>RCUF01000146.1_pt1 | contig 35273 bp, 31 predicted proteins | sample 2166311 | NCBI WGS metagenome assembly RCUF01 (sample SAMN09932608, study PRJNA488358) | compost metagenome | feature: garden; material: soil; isolation source: compost soil in 4-hydroxybenzonitrile-enriched culture | place: Germany: Experimental Botanical Garden Goettingen | collected 2016-01-27
TGGGAAGAGTTTTTTTATGGTATTGTATAAAACATAATTAGATTGCGAAAAATGGTATTGACCCCTTGGCAAAAATGAATAATGTGCTATAATATGAATATAGTCAAAGAAAGTCAAAGTCAATCAAACCTCGTGAGGTTCTGTAGAAGTATTTTGGTGGATTGGCCGTATAAAGTAATTTTAATAGCAAAGAAGCAAACGAGGATCGAAATGATTTGCGTATAGTTAGGAACTGCCTTTTATGAAAATAAGAGAAGTGTATGACTAATCGCAAATAAAGGCCACACTAGAGACAAAACGGTACAATTCCAATGAGTGTAGAATAGGCAACAGCCTGAATACAGCTTAGATTCGTGACTTTACCGTTTGGTTAAGTTCAATATACGGCGGACTCTGTGGAGCGTGAAATGTACTTGAATACTTGCGTTTCCGTTAGTGGAGGATGATGAAATGCGCAATGTTTCCGATATTATTGAACAATATTTAAAGAGTATATTGCTGGAAAGTCCCCAAGGTTTAGTGGAGATTCAGCGCAATGATCTGGCTGACCGCTTTTCCTGCGTGCCGTCGCAAATTAATTATGTAATTAGCACCCGGTTTACGCTGGAAAAAGGCTATGTGGTGGAAAGTAAACGCGGTGGCGGGGGCTACATTCGTATTCAGCGAATTCAGCTGCCTGCACAGCATGCCATCCATACACATCTTCATCAGAGCATCGGGGAGGAAATAAGCCAATCGGCAGCAGAAGGACTGATTTATCAGTTAGAGGAAGCCCATTTTTTAAGCAAAAGGGAAGCTAACCTAATGAAGGCTGCTTTATCAAGGGATACATTATTACTGAAGCTTCCCTATCGTGATCAACTGCGAGCAAGATTGCTTAAGGCTATGCTGATCTCGTTGCTGGCGACCAAATAGTTTGTGAATAGAGACTAACGTTTGGATGTAGGGATTGGTATAAATCCTGACATTAAAGGAGGTGCTTTTATGCTGTGCCAAGAATGTAATATGCGGCCGGCAACTTTGCATTTCACCAAAATTGTGAATGGCGAAAAGACAGAGTTTCATATTTGTGAGACGTGTGCCAAGGAAAAAGGGGAGATGATCCCTGGAACACCTAACGGCTTTTCGATTCATAGCTTGTTGTCGGGGATGCTGGATTTTGACTCCAGTACAAAGAGCCAGTCTCCAGGCCACAGTGGTCCGCAAAACCTGCAATGCAAGGATTGTGGCATGACCTATGCACAGTTTAGTAAGCTGGGACGTTTCGGATGCCCGTCGTGCTATCAATACTTTGATAGTCGTCTGGACCCTCTGTTCAAGCGTGTGCATGGCAGTACGAATCATGTAGGTAAAGTTCCGGTTCGCACTGGAGGCCGCCTGAAGGTTAAACGGCAAATTGACGATTTGAAAAAAGAGATGCAACAGCATATTGTACAGGAAGAATTTGAATCAGCTGCTGAGCTTAGGGATCAAATCAGAGAGCTTGAAAAAGAAATGACTGAAGAGTAAAGTTTGTGAAGAGTAGGAGGGATGCGTAATGCCCAATATTCGGTTTACGGAGAAGCCGCTAAGTGACTGGATGCGTGGTGATGCTGCGGATTCGGAGATTGTCATTAGCAGCCGGGTGAGAATTGCGCGTAACTTGCAGCATCTGCCTTTTCCCATGCTTGCTACCAATCAGCAGTCGGAAGAAGCACTTCAACGCTTGACGGATATCCTTCAGTATGATGATTTAGGCGGTTTTGGTACTTTTCATACGTTGAAAATATCCGAGTTGGATGAGATCGACAAGCGGGTGCTGGTTGAGAAGCATTTGATTAGTCCTAATTTGGCGAACGAATCTCGTAACGGTGCTGTTTTAATTAGCGATGATGAATCGGTTAGTGTTATGATAAACGAAGAGGATCATCTGCGTATCCAGTGCTTATATCCGGGATGTCAGGTTAGGGAAGCTTGGGAACGCGCAATGATTATTGATGATGCATTTGAAGCGCATGTTGATTATGCATTTGATGATCGGAGAGGTTTTCTGACCAGTTGTCCGACGAATGTCGGCACAGGTATGAGAGCTTCGGTGATGATGCATTTGCCCGCATTAGTCATGACTCATCAAATCAATCGTATATTGTCTGCTGTTTCACAGGTAGGTCTTACGGTTCGCGGCATTTACGGTGAAGGTAGCGAAGCTGTCGGAAATTTGTTTCAGGTATCTAATCAGATTACACTAGGACAAACCGAAGCGGAAATTATAGAGAATCTACATGGCGTGGTGCTACAAATTATTGAGCACGAGCGTTCTGCCAGAGAACGGCTAATGAATGAATCTATGCTGCGAATTACAGATCGGGTGATGCGTTCATTCGGTATTTTGTCATATGCAGCAGTACTGGATTCCAAGGAGGCTGCACAGCGGCTGTCCGATGTGCGTCTTGGCGTAGATTTAGGGATTTTGGAGCGTCCTTCCACCGCAGCGATGAATGAGCTGAATGTGATGACACAACCCGGGTTCCTGCAAAAAAGCTTTGGGGATAAAATGAATACCGAAGAGCGCGATATGTACCGGGCGAAGCTGATCCGGCAAAAATTAGGCACAACCCTTTAATATATAGAATGATCTGAAATACACACTGTGGAGGTGCAGGATATATGATGTTTGGAAGATTTACGGAACGTGCACAGAAAGTGCTTGCTTTGGCTCAGGAAGAAGCTGTTCGATTGGGACACAACAACATTGGCACAGAGCACATTTTGCTAGGCCTCATTCGTGAAGGTGAAGGAATAGCAGCGAAAGCCTTAATCGGTTTAGGACTGGGACTGGAAAAAATTCAGGATGAAGTGGAAACGCTGATTGGACGCGGTCAAGAGCAACCGACGAACATTGCCTATACTCCACGCGCCAAAAAAGTCATCGAACTGTCTATGGATGAAGCCCGCAAACTGGGCCATACCTATGTAGGTACAGAACATATTTTGCTTGGTCTTATTCGTGAAGGCGAAGGCGTAGCAGCACGTGTACTGAATAACCTGGGCATTAGTCTGAACAAAGCGCGTCAGCAAGTGCTTCAATTACTCGGTAGCAGCGAGGCTGTTTCCAGCCATCACGGTGCTCCAGCTAATGTCAGCACGCCAACTCTGGACAGTCTGGCGCGCGATCTGACGGCATCTGCGAAGGAAAACAACCTGGACCCTGTTATTGGGCGTAGCAAGGAAATCGAACGCGTAATTCAGGTGCTTAGCCGCCGTACAAAGAACAATCCGGTTCTGATTGGTGAGCCTGGGGTAGGTAAAACGGCGATTGCCGAAGGATTGGCCCAAAAGATCATAGCGAATGAGATTCCCGAAACGTTGCGCGACAAGCGCGTAATGACACTGGATATGGGTTCTGTGGTAGCAGGCACCAAGTATCGTGGTGAATTCGAGGATCGTTTGAAAAAAATTATGGACGAGATTCGTCAAGCGGGTAATATCGTGTTGTTCATTGATGAGCTGCATACGCTGATTGGTGCTGGTGGAGCGGAAGGCGCAATTGATGCGTCCAACATCCTGAAACCTGCTCTGGCACGTGGCGAGCTGCAATGCATCGGTGCGACCACGCTGGATGAATACCGCAAATATATTGAGAAAGATGCTGCTTTGGAGCGTCGTTTTCAACCCATTACAGTGGATCAACCTTCTCCAGAAGAGGCGATTCAAATCTTGTATGGTCTGCGTGACCGTTACGAAGCGCATCACCGTGTAAAGATCACAGATGAGGCTATTGAAGCGGCCGTAAAATTGTCAGATCGTTATATCACCGACCGCTTCCTGCCAGATAAGGCTATTGACCTTATTGATGAGGCGGGCTCCAAAGTAAGGCTGAATTCTTACACTGTACCGCCAAACCTGAAACAGCTGGAAAACCGTCTGGAAGATATCCGTAAGGAAAAGGATTCAGCGGTACAAAGTCAGGAGTTTGAAAAAGCGGCAGCGCTGCGTGATACAGAGCAAAAAATCCGTGAAGAGTTAGACGTGACGAAAAACCAATGGAAAGAACAACAGGGTCGTACAGATTCCGAAGTTACCCCAGAGGATATCGCTCAAGTCGTTGCAATCTGGACAGGTGTTCCAGTCAGCAAGCTGAAAGAGGAAGAAACACACCGCTTGTTGAATATGGAAGAGTTGCTGCATGAGCGGGTAATTGGACAGGATGAAGCAGTTAAGGCAGTAAGCCGGGCGATTCGCCGGGCACGTGCCGGACTGAAAGATCCGAAGCGTCCAATTGGTTCCTTTATTTTCCTCGGTCCAACTGGGGTTGGTAAAACAGAGTTGGCACGTGCTTTGGCTGAATCCATGTTTGGAGATGAAAATGCGGTTATCCGTATCGATATGTCCGAATATATGGAGAAACACTCCACGTCCCGTCTGGTAGGAGCGCCTCCAGGGTACGTTGGATATGAAGAAGGCGGTCAACTGACTGAGAAGGTACGTCGTAAGCCATACTCTGTTGTGTTGCTGGATGAAATTGAAAAAGCACACCCAGAAGTATTCAATATTCTTCTGCAAGTGCTGGAAGATGGTCGTCTGACAGATTCCAAAGGTCGTGTCGTTGATTTCCGTAATACGCTCATCATCTTAACATCTAATGTTGGTGCACAGGCGATTAAACGTAACTCCACGCTTGGTTTTACAGCTGTAGTGGACGCTGGAGCGGATTACGATAATATGAAGGGCAAAGTGATGGATGAGCTGAAGAAAAGCTTCCGTCCTGAGTTCTTGAACCGGATTGATGAAATTATCGTTTTCCATTCTCTCGAAGAAAAACATATTGCCGAAATTGTGTCACTCATGTCTGAAGAGCTGCGTAAGCGCCTGAATGAGTATGAGGTGGACTTCGAGTTGACAGACAACGCTAAAAAATTCCTTGCCAAGGAAGGCTTTGATCCAGCGTATGGTGCGCGTCCATTGCGTCGTGCAATCCAGAAGCATATTGAAGATCGCCTGTCCGAGGAACTGTTGACTGGCAACATTACTAAAGGTGACTCACTCTTCATTGATGAGGAGAACGGTGCATTGACTGTAACCAAAAAGGATAATGTATCTGCCAAGTCCTAAAGCAGTTTACTAAATAAATAGTAGAAAAGGGTGTCTCGCAAGCTGGAAAGCTATTGCGAAGACACCCTTTTTGTGTATAAAACACGGTGAAAAGGTTGGGTAAATGCTTTGGGAAAGTTTGTGATATTGCTTTACGTCCGCCAAGCTTCAATGGTAAACTTTTATTGTTACAGCTCTTTCTGGGCTGTATGAACATAAATTTGACATCATCGTCGTCAATAAGGAGCCAGGGAACAAAGTATGGCTAAAGTGAAAACTAAATTTTCCTGTACGGAATGTGGTTATGAATCGCCCAAATGGTACGGAAAATGTCCTGGATGCCAGGCATGGAATTCCATGGTCGAAGAAACGGAAAGCGTTGTAAAAACTCAAGGAATGGGGTCTTCCCTTCTTACTCATAGCACAAAAGACAAGCCACTCCCTATTATAGAGGTGGAGAGTGGCAAAGAAACACGAATTTTGACGGGAATTGGCGAATTGAATCGAGTACTCGGTGGAGGTGTGGTGCCGGGTTCACTCGTTTTGGTGGGCGGTGATCCGGGAATCGGTAAATCTACGCTCATGCTGCAAACATCCAATGAACTGGCTTTAACTGGTTTAAAGGTGCTGTACGTGTCTGGTGAGGAATCTGTCCGTCAAACGAAACTACGTGCAGATCGGCTCGGTGCCTTGTCCCCCAGCCTATACGTATTATGTGAGACGAATTTGGAGACGATTGAAGAAGCGGTGGACAGCTTGAAGCCGGAGTTTTTGGTCATCGACTCGATACAGACTGTATATTTGCCTGAGGTGACGAGTGCACCAGGTAGTGTGGCTCAGGTGCGGGAGTGTACTTCACGCTTTATGCGAATTGCCAAGGGGCTAGGTATTGCTACGGTATTGGTAGGACATGTGACCAAGGAAGGGGCCATTGCAGGTCCGCGTTTGTTGGAGCATATGGTTGATTGTGTACTTTATTTTGAAGGAGAGCGTCACCATACGTATCGGTTATTGCGTGCAGTTAAAAATCGTTTCGGTTCTACAAATGAAATTGGTATTTTTGAAATGGCTGAAAGCGGTTTGCGTGAGGTGTCGAATCCTTCTGAACTTTTCCTGTCTGAACGACCACTGGGTGTGGCAGGTTCTACTGTTGTAGCCAGTATGGAAGGAACCCGACCTGTATTGGTTGAACTGCAAGCATTGATTGCAGCTACACATTTTCCCTCTCCACGCCGAATGGGCACAGGAGTCGACCATCATCGAATGGGATTAATCATAGCCGTGCTAGAAAAGCGGATGGGCATGTTTTTGCAAAACCAGGACGCTTATCTCAACGTAGCCGGAGGCGTGAAGTTGGATGAACCGGCGGTGGATTTGGCTATAGCTGTGAGTATTGCTTCCAGCTTTAGGGATGCTCCTACAAAGCCGTATGATGTGATTTTTGGCGAGGTGGGACTGACAGGTGAGGTGCGCGCGGTATCCCGAGCAGAACAGCGAGTACGAGAAGCGGAGAAACTAGGTTTCAAACGGGTGATCATGCCGGAGAAAAGCTTGAAGGGCTGGACACATCCGAAAGGGATACAAATTATAGGAGTAGGAACGGTGGCAGATGCACTGGCAGCCGCATTAGATTAGGGGGCATTGAGAATGAAAGAAGCGAGCCAACTGGATAAAATGAACGATTTGCTGCGGCTTGTGGCACCGGGAACTCCCTTTCGCGACGGGTTGGAAAACGTTTTGCGTGCCAAAACGGGTGCTCTTCTGGTCGTTGGCTATAGCCCAGAAGTTATGGAAGTCGTGGATGGCGGTTTCTCCATCAATTGTGATTTTTCACCGAACTATTTGTATGAATTGGCTAAAATGGACGGCGCAATCATATTGAGTGAGGATTTAAAACGGATTTTATATGCCAATACGCAACTGATTCCGGACTCCTCCATTTCTTCAATTGAAACAGGAATTCGGCACCGGACAGCAGAACGAGTTGCAAAGCAAACTGGCAAATTAGTTGTGTCTATTTCCCAGCGGCGTAATATTATTACCTTGTATCAGGGGACATTACGGTATGCGCTCAAGGAAATCGGAGTTATTTTAACGAAAGCTAATCAGGCTATTCAGACGTTAGAAAAATATAGATCCGTGTTGGGGCAAGCCTCTACCAATTTGACAGCATCTGAATTTGAAGAGCTGGTTACCATGCCGGAGGTCGTTAATGTCATCCAGCGGATCGAAATGGTGCTGCGCATCAAAATGGAAATCAAACGATTTATTAACGAGCTCGGAAATGAGGGCCGTCTGATTAGCATGCAGATGGAAGAACTTGTCAGCAATATTGAGGAAGAAGCTTGGTTGCTGTATAAGGATTATGCCAAAGATGATAGCGACGAGAAGATTCGCGAAATTATATTGGGACTCAAACGTTCTACGGACGATGAATTGTTGGATGTAAATCATATTGTACGTTTACTAGGCTACCCTTCTTCAGCTGCGACATCAGAGGAGTATATTGCTGCACGTGGCTATCGGGTACTGAACAAGATACCGCGTTTGCCGAATGTGATTATTCATAATCTGGTGGAGCGGTTTGGACGTTTTCCACATGTCATCACAGCAACGATAGAAGAACTGGATGAAGTGGATGGTATTGGAGAGGTTCGTGCGCGTACGATCAAAGAAGGTCTTAAACGTTTGCAGGAACAAGTTTTCATTGACAGGCAAATGTAAATGTAATACAGTGAAAGGATTATAATGGAACAATTCATACATTGAGGTGAAGAGATGATTACCAAATCAATTCCGAACATGTGTACCTTAGGTAACTTGTTTCTCGGAATGATCGCCATTTTATTGGCTGTAGACGGAAAATACAGTCTTGCCGCTATTATGGTTATTGTCGCCATGTTGTTGGACGGACTGGATGGTAGGATGGCCCGGGTCCTGAATGCCCAAAGCGAATTCGGTAAAGAACTGGACTCCTTATCAGATATGATATCTTTTGGTGTTGCTCCCGCAGTTATTATGTACATGGTTGCTTTTCATGATGCGAATTCGGCTCTCGCTTGGACGGTTACTGCCATTTTCCCGATGTGCGGAGCGTTGCGTTTGGCTCGATTTAACGTACGTCCTGGTGTACCAGGTTATTTTACGGGGTTGCCAATTCCGGCAGCAGGTGGCGTATTAGCCACTTTGTCCTTATTCCATAACGATATTTCATTGTTATACATGTCGATTGCCATGTTGCTGGTTTCTTATTTGATGGTCAGCTCCATGAGATATCCGAATTTTAAAAAGGTCGGCCTTCCGAAAAAAGCGATCTGGGTTGCTCCATGGGTCGTAATTGCAGCGGTGGTGTTGGCTGTTAAATTCCCTGACCAGCTGTCGAAGCTGATTTTTGTACCGCTGGTGCTGTATGCATTGTATGGTATGAAGCTGAACATTCGTAAGCTGTCACGCAGACGTGGACGTGATCGGGAGCGTTCCAGTCAGGAAGAACAGGACGATCAATATCGTCATTCACAGCGCTAGTATCAAGCAAGAACAAGAATAAGCATTTATTTCCTTGAATCATTTTAGGGAGATAAATGCTTTTTTTTATGCATAAAAAGTGAAAACACAGGGTTAGTTATGTGGGAAATGGATCATACTGGTAAGAGAAATGCTATGTATCCAACAAGCAGCAGACTATATGCAAAGAAAATAAAGGAGGTATAGAGACTCAATGTGGAGAAAGGCTATTTTAACTTTTACAGGATTGTGCGGAGCATGGTTTGGCTATACGTTATACCAGCGGGTAGGAGGCATTGTATCGTGGATGCCACAATGGTTGAGTGATGGGTCTTTACCGGGAATGATTGTTTGGATGATGGCGGGAGCAGTGCTATTTATGGCTGGGTGTTCATTCGCAGGGGCATCCGTGGCAAATCGATTGCAGCAGGGCATTGAAGGCTTGGTACGAATTCCGATGAACGAGATGATGGCAGGTGTGATTGGTTTAGCGGTGGGATTGACGCTTTCCTTAGCAGTTTATCCGCTTTTTTCATGGTTGGGGGCCCCGGGTCAACTTATCCAGACCGCTGTTACCGTGATATGCGGATATGTAGGATTGATGGTTGGACTAGAAAAGCGGGACGAGCTGTCATCCTTTTGGAGTTCTGGTTTTTTTGGTCGGGGAACGGGTGTAGAAGAACGCAAGCTGGAGGAGCATAAAATATTGGACACCAGCGTCATTATAGATGGGCGTATTGCAGATATTTGCAAGACAGGTTTTATTGAAGGAACGATTGTGATTCCTGAATTTGTGCTGGAGGAGCTTCAGCATATTGCAGATTCATCAGATTTACTTAAGCGTAATCGTGGACGCCGGGGTCTGGATATTTTGAATAAAATCCAAAAAGAGCTGGATGTGAATGTGCTCATTTACGAAGGTGATTTTGAGGAAATTTCAGAGGTCGACAGTAAGCTGGTCAAGCTGGCAAAGGTATTGCAGGGTAAAGTTGTAACTAATGATTTTAACCTGAACAAAGTATGCGAACTGCAAGGTGTATCGGTGCTGAATATTAACGATTTGGCGAATGCAGTGAAGCCTGTCGTATTGCCCGGCGAGGAAATTATGGTGCAGATTATTAAAGACGGCAAGGAGCATGGGCAGGGTGTAGCCTATCTGGATGATGGCACGATGATTGTTGTAGAAGGCGGACGTGACTATATTGGCTCTCTGATGGAGGTACTGGTCACGAGTGTACTTCAGACCTCTGCCGGCCGTATGATCTTTGCTAAACCAAAATTATTGGAAAAAGCTCAATAAACGCGGTATGATGAAGTAGATGTGTTATCATACGGATCGTCCAAAGCGATCAGGGCAGGAGTTATTTGAATGAACAATCGGGTAGGAGTTGTCATTGTGGCAGCAGGGCGCGGCTCCCGTATGGGGACGCAGGAGAGCAAGCAATTTCTGCTTTTGCGGGACAAGCCCATCTTCATACATACACTTGAAATATTCGCAGCTATGCCCGAAGTGGATGAAATGGTGATGGTGACTGGTACAGGAGATGTGGAACGCTGCCGTGATTGGATTCATCAATACAAAATCGGTAAAAATGTACGGGTGGTGGCTGGTGGCAATGAACGCCAGCATTCGGTTTATCGCGGTCTGCGCCACTTACAAGCGGATTGGGTGATGGTGCATGATGGTGTGCGTCCACTCATTCAACCTGAGCTTGTACGTTCATGCCTTGAGGCAGCCCAGCGTACTGGTGCTTCTGTAGCGGCAGTACCTGTAAAGGATACGGTCAAGCAAGTGAACGGGGATGGTATCATTACAGCAACGCCGGATCGCCGAAGTCTGTGGAGTATTCAAACGCCACAGACTTTTCGTCTTTCCGATCTGCTGCGAGCCTATGAGGAAGCGGAGCAGTCGGGATTCTTGGGAACAGATGATTCTATGCTGATAGAGCGGCTAGGAATTCCGGTTACTGTCGTTCAAGGCAGCTACAAGAACATCAAAATTACTACGCCTGAGGATTTGGATATGGCGGCGTTATGGGTAAAAACAGAGGGAGAGGATATCAAATGATCAGAGTGGGACAAGGATTTGACGTCCACCAGCTGGTGGAAGGAAGGCCATGCATCATCGGAGGTGTGAATATTCCGTATGAAAAAGGTTTGTTGGGCCATTCCGATGCAGACGTGCTGCTGCATGCCATTAGTGATGCTATCCTAGGCGCGCTTGGCTTGGGAGACATCGGGAAGCATTTTCCGGATAATGACCCAGAATTTAAGGATGCCGACAGTCTTAAGCTACTGGAGCATGTGTGGGGGCTAGCTAAAGAGCGAGGATATCGCTTGGGGAATATTGATTCTACGATTATCGCACAAAAGCCCAAAATGGCATCGTATATTCCGCAGATGAATGAAGTCATCGCACGGGCGCTGGAAGCAGAGGAGCTATCCCAGGTGAACGTTAAGGCGACCACGACAGAGCAACTCGGGTTTCCCGGACGGGGTGAAGGAATCGCGGCTCAATCGGTTGTCTGTCTTATCAAGTAAATGCTATCATCTTGAGTAATTCAATTTGGAGGAGATTATATGAGCACGGAAGTTCGTGTACGCTATGCACCAAGCCCTACAGGGCATCTGCACATTGGAAATGCCAGAACGGCATTATTTAATTATTTGTTTGCTCGCAATCAAGGTGGAAAATTTATTATTCGTATTGAAGACACAGATGTGAAGCGCAATATTGAGGGCGGAGAAGAAAGCCAACTTAAATATTTGAAATGGTTGGGTATGGACTGGGATGAGAGCGTAGACGTGGGAGGCGAGTTTGGACCTTATCGTCAGACGGAACGCTTGGACATATATAAAACGTACTGGCAGGATTTGCTGGATCGTGGTTTGGCTTATCGCTGTTACTGCACTGAAGAAGAGCTGGAGCGCGAGCGTGAAGAACAGACGGAACGTGGGGAGACACCGCGCTATTCTGGAAAACATCGTGATCTAACAGAAGAACAGTGCCAGGCATTCGAAGCAGAGGGCCGTGTACCAAGTATTCGTTTTCGCGTACCGGAAGATCGTGAATATACGTTTGACGATATCGTTAAAGGTCAAATTACGTTTAATTCCAAGGAAAGCGGCGATTTTGTTATCGTCAAAAAGGATGGTATTCCGACATATAACTTCGCTGTAGCGGTTGACGATTATTTGATGAAAATATCGCATGTACTACGGGGCGAAGACCATGTTTCCAATACACCGCGGCAGTTGATGATCTTTGAAGCTCTCGGCTGGGAACCGCCATGCTTCGGTCATATGACGCTGATTGTAGGCGAGGATCACAAAAAGCTCAGTAAGCGTAACGAATCCATTATTCAGTTCATGGAGCAGTATGATAAGTTGGGCTATTTGCCAGAAGCTATATTCAACTTCATTGCACTACTGGGCTGGTCCCCGGAAGGCGAAGAAGAGATCTATGATCGGGAACAACTGATTTCGATTTTCGATCCTAATCGTTTGTCCAAAAGTCCAGCTGTGTTTGATACAAATAAGCTTGCTTACCTAAACAATCACTATATTAAAAAGGCTGATCCTGAGCGAATTGCCAGCATGGCGATTCCACATCTCCAGGCAGCGGGGCTGTTGCCGACTGAACTGTCTTCGGAACAACTGGATTGGGCTAAGGCCCTTGTTCGTTTATACCAGGAACAGATGACTTCTGCATCCGATATTGTAGCGTTGTCTGAGTTGTTTTTCCGTTCACATCTGGAGCTGGATGCTGAAGCAGCAGCTGTATTGGCCGAAGAGCAGGTTCCTGAGGTACTTAGAGCTTTTGCAGGTAAAGTTGAAACGAGTGAGGAATTTACAGCTCCACAAATGGCTAAGCTGATCAAGGAAGTTCAAAAGGAAACGGGTTTTAAGGGAAAACAACTATTCATGCCGATTCGTGTGGCTCTTACAGGCCAAACGCATGGACGAGATCTGAATGAAACCATCTTTTTGCTCGGACGTGACAAGGTACTGGATCGTCTCAAGGCACAAATTAAAGGCTGATATTTCTTGTCAATTTGTTATCTTTTCGCTATAATGACTCCATTGATACGGATTGATATTTACGTGTAAAGGCTGCGAACAGGAGAAGTACACTGCATAAGGGCATCTGCCAGAGAGGACGGTCGAGGGGAAACCCCAGGCTGAGAGCCGTCCAGATGACCTGCGGAGGAAATGCGCCTGGGAGCCGTGCGCCCGAACTTTCATTAGCGTCAAATGCTGATGTGACAAGGGCGTGCCGAGTCGTTCCCGTTACAGGACGCCAAAGACGGACTGTCTGCTTTTTATGCAGCAGATATGTTCGAAGCAGAGTGGGACCACGTTCATGCGTCTCTGCAGCTTAGGCTGCGGAGACGCTTTTTCTTTTTTATCAGACTCAGACTCGTTATAGATTGAAAAATGTCGAAGAGTGCTGGTGGATGCGAAAATTGGCGGAACGTGAAGTGTTGTGATGATGCGGCAAGGATATGAAGGGAATAGGAGGGCGACATGTTCAGACATTTCAAATCCGACATTCAGACTGTTTTGGATAATGATCCGGCCGCCCGGAGTAAGCTGGAGGTCATTTTTACGTATTCCGGCGTTCATGCCCTTTGGGCACATCGAATCGCACATTGGTTTTATTTGCGAAACTGGTGTACTCTAGCCCGTGTTATATCCCAGGTATCAAGGTTTATGACAGGCATTGAAATTCATCCTGGCGCTCGTATCGGAGATCGGCTGTTCATTGATCATGGCATGGGAGTTGTCATCGGTGAAACCTGTGAGATTGGCGACGATGTCATATTGTATCAGGGGGTCACACTCGGCGGGACTGGGAAAGAGAAAGGGAAGCGCCATCCGACCATTGGGAATAATGTTGTTATCGGCTCCGGTGCAAAGATATTAGGCTCTTTCACGATTGGGGCACAATCCAACATTGGCTCTAACTCGGTTGTGCTCAAGGAAGTTCCACCAAACAGTACGGTGGTGGGCATACCGGGGCGAGTTGTTAGACAGGATGGTAGGCGTCCAGACCGACTTAGTCATCAATTGCCTGATCCGGTTGTGGACTCTATGCGAGAACTTCAACGGGAAATAGAACGTTTGCGTGCAGAAATGTCTGATTTGAAGGATGGGGCATCTGCTCAGAAACATCAGGTGACCCAAGAGAATAAATTAGAAAAATGATTTTCATGAGGGAGGAACATAACAATGCCGCTTCAGATTTATAATACAATGACGAGGAGTCGGGAGACTTTTGTGCCACTGGAGCCTGGAAAGGTTAAAATGTATGTATGCGGACCTACCGTGTATGATTACATTCATATTGGCAATGCACGACCTGTAATTGTATTTGACGTGGTGCGCAGCTACCTGGAGTACTTGGGCTATGATGTAAACTATGTGGTGAATTTTACGGATGTCGATGATAAATTAATCCGCAAAGCTCGGGAACTTGATATGGATGTTTCGGCAGTTGCTGAGAAATTTATTACTGCCTACCATGAGGATCTGGCAGGATTGAATGTTCCTGCTGCCAGTATGAACCCTCGTGTAACAGAGAGCATGGACCTGATTATTGATTTTATTAAGGAATTGGTAGACAAGGACTATGCCTATGAGAATGATGGCGATGTGTTCTATCGAACCAAAAAGTTCAAAGATTACGGACAATTGTCAGGTCAAAATCTGGAAGAGCTTCAGTTCGGTATTCGCATCAATGTGGATGAACGCAAGGAAAATGCTGAGGACTTTGTACTCTGGAAGGCAGCGAAGCCGGGCGAAATTTATTGGTCGAGCCCTTGGGGAGATGGACGACCAGGCTGGCATATCGAATGCTCTGCTATGGCTCGCCATTATTTGGGGGATACACTGGATATTCATGGGGGCGGACAGGATCTGCAATTTCCGCATCATGAATGTGAATGCGCACAATCCGAAGTGATCACGGGTAAGCCATTATCTCGCTACTGGATGCATAACGGCTATATTCGCATAGATAATGAAAAAATGTCGAAATCACTCGGTAATGGTATTTTGGTTAAAGATTTGCGCGCTCATAACAAGCCGGAGGCTTTACGTTATTTTATGTTGTCGACGCATTATCGGAATCCGTTGAACTACAACCAAGAGACTATGAGTCAGGCGGAGAACAGTGTCGAGCGGATCGCCAATGCAGTTGCCAATGTGAAGCATCGTTTAGCTAATGCGCTGGAAGGTAATGGGGGAGTATCGACGGAACTGCAAACGAAGCTCGACGGAATTTTGCAGCAGTTTGGCGAAAAAATGAATGATGATTTCAATACACCTGATGCAATTACTGCTGTATTTGATTGGGTTAGCGAAGCAAACCATTTGTTGCAGCGAGATGTCGTACATCAGGCGGAACTACAAGCTGTATTGCATACCTTTCATTCGATGAATAACGTTCTTCGCATTTATTCGGAACCGAGTGAAGAGTTGCTGGATGACGAAATTGAGCAGTTAATTGCAGAACGTGTCGAAGCTCGTAAGACCAAAAACTGGGGTAGAGCTGACGAAATTCGCGATCTGTTGGCTGCAAAAGGCATTGTGCTTGAAGATACGGCGCAGGGTATGCGGTGGCGGCGAAAATGAGTGATAAGCCACTGAACTCAGGAGCATCGGCAGGTACGGGGAACTGGTTCCCGTACCCTGCGTCCAAGCCAGCTCGTTTGATGCCCCCCATTGCACTAGCTTATATTGGTGATGCAGTATATGAGGTAGCTGTTCGGCAATATTTGTTGGCACAGCCCAACCTGCGTCCAAATCATCTGCACCGCCGAGCCACAGGGCTAGTCTCCGCCAAGGCGCAGAGTCGCATGTTGGGGCTATTGGAAAAGGTACTGACGGAAGAAGAACGCGATATTGTCCGACAAGGAAGAAATGCTAAATCAGGAAGTTTGCCCAAAAATGCTGATGTGCTTGAGTATCGGCACGCCACTGCACTGGAAGGGTTGATTGGATCTCTTTATTGTGATGGACATTTGGACAGATTAAGAGAGTTGATTACGTACGGAATTGCACAGATGGAAAATACAGAAAAATCATAAATGGGAACGGACTGGATGGAACAAGCATCGGCCGTGTCCCGGGAGGAAGCTAGAGATGGAAGAAGAATGGATTGCCGGTAAGCATTCGGTAACGGAGGCATTGCGTTCAGGCAGAACGATAAATAAAATATGGATTGCAGATAATGCACAAAAACATTTGACGCTGCCGATTACAGCCGAGGCCAAAAAAGCAGGAATTATTGTCTTGCAGGTGGACAAGCGTAAGCTGGATCAAATGGTTCCGGGCATTCAGCATCAGGGAGTGGTCGCACAAGCTGCGCCTTTTGCCTATGTTGAAGTGGAAGAATTGCTCGCCACTGCTCGTGATAAGGGAGAAGAGCCGTTTTTAATTTTGCTGGATGAGATTGAAGACCCTCATAATTTGGGCTCCATCCTTCGTACAGCGGACTGTACTGGAGCACATGGTGTTATTGTGCCGAAAAGGCGTTCTGCAGCTGTAACTGTAACAGTGTCGAAAACATCGGCAGGTGCTGTGGAGTACGTCCCGGTGGCGCGTGTAAACAATCTGGGACAAACCATTGATCGTCTTAAAGAAGAAGGTGTATGGGTAGTTGGCACGGATGTTACAGCGACAGACCCTGTCTTTGGGAATGGAGTATTCACGGGACCAGTAGCCATTGTCATTGGTAACGAAAATAAAGGTATGGGCCGTTTGATTCGTGAGAAATGCGATGTACTCGTCAAGCTGCCAATGGCGGGGCAAATTAATTCCCTTAATGCTTCTGTAGCTGCGGGTGTTGTCATGTACGAAGTATTGCGCGGACGACAGGCACGGGGCTAACGATATGGCTGACACGCGGGATGTTCTGCTTGTGGACGGTTACAACATGATTGGAGCCTGGCCCGAACTTTCCGCACTGGTACAATCTGGTATGCAGGAAGCGAGGGACAGACTTCTTGAACGACTGGCGGATCATCAGGCGTATTCCGGCAGAAGAGTCATCGTCGTATTTGATGCTTACAGGGTGCCAGGATTAGGCAAAACTTTTGCTCAGAGCAAAGTCCAGATTTATTTTACCAGAGAAAAAGAAACTGCTGATGAGTGCATCGAGCGATTGGTTCGGGAGCTGAGCAGTAAAAGAAGAAGTATTTACGTAGCGACAAGCGATCAGGTAGAGCAACATGTCGCATTTGGACAAGGTGCACTCAGGGTGTCGGCGCGGGAATTACTGATCGAGATTGAGGAATCCGAAAGGGAAGTCCAGAAGCGAATCCAGCAGGATAGTGCCAAGTTGTCCCGTAACTCGCTAGATGCCAAACTGAGTCCGGAGCTTCGAAAGTTGTTTGAACGATGGAGAAGAGAATAAACCAATAATTGGACATCCCTCCATTTTGAAACCATTGACAATTTTGTTAGTGCTCTTCTTTTTTAGGTTGTTGTGGTTGACGGTATCAGGTTACATCGCGTATACTTGTCGTATATTTGAGAGAGTAACGGGTACCTTGCGTTGCAGCCGGAGGGATTGTTAGTGAGTGTGGACCTCAAGGATATCATGTTGTCAAAGTTTGATTACAAAAATGATGAAGACATTGTCGGAGCAGTCCATGAAGGTGATGGGGAAGCGCTGGAGTTTCTGATTAACAAATACCGGAACTTTGTGCGGGCCAAGGCCAGATCCTACTTCTTGATTGGTGCTGATCGCGAGGATATTATTCAGGAGGGCATGATTGGTCTCTACAAATCCATTCGTGATTTTAAGGGAGACAAGCTTGCTTCGTTCAAGGCTTTCGCCGAGTTGTGCATTACACGACAGATTATTACGGCAATTAAGACGGCTACACGACAAAAGCACATTCCTCTGAACTCTTACGTATCTCTGGACAAACCCATCTATGATGAAGAGTCAGACCGCACGTTGCTCGATGTGATTTGCGGAACACAAGTAAGTGACCCTGAAGAGCTGATAATCAATCAGGAAGAGTTTGTGGGCCTTGAGGACAAGATGTCCGAGATTCTGAGCGAGCTGGAACGCAAGGTACTTATGTTGTATCTGGACGGACGTTCGTATCAGGAGATTGCAGAGGATCTTGACCGCCATGTGAAATCCATTGATAACGCGCTGCAACGGGTCAAGCGTAAACTTGAAAAGTATCTGGAAGTAAGAGATAGTTGAAAGTAGAGGCTGACAGGGAAAAGGCTCGAGTCCGAGTCTTTTTTTATTCGTTATAGGTAGGCTATGCAGGTTTATAAGTGTTACAAATGATTTATACTAAAAAAGATGAATAATAGATATCGCCTTGATTTTTGAAGCAGCTTTTCAGAGAACAGTTTTAAAGGATGCACAGATGTTAAAATGCACCACAGCCGGGACTGCGAATTGTATGCAAACATTCGTTGACATGGAAAACCCCGTGTGATAAAGTGTTTTAGGTAGGCCTAAATTCGCGGTTTTTTTTAGGATCAATTATGAGACTTCCGGTGTTGGATGTCTTCGGGAGGTGCACATCATGCGGGTAATTATTACTTTGGCTTGTACAACATGCAAACAAAGAAATTACACAACGACGAAAAACAAGCGTAATCACCCCGACCGCATGGAGATGAAGAAATTCTGTAAGTCCTGTAACGAACAGACTTCTCATCGGGAAACCAGATAGTTTTTGGAGGTGTAGTCGGCGTGAAACGCAGTTTCAAGTCTCTGTTTTCCTTTTTCTCTGAAAGCTGGGCTGAACTCAAGAAGGTTCGCTGGCCCAATCGTAAAGAACTGACCAACTATACGTTGATTGTCATAGGGACAATTGCGTTCGTCACGATTTATTTTTGGGTTCTCGATATCGGCATTTCCGCTGTGATCGAAGCGATTATCTAGGAAGGGTTCCAGGTGGCTTGATATGGAAAAAAGATGGTACGTCGTTCATACCTATTCAGGGTATGAGAACAAAGTCAAAGCCAATTTGGAAAAACGCGTTGAGTCCATGGGCATGGAAGACAAGATATTCCGTGTTCTTGTTCCTATGGAAGAAGAACTGGTAACCAAGGACGGTAAGAAAAAAACCGTTATGCGTAAAGTCTACCCTGGTTATGTCTTAGTCGAAATGGTCCAAACCGACGACTCTTGGTATGTTGTACGCAATACACCAGGTGTTACGGGATTTGTAGGGTCGACAGGCTCGGGTTCCAAACCGACGCCATTGCTTCCAGAAGAAGTTGAACAGATTCTGAAGCATATGGGCATGGTAGAGCCGAAACCGAAGATTGAATTCGATGTTAAGGAATCCGTGCGAATTAAAGTTGGTCCTTTTGCGAATTTTGTGGGCTCCGTGGAAGAAATTTTGGTTGAGAAGAGCAAGCTTAAAGTTCACGTCAACATGTTTGGACGGGAAACCCCGCTTGAGTTGGATTATACTCAAGTGGAGAAAATATAGATTTTTCTTACAGGTTTCTTGTGGGAGGATCGATAGGTCCGTCTACCACTATTGAGTCAAGGAGGTGTCATCCATGGCAAAAAAGGTAATTAAAATGGTAAAACTGCAGATTCCTGCAGGGAAAGCTAATCCAGCGCCTCCAGTAGGTCCAGCTTTGGGTCAAGCAGGTGTCAACATCATGGCATTCTGTAAAGAGTTCAATGCTCGTACTGCTGATCAAGCAGGCCTGATTATTCCGGTTGAAATTTCGGTATTTGAGGATCGTTCTTTTACGTTCATCACCAAAACTCCACCGGCTGCTGTTCTGTTGAAAGTTGCTGCTAAAATCGAAAAAGGTTCCGGTGAACCGAATAAAACGAAAGTTGCAACTGTAAATCGCGCTGCTGTTCGTCAAATTGCAGAGCAAAAAATGCCTGACCTTAACGCAGCTTCCGTAGAATCGGCAATGCGTATGGTTGAAGGTACTGCTCGCAGCATGGGTATCACCATCGTAGATTAATTTTATTAATCTACGTGTGCCGGCAGTTTGACTGTCCGGCAAGTGTGGGAGGAATATCCGCTAATACCACATAAGGAGGAAAACATTATGGCTAAACATGGTAAGAAGTACCTGGAAGCTGCTAAGCTGATTGACAGCGAAGCAACTTACGAGCCTTTAGAAGCCGTTGAACTGGTAAAAAAGGCTGCGACTGCTAAATTCGACGAAACCGTTGAAGCAGCAGTTCGTCTGGGCGTAGATTCCCGTAAACAAGACCAGGCTGTTCGTGGTGTTGTTGTCCTGCCGCATGGTACGGGTAAAACACAACGCGTTCTGGTATTTGCAAAAGGTGACAAAGTGAAAGAAGCGGAAGCGGCTGGCGCTGATTTTGTTGGCGATCAAGATATGATCAACAAAATCCAACAAGGCTGGTTCGAATTCGACGTCTGCGTTGCGACACCTGATATGATGAGTGAGGTTGGTAAACTGGGTCGTTTGCTCGGTGGTAAAGGTTTGATGCCTAACCCTAAAGCAGGCACAGTTACTTTCGACGTTGCCAAGGCTGTTCAAGAAATTAAAGCCGGTAAAATCGAATACCGTCTCGACAAAGCCGGTCAAATTCACGCGCCAATCGGCAAAGCTTCCTTCAGTGCTGAACAGTTGAACGAGAATCTTAAAGCCTTGGTTGAAGCCTTGAACCGTGCGAAGCCAGCGGCTGCTAAAGGTGTATACCTGAAAAACATCGCTATTTCTTCGACTATGGGACCAAGTGCACGTGTGAACGCATCTGTTTACAGATAATATTTTGATTGACATGTTCAATCGAATTTGTTATTCTATAAAAGTTGTGAGTCCTTGTGACTGACCATTAAAGTTGAATATGCTTACCGTAGACAGTAGGTGCCTTTGGGCTTAATTTCCTACCGAGGTGTTATGATAGAACGTTTCATGTGACGGGCTTGTCCCGTCCATGTGGATTTATCAAGCCTTCGTACTCTACGGAGGCTTTTTTCATGCTTATGAAAGCAAGCTTTGTAAGATCACCAGATCGGGTGCTTCGAACAAAGCGGATAAATTGATCAGGAGGTGTACAGTTTGGCAAATGCAAAGGTGATTCAAGCAAAACAAGAAGCTGTTGAAGTTGTAGCTGCAAAATTGCGCGAGAGCGTAACGACTGTGGTTGCAGACTATCGCGGTCTGAATGTTGCCCAAGTAACTGAGCTGCGTAAGCAGCTTCGCGAAGCCGGAATCGAATTTCAAGTGCTGAAAAACACACTGCTCCGCCGTGCAACTGCGGCAGCAGAATTGACTGAACTGGACGCAGTATTGACAGGTCCTACTGCAATCGCGTTCGGCAAAGATGATGCAGTGTCTGCAGCTAAAATCTTGAACGATTTCGCTAAGAAGAACAATGCACTGGAACTGAAAGGTGCAGTTGTAGAAGGTCGCGTTATCGGTGTTGAGGAAATCAAAGCACTGGCAGAACTGCCATCCCGCGAAGGTCTCCTTTCCATGCTCCTCAGCGTGCTTCAAGCTCCTGTGCGCAACTTCGCGCTTGCAGTTAAAGCTGTTGCAGAAAAAGAAGAGCAAAGCGCATAAGTTAGGGATTAAACCTGCTGTATAGCAGTTGAGAACAAAAAAATACGAATTTAAATGGAGGTTCAACCATGAGTAAAGAGCAAATCTTGGAAGCAATTAAAGGTATGTCCGTATTGGAACTGAACGATCTCGTGAAAGCAATCGAAGAAGAATTCGGCGTAACTGCAGCAGCTCCAGTAGCTGTAGCAGGTGGCGCAGCAGGTGGCGCAGCTGAAGCTGAGCAATCCGAGTTCGACGTAATCTTGACAAGCGCTGGCGCTTCCAAAATCAACGTTATCAAAGCAGTTCGCGAAATCACAGGTCTTGGCCTGAAAGAAGCAAAAGAACTGGTTGACAACGCTCCAAAACCACTGAAAGAAAAAATCGCTAAAGAAGAAGCTGAATCCATTAAAGCAAAATTGGAAGAAGCAGGCGCTTCTGTAGAAGTAAAATAATTGACTGCTTTCTAGCAGACAATGAACTAAAACAAACCCCTTGAGGTGATCTTCAAGGGGTTTGTTGCTGTAAAACGGTAGTACCAGCATGTCTGAAAGGTTATTGTAAAGGCTATGATGGTAGTACAACCGAAAGAGGTGGGCATGAATGGCTGATCATTATTACTCCAAGCGGCCAGAGACGGCGCATGAACGACGGAGCCTGGAAACAGTGCTGCGGGGGCGGTCATACCGTTTTGCCAGCGATTCAGGCGTTTTTTCGAAGCAGGGAATTGATTACGGGAGTCGTGTGCTGATTGAAGCGATGCAGCTTCCTGCACAAGCCTCGGTATTGGATGTAGGATGCGGTTACGGCCCGATTGGTCTGGCGGCAGCCGCGCTTGTCCCAGAGGGACACGTCACAATGGTTGATATTAATGAGCGAGCCGTTCAACTTGCGATAGAGAATGCGGAACGTAATGGGGTTAAGAATGTCACCATTAAGCAAAGCGATTTGTTTGCGGAAGTGAAGGATGAACGCTTTGACGTGATCTTGACGAATCCTCCTATACGTGCAGGAAAAGAAACAGTGCATACCATTTTTGAGCTTGCTTATGAGCATTTAAACGAAGGTGGAGCTTTGTGGGTAGTCATTCAGAAAAAGCAGGGGGCCCCTTCGGCGAGTGCTAAGATAGAGAGCCTTTTCGGTCATGTAGAAGAAGTTACAAAGGATAAAGGTTATCGAATTTTGAAGGCTGAAAAAAGTTTTTAAGAAAATGCAATAGGACCATTGACTTGAATCCTGGTCTGTGATATTATTATAAAATGTCAGTATTAGGATGCCCTCCATGGCTTTAGTTTGTTGAAATGTCAATAGATTTATGCGTAGTAGGTATAGTATTTATCTCTATTACGTATAATACAACCATTTTGGGCAAATCTACAAGTGATGAAGATCTTCCGGTAAGAGGATTCTGCAGATACGGTGCTCTTTTTTCGAATGCATTCGAGTAAGGGCTTTTCTGTATTTGTAAGATTGAATCTTCTGTATGTGTCTTATTATAAGGTCACAAACAGAGGTTCGCAATGTATTTTTAAAGTGAGTAGACATGAGGGGTGAGTTTAAGTTGGCAGGACATCTTGTTCAATATGGTCGACGCACTCGGCGCAGTTATGCACGTATTAATGAGGTACTCGAGGTTCCGAACCTGATTGAGATCCAACAAAAATCCTATGATTGGTTTTTGGAGGAAGGATTAAGGGAAATGTTTCGGGATATTTCTCCAATTCAGGATTTCACTGGAAATCTGATTCTGGAGTTTATCGACTATTCTCTCGGAGAACCCAAATATACCGTTGACGACGCAAAGGAACGCGACGTTACGTATGCAGCACCGCTTCGGGTAAAAGTCCGGCTTATTAATAAAGAAACCGGGGAAGTGAAAGAGCAGGAAGTATTCATGGGAGACTTCCCGCTGATGACTGAAACGGGTACGTTTATTATTAACGGTGCGGAACGGGTTATTGTCAGCCAGTTGGTTCGCTCTCCCAGCGTCTATTTCAGCACAAAAGTCGACAAGAATGCGAAAACAACATACACCGCAACGGTAATTCCTAACCGGGGGGCTTGGCTCGAACTGGAGATGGATGCGAAGGATATTATCTATGTCCGGATTGACCGTACCCGTAAAATTCCGGTTACGGTGTTGCTGCGTGCGCTGGGCTTTGGCACTGATGCTGAGATTCTGGATTTGCTCGGCAATGACGAATATATCCGCAACACACTTGATAAAGACAACACGGATTCCACCGAGAAAGCGCTGATTGAAATTTATGAGCGTCTTCGTCCAGGTGAGCCGCCTACACTGGATAACGCAAAGAGCTTGCTAGTTGCTCGCTTCTTTGATCCTAAACGTTATGATCTGGCCAACGTAGGCCGTTACAAAATCAATAAAAAGCTTCACATCAAAAATCGTCTGTTCAATCAACGACTTGCTGAGACTTTGATTGATACAACAACTGGTGAAATCATCGCTGAAGCCGGTCAAATGGTAGATCGCCGCCTGTTGGACGAGATTTTGGCCCAACTGGAGGAATCAGTAGGACATCGTACGTATCATGTTGCGAGTGGTGTGCTAGAAAGCAATGATATTCCACTTCAAACAATCGATGTGTTCTCACCAATTGAGGATGGTAAAGTAGTAAAACTGATTGCTAACGGAAATATTGATAAATCGGTTAAGAATATTACGCCTGCCGATATTATTTCCTCCATCAGTTATTTTATTAACTTGCTTCACGGAATCGGAAGTACGGACGATATTGACCATTTGGGTAACCGTCGTTTGCGTTCTGTAGGTGAGTTGCTCCAAAACCAGTTCCGTATCGGTTTGTCCCGTATGGAACGCGTGGTGCGTGAAAGAATGTCGATTCAGGATGCTAATGTAATTACGCCACAAGCGCTGATTAACATACGTCCGGTAATTGCTTCGATTAAAGAGTTCTTTGGTAGCTCGCAGCTGTCTCAGTTTATGGATCAGACGAACCCGCTTGCTGAATTAACGCACAAACGTCGTCTGTCCGCACTCGGACCCGGCGGTTTGACGCGCGAACGCGCGGGCATGGAAGTGCGTGACGTCCATCCGAGTCACTACGGCCGTATGTGTCCTATCGAGACACCAGAGGGACCAAACATTGGTTTGATCAACTCTTTGTCCACTTTTGCACGCATTAACGAGTATGGATTTATCGAAGCTCCTTATCGTTGGGTAGATCCAAAAACCGGAAAAGTTACAGACCAGATTGATTACCTGACTGCTGATGAAGAAGATAACTACATTGTAGCTCAGGCGAATGCGGAATTGACGGAGGAAAACACCTTTAAGGATGAGGTTGTCATTGTCCGTTATAACAAACAGTCTGATAACATTATTCCGATGGCTAGTAGCCGTGTCGATTACATGGACGTATCGCCTAAACAGGTCGTATCGGTCGCGACTGCACTGATTCCGTTCTTGGAGAATGATGACTCTAACCGCGCATTGATGGGTTCCAACATGCAGCGTCAGGCTGTCCCGCTTCTGATTCCGAAGTCTCCATTGGTCGGAACAGGAATGGAGCACAAGTCTGCAAAAGATTCCGGTGTTTGCGTTGTATCCAAATACAACGGAGTTATCGAACGTTCTTCGGCTAACGAAATTTGGTTGCGTCGTATCGAAACTGTAGATGGCGCTGAAGTGAAGGGCGACATTGTTAAGTATAAATTACACAAATTTATGCGATCTAACCAAGGAACTTGCATCAACCAACGTCCGATTGTGAACAGAGGAGATATTGTCAAAGTTGGCGATATTCTTGCGGATGGTCCATCTACAGAGATGGGTGAGTTGGCGTTGGGACGTAACGTTGTCGTTGCCTTCATGACTTGGGAAGGTTACAACTACGAGGATGCGATCTTGCTGAGTGAGAAACTGGTTAAGGAAGATGTATACACCTCGATCCATATTGAGGAATACGAATCCGAGGCTCGTGACACGAAGCTTGGACCGGAAGAAATCACTCGCGACATTCCAAATGTCGGTGAAGAAGCGCTTCGCAACTTGGATGAGCGTGGAATCATACGTATTGGTGCTGAAATTGGCGCAGGTGACATTCTCGTTGGTAAAGTAACACCTAAAGGTGTGACTGAATTGACAGCTGAAGAACGTCTCTTACACGCAATCTTTGGTGAGAAGGCACGCGAGGTTCGCGATACTTCTTTGAGAGTTCCTCATGGAACAGACGGGATTGTTGTAGATGTAAAGGTATTTACGCGTGAAAATGGCGATGAACTGCCACCAGGTGTAAATCAGTTGGTTCGAGTATATATTGCTCAAAAACGTAAAATCTCCGAAGGCGATAAAATGGCTGGACGTCACGGTAACAAGGGTGTCGTTGCCCGTATTCTGCCTGAAGAAGATATGCCGTTCCTGCCGGATGGCACACCAGTACAGGTCGTTCTGAACCCGCTGGGCGTACCTTCACGGATGAACATCGGACAGGTGCTTGAAGTCCATCTGGGTATGGCTGCAATGCGTCTTGGTATTCATGTGGCAACTCCAGTATTCGATGGTGCCAAGGAATATGACGTATTCGATACAATGGAAGAGGCAGGCATGCAGCGTAATGGTAAGACTGTGTTGTATGACGGACGTACGGGTGATCGTTTTGAACGTGAAGTTACTGTCGGTGTCATGCACATGATCAAACTGGCGCACATGGTCGATGATAAAATCCATGCTCGTTCTACAGGTCCTTACTCTCTCGTTACGCAACAACCATTGGGTGGTAAAGCTCAATTCGGTGGACAGCGCTTCGGGGAGATGGAAGTATGGGCATTGGAAGCCTACGGCGCAGCGTACACGCTTCAGGAAATTTTGACTGTGAAATCTGATGATGTGGTTGGACGTGTTAAAACTTACGAATCCATTGTCAAAGGTGAAAATGTACCTGAACCGGGTGTTCCAGAATCATTTAAGGTCTTGATCAAAGAGCTGCAAAGCTTGGGTATGGACGTGAAGATTCTGTCTGAAGACGAACAAGAGATCGAAATGAGAGAGCTTGATGATGAGGATGACACAACCGGCGATAAGCTGAGTTTGAATCTGGAAGGCTCTGAGGTTGGCGTAGAGTAGTTTGACTGCTGACTGACTCATATCAGCTTTGTTATATACCTTGATCCATTCTAGGATGGATCAGGTTTCTTGATACCGCCCGGTGCTGCTGGGCGGTATCAAACCTAAAAACTCAGGATTTGGTTAAGGAGGGTTGCTCCTTGTTGGACGTTAACAATTTCGAATATATGAAAATCGGGCTTGCTTCCCCCGAAAAGATTCGTTCTTGGTCCCGCGGAGAAGTCAAAAAACCGGAGACGATTAACTATCGTACGCTTAAACCGGAAAAAGAAGGACTATTTTGCGAGAAAATTTTCGGACCTACGAAAGACTGGGAATGTCATTGCGGTAAGTACAAACGTGTACGCTATAAAGGTGTTGTCTGTGACCGTTGTGGAGTAGAAGTTACTCGCGCTAAGGTTCGCCGTGAGCGTATGGGCCATATTGAGTTGGCTGCTCCTGTATCGCACATTTGGTACTTTAAAGGCATTCCAAGTCGTATGGGTCTTGCTCTTGATATGTCTCCAAGATCTCTGGAAGAGATCATTTACTTCGCATCTTATGTTGTAACCGATCCAGGAGATACGCCTTTGGAGAAAAAGCAACTCCTGTCCGAGAAAGAATACCGTAGCTACCGTGAGAAATACGGCTATGGCTTCCAGGCAGGTATGGGTGCTGAAGCGGTTAAAAAGCTTCTTCAAGATTTGGATATAGACAAAGAATTAGAATTCTTGAAAGAAGAGCTGCGTACAGCTCAAGGACAACGTCGTAACCGTGCGATCAAACGCCTTGAAGTTATTGAGGCATTCCGCAACTCAGGCAACCAACCGGATTGGATGATCATGGACGTACTTCCTGTTATTCCTCCTGAGCTTCGTCCGATGGTACAGTTGGATGGTGGTCGTTTCGCTACCTCTGACCTTAACGACTTGTATCGTCGTGTTATTAACCGTAACAACCGTCTGAAACGGTTGTTAGATCTAGGTGCGCCAGATATTATCGTGCAAAATGAAAAACGGATGTTGCAGGAAGCTGTTGACGCCTTGATTGATAATGGTCGTCGTGGTCGTCCTGTTACAGGTCCAGGTAACCGTCCTTTGAAATCCCTCAGCCACATGCTGAAAGGTAAACAAGGACGTTTCCGTCAGAACTTGCTCGGAAAACGTGTTGACTACTCTGGTCGTTCCGTTATCGTTGTAGGCCCGTACTTGAAAATGTATCAATGCGGTTTACCAAAAGAAATGGCACTGGAACTGTTCAAACCTTTTGTTATGAAGGAACTGGTGAACAAAGGTTTGGCGCACAATATCAAGAGCGCGAAGCGTAAAGTAGAGCGTGTGAGTGCAGAAGTATGGGATGTGCTGGAAGAAGTAATCAAGGAGCATCCAGTTCTTCTGAACCGTGCCCCTACGTTGCATAGACTCGGTATCCAGGCGTTCGAACCGATTTTGGTTGAAGGCCGTGCGATTCGTCTGCATCCGCTCGTATGTACTGCATATAATGCCGACTTTGACGGTGACCAAATGGCTGTTCACGTTCCGTTGTCTGCGGAAGCCCAAGCTGAAGCTCGTTTGCTTATGCTAGCATCCGGCAACATTTTGAATCCGAAAGACGGCAAGCCAGTTGTTACACCTTCCCAGGATATGGTTCTTGGTTCTTTCTATCTGACTATGGATAACAAAGAAGAAGAAGGAAGCAATATGATCCTTCGCAACATGAATGAAGCTATATCGGCTTACCAACGTGGTACAGCTGGACTTCATGCTCGTGTAGCTATTCCGGTTAAAGCTTTGAATAAAACGAGCTTTACGGAAAAACAACAGGAAGCGATGTTGATCACAACGGTTGGTAAAATTATCTTTAATGAAATTTTCCCGGCAAGCTTCCCGTACATCAATGATGCTACCCGTGCGAACCTGCTTTATGGTACTGCGGAGGAGTTCTTTGTTTACGAGAAGGGTGTAAATCTTACAGAAGCCATTCAAAACGCTCCGCAAGCTAGTGGGGTAGGCAAGGATTACCTTGGTAATATCATTGCCCGTTGTTTTGAGACTTACCATACAACAGAAACAGCTGTAATTCTGGATAAAATCAAGCAGCTTGGCTTTACGTATTCCACTCGTGCAGGGGTAACCGTTGCTGTATCGGACGTAATCGTGCCGGTGGAAAAACAAGAGATTCTTAAGGGATCCGAAGACAAAGCGCAAGTTGTAACGAATCAGTACCGTCGTGGTCTGATTACGAATGAAGAACGCTATGACCGGATTATCGATATTTGGTCTAAAGCGAAAGATGATATTACCGAAGTATTGATGAAGTCCATGGATCGCTACAACTCCATCATGATGATGGTGGACTCCAAAGCGCGGGGTAACAAATCACAGATTACTCAGCTCGGAGGTATGCGTGGTCTGATGGCCAATCCATCCGGACGTATTATCGAACTCCCAATCAAATCAAACTTCCGTGAAGGTCTGACAGTACTCGAGTACTTCATCTCCACTCACGGAGCGCGTAAAGGTTTGGCGGATACAGCCCTTCGTACGGCTGACTCCGGTTACCTGACTCGTCGTCTCGTAGATGTGGCGCAGGATGTTATCGTGCGCGAAGAAGACTGCGGAACGGATAAAGGCTTCACAGTAAGTCGTATCCAGGACGGTAAAGAAGTAATTGAGGATCTCTATGACCGTCTGGAAGGTCGCTATTGCTTTGAAACGGTACGTCATCCTGAGACTGGCGAGATTTTGGCTAGACGTAACGAATTGATTGACTCCGACAAAGCTGAAGCGATTGTTAAAGCTGGCGTACACAAAGTTCAAATACGTTCTGTATTAAGTTGTCGGGCTAAACATGGCGTCTGCAAGAAATGTTACGGTCGCAATCTGGCTACTGGTAAACACGTTGAGATTGGTGAAGCAGTTGGTATCATTGCTGCACAATCCATCGGTGAGCCAGGAACACAGCTTACTATGCGTACGTTCCACACAGGCGGCGTAGCGGGTGACGATATTACACAAGGTTTGCCTCGTATCCAGGAGCTTTTTGAAGCACGTAATCCTAAAGGTCAGGCAACTATTAGTGAAATTGACGGTACAGTTAAAGAAGTTCGTGAAGGTAAAGACCGCCGTGAGATTGACATTCAGGGTGAAGCTGAAACGAAAACATACTCAGTAACGTATGGTTCCCGCCTGCGCGTAAGCGAAGGTATGACTGTTGAAGCTGGGGACGAACTGACGGATGGTTCGATTGATCCTAAAGAAATGCTACGTATTAAAGGTATTCGCGGGGTACAGAACTATATCCTTCAGGAAGTTCAACGCGTATACCGGAACCAGGGCGTAGAAATCAACGACAAGCACGTAGAAGTTATGATTCGTCAAATGTTGCGTAAAATCCGTATCATTGATGCGGGCGACACGATCTTACTTCCAGGCTCCTTTGTTGATGTCCATGAGTATGAAAATGCAAACAAGATAGCGATTCTCAGCGGCCAAGAACCAGCGGTAGCCAAGCCGGTACTGCTCGGTATTACCAAGGCATCTCTGGAAACTGACTCCTTCTTGTCAGCAGCATCCTTCCAGGAAACTACTCGTGTCCTGACTGATGCAGCTATTAAAGGCAAGGTCGATCAGTTGCTTGGACTGAAAGAGAACGTAATTATTGGTAAATTGATTCCTGCGGGAACAGGTATGAACCGTTACCGTAGCGTGAAATTTGCCCAACCGGAAGAGGGGCAGTCTCCATCTGAGGAGCTCGAACCAATTTCGGCCGAGTAATATAAAAATAGTATGATTGCCGGAACACCGTAGACATAAGCTTTGCATAAAAGCTACAGCAGACGGTGCTCCGGTGCTTTTCAAAAATGAATCGTACTATTCTGTTTAAATGAATTATAGTTTATAATTGTCTTGACATTACTTATAGTCAATGCTAATATAGCAAAGGTGCGTGAGCAGCCTATATGCTATTGGGTCTTTTCGGAGGAATGAGATATGTCTAAAGAACAAGGACTGCAAGATGCTCATGTCAAAATCGGTACCAAACAAACCATTCGTATGGTAGAATTGGGCTTTGCCTCAGAAGTATATGTGGCAGAAGACGCAGATCAGCGTCTCACTTCCAACATCATTGCTTTGTGCAACAAGCAAGGAGTCAAAGTGACTCTCGTAGACACAATGAAAAATCTCGGAGCTGCATGTGGGATTGAAGTGGGAGCCGCAATGGCTGCTATCGTAAAACAATAGGGTAAGGAACGTTTTTGTCTAAGGAATTGTTATTCTTGGCGGCAAAGACTTTTCATTTGTTCTTTTATGAACCGCCTGGGTCTGTGGGCTTAGATAAGGTTTGTAAAGTAACAGCAAAAATTGAGGAAGGGGGTGGCAACCAACATGCCAACTATTAACCAACTGGTTCGTAAAGGACGTCAAGCCAAAATCGAGAAATCGAAATCACCGGCTTTGCAAAAAGGTTTTAATGCCTTGAAACGTGAAGCTACCGACATCAGTGCCCCGCAAAAACGCGGAGTGTGCACTCGTGTAGGTACTATGACTCCGAAAAAACCAAACTCCGCACTTCGTAAATATGCTCGTGTTCGCTTGACGAACCGTGTAGAGGTGACTGCTTACATTCCAGGTATTGGACATAACCTTCAAGAACACAGCGTAGTGCTGATTCGCGGCGGTCGTGTAAAAGACCTTCCGGGTGTGCGTTACCACATCGTTCGCGGTGCTTTGGATACTGCAGGCGTAAACAACCGCATGCAAGCTCGTTCCAAATACGGCGCAAAACGCCCTAAAGCTAAAAAATCCTAATGAATATAAACCGCGTATGTCGGTTTAACATGTAAGAAAGGGGGATATCCATGCCACGCAAAGGTCCAGTTACCAAAAGAGACGTGTTGCCAGATCCGGTATACAACAGCAAGTTGGTTACCCGCTTGATCAACCGCATCATGCTCGACGGAAAACGAGGCGTTGCTCAAAGCATTCTGTACAATGCGTTCAAGCTTATCCAAGAACGTACGGGGAATGACCCGATGGAAGTTTTTGAAGCAGCTATCAAGAATATCATGCCAGTCCTGGAAGTTAAAGCACGCCGTGTCGGCGGTGCCAACTACCAAGTACCAATCGAGGTAAAACCAGAAAGACGTACGTCCCTGGGATTACGTTGGCTCGTAAACTACTCCCGCAACCGCGGTGAGAAAACCATGGAAGAGCGTTTGGCGGCTGAAATTATTGATGCTTCCAACAACACAGGCGCTTCCGTGAAAAAACGTGAAGACACGCACAAAATGGCTGAAGCGAACAAAGCGTTTGCTCACTATCGTTGGTAGGATTCAGCTCAAAAAAATAACTTCAATTTTGAAGGGAGACCCATTTCATGGCAAGAGAGTTCTCCTTGAAAAATACACGTAATATCGGGATCATGGCTCATATTGATGCGGGTAAAACTACAACAACTGAGCGGATCTTGTTCTACACAGGCCGTACGCACAAAATCGGTGAGGTTCACGAGGGTGCTGCGACAATGGACTGGATGGAGCAGGAGCAGGAGCGCGGAATTACGATTACTTCCGCTGCAACTACAGCCGCTTGGAAGGGTCACCGCGTTAATATCATCGATACCCCGGGGCACGTTGACTTCACTGTTGAAGTTGAACGTTCCCTTCGTGTATTGGACGGAGCAGTTGGTGTTTTCAGTGCGAAAGAAGGCGTTGAGCCTCAGTCCGAAACCGTATGGAGACAGGCTGATCGCTACGGCGTTCCACGGATCGCATATGTAAACAAAATGGATATCATTGGTGCCGACTTCCTGAATGTTGTCTCTGACATGCGTGATCGCCTTCAAGCGAACGCAGTTGCGATTCAATTGCCAATCGGCGCAGAAAATGATTTTACTGGTATTATCGATATCGTTGAACAAAAAGCTCATATGTACAAAGATGATCTTGGTCAAGATATCGAAGAAGTAGAAGTTCCTGCGGAATTCAAAGATCAAGTTGAAGAACTTCGTAATGAATTGATCGAGAAGGTTGCTGAACTGGACGAAGAATTGACAATGAAATACCTGGAAGGCGAAGAAATTTCGGTTGCCGAAATTAAAGCCGCTCTCCGTAAAGGTGTTGTAGAAGTTAAAATCTTCCCAGTTATCTGTGGATCTTCTTACCGCAATAAAGGTGTTCAGCTGATGTTGGATGCTGTTCTCGACTATTTGCCGGCTCCTATTGATGTGCCAAGTATTCAAGGGCATTTGGAAGACGGTACGGAAGTTGAACGTCACTCTTCCGATGAAGAGCCATTCTCCGCATTGGCATTCAAAATCATGACGGATCCTTACGTTGGTAAGTTGACATTCTTCCGCGTATACTCCGGTGTTCTTCAATCCGGTTCTTACGTATTGAATGCAACAAAAGGTAAACGCGAACGTATCGGACGTATTCTTCAAATGCATGCGAACAGTCGTCAAGAAATCACTGTAGTTTACTCTGGTGATATTGCGGCTGCTGTAGGTTTGAAAGATACAGGTACAGGTGATACACTGTGTGATGAGAAGAGTCCTGTTATTCTCGAGTCCATGAACTTCCCTGATCCGGTTATCGAAATCGCGGTTGAACCTAAAACCAAAGCTGACCAAGATAAAATGTCTGTAGCTCTCGGTAAGTTGACTGAAGAGGATCCAACTCTTCGCGCTCATACTAACGAAGAAACAGGTCAAACCATCTTGGCGGGTATGGGTGAGCTTCACTTGGACATCATCATTGACCGTATGCGTCGTGAGTTCAAGGTAGAAACAAATGTGGGTAAACCACAGGTTGCTTACCGTGAAACGTTCCGTGCTCCAGCACGTGTCGAAGGTAAATTCGTTCGTCAGTCCGGTGGTCGTGGTCAATATGGTCACGTATGGGTTGAGTTCGAACCGCTCGAGCCAGGTACTGGTAGTCAATTCGAAAGTAAGGTAGTCGGCGGCTCTGTTCCTAGAGAGTACATCGCTCCTGCTCTTGCTGGTATTGAGGAACAAATGAAAAACGGCGTTATCGCAGGCTTCCCGCTTGTGGACGTTAAAGCTACAATCGTGGACGGATCATACCATGATGTCGATTCCAATGAAATGGCATTTAAAATTGCCGGATCAATGGCGCTGAAAGCAGCGAAAGACAAATGTAAACCAGTATTGCTTGAGCCGATTATGAAAGTTGAAGTAACGGTTCCTGAGGAATACATGGGTGACGTAATGGGTATGTTGAACTCCCGTCGTGGTCGGATTGAAGGTATGGATTCCCGCAGTGGAGCTCAAATCATTCGTGCGAAGGTGCCTTTGTCCGAAATGTTCGGATACTCGACTACACTTCGCTCCGGTACACAAGGACGCGGCGTGTTCTCCATGGAACTCTCTCATTATGAAGAAGTACCGAAGAGCATTGCTGAAGAGATCGTTGCCAAAACCAAAGGCGGCGAGTAATACAATGTATCAGCTGACCGGTATGCTTAAGGTTTTACCAAAAAGGCATCCGGCAGCCTAAAATAAAACAAGTTATTGAGGAGGAATTGTTCAAATGGCAAAGGCTAAGTTTGAACGTAACAAACCGCACGTTAATATCGGTACTATTGGTCACGTCGATCATGGTAAAACTACTTTGACTGCTGCAATCACAACTGTATTGTCCAAAACTTACGGTGGTGCTGCTGTAGCATTCGACCAAATCGACAAAGCTCCAGAAGAGCGCGAACGCGGTATCACAATCTCGACGGCACACGTTGAGTATGAAACTAACAACCGTCACTATGCACACGTTGACTGCCCAGGTCACGCCGACTATGTTAAAAACATGATCACTGGCGCTGCGCAAATGGACGGAGCGATCCTGGTTGTATCCGCAGCTGACGGCCCAATGCCGCAAACTCGCGAGCACATCCTGTTGTCCCGCCAAGTTGGTGTTCCTTACATCGTTGTATTCCTGAACAAATGCGACATGGTTGAAGACGAAGAGTTGCTGGAATTGGTTGAAATGGAAGTTCGCGACTTGCTGAGCGAGTATGACTTCCCAGGCGACGACACTCCAATCACTCGCGGTTCCGCTCGTGAAGCACTGCAAAACCCAGATGGCGACTGGGCTAAGAAAATCGTTGAAATGTTCGAAACAATCGACACTTACATCCCAACTCCAGAACGCGACACTGACAAGCCTTTCCTTATGCCTGTCGAGGACGTATTCTCCATCACTGGTCGTGGTACAGTTGCTACAGGCCGTGTAGAGCGTGGTACAGTTAAAGTGGGCGACGAAATCGAAATCATCGGTATTCAAGAAGAATCCCGTAAATCCGTAGTAACAGGCGTAGAAATGTTCCGTAAATTGCTTGATTCCGCTCAAGCTGGTGACAACATCGGCGCACTGCTTCGCGGTGTAGATCGTGCACAAATCGAGCGTGGCCAAGTATTGGCTAAACCAGGTTCTGTTAACCCACATACAGAATTTTCTGCTCAAATCTACGTTTTGACTAAAGAAGAAGGCGGACGTCACAAACCTTTCTTCACTGGTTACCGTCCACAGTTCTACTTCCGTACAACTGACGTAACTGGTATCATTACTTTGCCAGAAGGTTCTGAAATGGTAATGCCTGGTGACAACATCACGGTTACTGTTCAACTGATCAACCCGATCGCTATCGAAGAAGGAACTAAGTTCTCTATTCGTGAAGGTGGACGTACAGTTGGCGCTGGTGCCGTAGCAACAATCTCCAAATAAGAAGGCTTTAGCCTTTAAATAGAGTAACAGTGTACTGGAACGAGTAACGTTGTATTGGAACGAAGCTAAACGAGCCCCTGCCCTGGTGCGGGGGCTTTTCTCTTGGGAAAAATCGCGAGCTGCGAGCACAACTGCATCTCTTGAAAATAAGATGCATTGTTTTTTCGTTTTTGCTTGCAATAGGCAGAACTATTCGATATAATAACTAATGTTGTTTGTGACTGTGCGATGATGTGAGAGGTTACTGACACACCCGGCCCCTTTGCCATGGGGTGGTGGTTAGAAAATTTTCACGGAGTATGTCCGATACCAAATTGGGCGATAGAAGGAGGGACT
>RCUF01000147.1_pt1 | contig 35270 bp, 34 predicted proteins | sample 2166311 | NCBI WGS metagenome assembly RCUF01 (sample SAMN09932608, study PRJNA488358) | compost metagenome | feature: garden; material: soil; isolation source: compost soil in 4-hydroxybenzonitrile-enriched culture | place: Germany: Experimental Botanical Garden Goettingen | collected 2016-01-27
AAGACACCTTCCGGTTCAACCGGTCAGGCGACGATTTATGTAGATGAAGTAACGATACAGTAAGTCTAATAACACGAAACCCTCGGGGAATTGAACCCGAGGGTTTTCTGTGTGCGCCCGGCCTGGGCGATAACTGGGCGGTGAAAATGGCTAGCGCCGTTACCCGAAAGAAAACCAGGTTACTTTCTGATCAAGTTGTCGTATTTGCAAAATAATTAAATCGATGATAATATCTAACTAACGATAGTTAGATTTTGTACAAACAAAAACTTTTAGCAAGGGGGATTCGATATGGCGTGGTTATTTCTTGTTCTTGGAGGAGTTTTGGAGGTAGGATGGGCTATCGGCTTGTCATATTCAGATGGCTTCACAAAGATCGCAATCGTGATACCAACTATCATTTTAATGGTAGCTAGCTTCTATTTATTTGCTAAAGCGACAAAATATCTTCCAGTATCAACGGCTTATGCAGTTTTCACTGGAATCGGTTCTTTTGGAACGGCTCTTGTTGGAATGATGTTTTTAGGTGATCAAGTGAGTGTATTGAAAATTGTACTAGTAATCATCCTTATTAGCTGTATTATTGGGTTGAAATTCGTTTCTAGTCAACCTGAGAAAGTGAAGGGGGCTTAAAAATGAGCTGGTTCTTACTTATCATCGCAGGATTATTGGAAGTTGGAGGCGTAATATTTTTGAAATTATCTGAGGGCTTTTCAAAATTAAAGTATACATTAATCTATACTTTGCTTATAGGGGCAAGCTTTTTTCTACTTTCCTTGTCTTTAAAAGAAATCCCAATTAGCATAGGTTATGGAGCATGGACAGGTATTGGTGCGGCAGGTAGTGTTTTATTAGGAATGTATGTTTTCAAGGAGCCTAAAGACTCCAAAAAATTAGCTCTTGTTAGTGGAATTATATTGAGTATTGTTGGATTGAAGTTAGTCTCTTGAGAGTATTAACACTTAAAAAATGATTACGGGGTGGCTAAGATGAGTAAGGGAGAAGAAACAAAACAAAAAATATTACAAAATGCACTTATCCTATTTTCTTCACAGGGTTATGCACAAACTTCTATTCGAGATATTGCATTGAAAGTAAAAATTAAAGCACCTTCTATTTATGCTTATTTCTCCAGTAAGGAAGAATTGTTCGAAAGTGTAGCGGATGATGTAATGAGTGATTATTTAAATTTTGTACGCCAAAAAGCCACTGACATAATAGGTCTCTCTAAAGTGGATAAACTATACACATTTACGGAGCAAATCATTGAATATCTTTATGAAAAAGATCTGGCTTATTTTGTAATAAGATATTCTGTGGATCCTCCTGACCAATTTAAAGATGCTATCTTACAGCGATTTAATGAAGTTGATGAAGAAATTAAAAAGCTAATTCGTGATATTATAAAGCCTGAACTTGATAATTATATCAATGTAGAAACCATTATTTCATCATTCTTTTGTATTTTAGATGGACTATTACTATCTATAGGGAACTCATCAAGGGAGGAATGTGAAATAAGGTTAAAGGCAACGTGGGACGTATTCTCACGTGGGATTAACAAGAATCATTAAAAAATCCTATTTTTAATCTTAGTTTTGGTAAAAGTGAAAATCGACATAAAAAACGGATCAAGTGATCTATAAAAGCGGTTGAGCCTTCAAAAATATAGTCCAAGAGGCTCTTTTTTTATCCATCAGTGTCTCATCATCACTGTGGAGAAAGTTGACTATCACCTAATAATGATATAATTTAATATCAAAGGATAATTAAAACTATCATTTTCTGCCGAATAGCATAAAACTCATTATGTCATCCAAAAATTAAATCGTGAAAAGTGGGGATGTTGATGTTCATTCAAAATGCAATGGGAACTATCAGTATTTCAAAGCAGATAATCTCCAAAATCGTTGGCAAATCCGCAAATGCTACCCGAGGTATCGTATGTATGTCCGCCGGGGTTGCAGAGAACATTGCTAATTGGTTAGGTGGAAACAGTATACAAAATGGAATCGAGTTAAAAGAAACAGACAGAGGTCTGGATATTCACTTAAACGTAACCATACAACACCGTATGAAAATGCCGGAGGTCTGTGCTGTATTGCAATCTAATGTTCGGGAAGCCGTTGAGAAATTTACCGGATTAAGCATCGGCTCTATCAATGTCACTATTGTGGGGGTATCCGTCAAGTGAACTCGGCCGAAAACGCAATTACCATCCTAAAAGCTGACGCCAAATCGGCGGTCGGAGCGAGACTTAATGAAATGGCTTTAGAATATATGGCTTACACATTAGCTGGGTCCGAGAAGAAGGGCATCGTTTCCGGCACGTTTCGCAAGCTGTGGAAGGGGAGGGAGAATCGCTTCAGTCATCAATATGCTTTTGAAGCCAGAGCCAACGGGCAGACATTGGGTATGATCACATGTTATCCGGTCACGGTGTTGAAGCGCCTGGCATGGCCAACCTTTAAACAACTGCTTAATCATCGAAAGTGGGAGCTCATTGAATATAGTCTTCGACATGCTAAATCGTTATATTCCATGATCACCATGAAAGAAGGTGAGGATGACGAGTTCCACATTGGCACAATCGCCTCCTTACCGGAAAGCAGAGGTTTGGGAATAGGCTCGCGGCTCCTTGCGTTTGCGGAGGAACAAGCCATTATGCAAGGGTTTACCAAATGTTCTCTGACTGTAAAGAAGGAGAACGAACTTGCCTTTAAATTATATAACCGTTTAGGCTACCAAATTACGGGCGAAATCAACAAGCCGGCTTATTCGTTATACCGAATGGCTAAAATGCTCGTGTGAGAACATGGAGCTATTTGAAATTGAATAGGAAAGATGTGAGCCGGTCAGGGTAGAGTAATTCAACCTTGACCGGCTTTTTTGCAATGAATACGATTAATCTTTAAATATATATTTAGTCATCTCCTTTACCCCGGCTTGGAAAAGAAGAGTTCAACCTTAGAGGTCTCCTTTCGTTGCTGTCCTCCCGGCTTCAACGAAGCAGGAACCTCTTTTTGATGTGTAGTTTATAGTTATTTTTGTTATTAAAAACACTCAATTTAATGCTAACAAAAAATTGATAAATGGAGGATGACATGGTACGATCCATGTAAACGGAATGTTGCATAACTCGTAAAGGAGCTGGAGAAGGTGGAAATCTCACAAAATTGGCGGCTTGCAGGCTTGAATCCGAAGCAGCAAAATCCGTTGAACTTGGCTGCTCCCGGCCTTGACGACCGCTTCTGGATGACGGCTGAAGTGCCTGGTGACCTATGCGCTGGATAGCTATTGAAGGAGGGGCATTCAGTGAAATCATGTTTATTTCGATGGAATGACTTAAGATTAAGGCATAAATTAATGGTTATATATTTTGCTGTTGTTTTTATCCCGGTCATGCTGACCAATTCCGCTTTCTATTGGAAAACTGCCGAGAGTGTGAGGAGGCAAAAGGTCGCTGATTACCATTTGTCCTTGGAAAAGAATAAGGAAACCTTTCAAAAAATGATTGAAGGATTGATTGGTTACTCCTCTGCCCTGTATAGCGATGTTTCCTTGTACAATTCATTGGACACCTCATATACCGATGAGGATGCCATGCTTCATGCTTACAACACCGTCATCAATCCTGCAATGAACCGCTTCGTGCCTATCGAAAAACAGCTATATAACGCTTATGTGTATACGAATAATCCCACCTTGATTTCAGCCGGGGTGTTGAAATCACTGTTGAAGGACAAGGATCTGGAGGGATGGTACGAGGAACTGAAGAACGATCAAGATACCGGCAGGCTGAAGGTGTACACAACCCCCTCCACTTGTGAGAACCAGACCATATACCCTACAAAAGGCGCGTGCGGACAGCCTTACCTTAGCATTATCCGCAAATTGGATTTTTATAATGGGTATGACAATTACGATAAGCTACTCAAAATTGACATCATACCGCAGTTTTTGGAGAATACCTTGCAAAACAATTCAAGTCCAGGGCCTGTATACTTGTTGAACCCGGAGGGAATCGTGGTTTTTTCGTCGGGGGGCAAAGCTGTTGGGGAAGTGTTAGGGGAACAAAAGACTGATCACACTATGGTGTTATATGGGAGCTTTGATAACGTGAGCTTTTTGAAAGGTTGGAAGATGGTCGGAGTTTACCCTGATGATCAGGCTTTGCAATCTGTACTAAAGTCCCAAACGTTTATCCTGTATCTTACGATAGTAAATTTTTTGTTTCCAAGTGTGGTTATTTTGCTGTTCTCCCGGTCATTGAATACGAGAATCGGACTTTTGCTGAAGCAGATCAAACGAGTGAAAAACCAAAGGTTCGAGCCTCTCCTCATAAAGCCCTCTTCCGATGAAATCGGCCAATTAACAGAAGAATTCAATCGGATGACCGTACAAATCAGCAGGCTGATTCAGGATGTGTACTTGGCGGAGCTTGACCGCAAACAGGCTCAGTTTAATGCGCTGCAAAGCCAAATCAATCCACATTATCTGTTTAATACGCTGGAATCTATTCGCATGAATTGCGTAAGCAACGGAGAAATGGAAACGGCTTCAATCATCCGCAGGCTGGCAAAGGGGTTAAGAAGATCCATCGAATGGGGGAATGACCGGATTCCGTTGAGGGAAGAGATGGATTTTGTCTCCGATTTTCTGGAGATTCAGAAATTTCGTTTCGAGCAGCGCATTAACTACCAGTTGTCCATGGATGATTCCGCAAAGAACATTTTGATTCCTAAATTCAGCATCCTGCCGCTAGTGGAGAATGCCTGCATTCATGGAATCGAGAACAGCGATAAACCGGGTCTCATTCTGGTGTCCGTGCATATTCATGATGGCATGCTTGTGATTGAGGTAACCGATAATGGACCAGGCATGGATGAAGAGGATATGGAGAAGCTAAGGGATTTTGTGGAAAGAGGTATTAACACGGGACGCCATGTCGGTCTGAAAAATGTCCATGACCGACTCAAATGGCACTTCGGATCAGAAGCCGTATTAAATTTTGATTCTAAAGCAGGTGAGGGAACATCCGTCAAGATTTATGTTCCTGTTCATGAGGAGGGTTATGATGCTAAAAACCATTATTGTCGATGACGAGCCTAAAATGAGGGAAGGACTGAAAAAGATCATCTATTGGGAGACGTATGGCTTTACAATATGCGGTGATGCAGAGAACGGCAAGCAGGCCCTTATACTGATTGAACGTGAACGGCCCTCTTTAGTGATTACGGATATCCGAATGCCGGTGCTGAGTGGATTGGATTTGATGATGGAGGTTTCGGGCCGATTTGATTGCCAATTTGTCGTGATATCCGGATACGGCGAATTTGATTATGCCCAAAGGGCGCTAAAATATGGCGCTATCGACTATATTTTGAAGCCCATCGATGAGGAACAATTGATTGAAGCCCTTCAGCGCACACGGCGACGTATTGCGTTTGCTAACGATTCATTGCCACTAGAATTGCCGCAGAACGTGGTGCAGAACAGCGAAGCAGTAGAAGAGGTCATCCGGTATATTAGGGAGCATTATAAGGAACCGTTAATGATAAAAGAGATAGCGGATAAGGTTTTTATGAATCCCATTTATTTGGGCCAGCTCTTTAAAAAGCAAACCGGAAGCTATTTTAATAATTTCGTTCATCAAATCAGAGTGGAAGAAGCTAAAAAAAAATTGAAAGGCTCATCCAATAAAATAGCAGATATTGCGTTATCAGTGGGTTACAGCGATTCGGATTATTTCGTCCAGCAGTTTAAAAAACGGGTTGGCTGCACCCCCTCCCACTATCGGGAGAAATGAGGAACAATCTTTAATTTGTCAGGTATACTCCTAAGATGTGGCGGGTACGGAATCTCCCGAATTCTTGATATGATTTGTAATGTCAAAAACAAAAGGAGGTTAACGTATTGTTTAAAAAGAGAACGCTTACAAAGTTGGCGGCAACAACCCTGCTCGTCACAACGGTGCTTGGAGCATGCAGCTCAAATGAGTCTCAGCCCTCATCCTCACCAGAGGCCACACCGAATTCTGTCAAGACGGCTAGCTTTTCGTATTTCATTATGACTCCTGGCGACAATGTGCCGGAGCACACCAAGCTCGGGGATATTATTCAGCAGAAAACAGGCGTAACCATCAAGTATGAGCGTCTTGTCGGGGAGAAGGATCAGAAGATAGGGGTTATGGTAGCAGGCGGGGATTATCCGGACATGATCTTTACGGATGCAACCACAAAGTTTGTTGATGCGAAAGCGCTTATTCCGTTGGAGGATCTGATTGAGGAGCATGCGCCCAACATCAAGAAGCTTTACGGTCCTTATTGGAACCGCTTAAAAAGCTCCGACGGACATATCTATTCGCTGCCGATGGGAGCTCCGGTGACCAATGCCACCAAAGGAATCAGCGCTGCCTTCTGGATCCAGAAGGAGGTTCTGAAGGAGGCGGGATATCCCAAAATCACAACCTTCGATCAATATGCTGATGTGCTGCGGGATTACTGGAAGAAGCATCCGCAGATTGATGGCGCAGATACCATTCCTTTTGAAATTCTGACATACGATACCCGCAACTTCACACTCACAACAGCTATGCAGTTTTTGGCGGGTGGTCCCAATGATTCCAGAGCCATGGTGGACCCTGAGAAAAGCGAACTGACATTTTACCAAACCGATGAGAACATAACGAAACGGTATTATTCCAAACTTAACGATATGTATAATGAGGGTATGATTGACAAAGAAGCATTCGTTATGAACTATGAACAATACCTGGCAAAGCTGTCAAGTGGACGTGTTCTGGGCATGTTCGATCAAAAATGGCAGTTCCAGACGGCCTTGGCCTCCCTGAAGCAACAGGGCAAGAATAACCGCATGTTCGTTCCGCTTCAGCTTACCTTTGACGATAGCATCAAAGGCGATTATCTGGATCTTCCAGGCATGAACTATAATACCGGCTGGTCCATATCCGTGAATTGCAAGGACCCGGTCGGAGCGATCGAGTACGCGGACTATTTGGCCAGCGATGAGGGCCAAATTCTCCGAAACTGGGGAGTGAAGGGTGAAGACTTCATGGTCAGCGACAACGGGCGCTTCTACCGTACAGAGGAGCAGCGCAAATACTTGTCCGATGCCAAGAACGCTCTGAATTGGAGCGGCAACGTTGTTTGGTTCTGGCCAAGCGCTTCCGGCACCATGCCGGACGGAAACCATTATGAGTCTTACAGGCAGCCGGAAATAATTGCTGCCGATTATGATGAGGTGGATAAGGAAATCCTGAAGGGTTACGGGGTTCAGACCTATGAGGATATGTTCAATCCGCCGAATACCAAAAGAAAATATTTCCCGTTGTGGAGCATTGAGCTCTCCGATAAAGGAAAAATTTTCAATCAAAAGCTCGACGACCTGAATAAGAAATATCCTCCGCAAATGGTCTTATCCAAGACGAAGGCGGATTTTGAAAAGTCCTGGAAGGATTACGTCGCTGATGTCAACAAGCTGGATGTAAATAGCTGGATGGAGGAGCTTACGGCAGGAGTGAAGGATCGTCAGGCTAACTGGTAATTATAGTTAATGACGGCACAAGGGGGACTAGGATGTCACCTTGTGCCGATCATCATAGAAAATGAGGAGGGAACCATGGACGCGGCAAGTGAATTAAAGGCAAATCCAAAGGCAAGATCGGTCAAACCAACCCGTTCATTATGGAAAAAGGTCAAGCAACAGAAAGCTCTCATGGCCATGTCCATTCCTTTTGTACTGTTCGTTATCGTGTTTTCTTATGTTCCCCTGTGGGGATGGCTGATGGCATTCCAGGATTTCAAGCTGGGCACTCCCATGCTGCAAAATCACTGGGTCGGCCTGGACAATTTTCGAGAGCTGTTCCGGGATGATTCTTTCCTTCGTGTCATTCGCAATACATTGGCGATGAGCATCATCAACCTGGTATTCGGCTTTTTAAGCTCCATTACGCTTGCCCTCTTGCTTAATGAACTGCGCAGCATTATGTTCAAGCGTATTGTGCAAACCATAAGCTATCTTCCCCATTTTATATCTTGGGTTGTTGCAGCAAATCTAATCATGAATATGCTTTCCATTGAAGGAATTGTGAATTACATCTTAGTAAATCTTCATTTGATACAGGAGCCTATCTTGTGGTTGTCTAAAGGCGAGTATTTTTGGTGGATCATAGGCGCATCCAATGTCTGGAAGGGTGTTGGGTGGGGTGCGATCATTTATTTGGCGGCCATGACGATGATTGATCCTTCTTTATATGAAGCTGCAAGTATTGACGGTGCAGGCCGTTTTCGAAAGATTTTCCATATCACGCTTCCCGGAATCAGACCGATCATTGTCATTCTGCTCATTATGAGCATTGGCCATATTTTGGACGCCGGTTTTGAACAGCAGTATTTGCTGCAGACACCAATGGTTGTGGATCAAGCGGAGACGATTGACCTGTTCGTACTCAAATATGGTATCAACTTATCCAGGTATTCGTTTGCCACCGCCTCCGGCATATTTAAAACGCTGATCAGCGTCATTCTGCTGGTTGCCGCTAATCAGTTCGCCAAGCGCATGGGGCAAGAAAGGCTTTTTTAGGAGGGAAGAGAATGGAAAAAATAGTTTCCAGGCAGAGAAAAAAGTGGAAGCTGTCCGTATTTGATTGTGTCAATGTGTTGCTGATGCTGATGCTGTTGGTTGTCACATTATATCCTTTTCTCAATACATTGGCCGTATCCTTTAACCAGGCTACAGACACTGTGTTGGGCAGCAATTTCATTTGGCCGCGCAAATTTACTACTTTAAATTATACGAATTTGTTTGAGGACAATACGATTTATAATGCCTTTTTCATTTCCGTTTCTCGGACGGTTATAGGAACGATAACCAGTTTATTTTGCACGGCTATGCTGGCTTATACGATCAGCAGAAAAGAATATTTTCTGCGCCGCCAAATATCGTTTCTCTTTATCTTTACCATGTATTTCAGCGGTGGACTGATTCCAGGCTATATGCTTATCAAAAACCTTCACATGAATGGCACCTTCTGGGTATATATTATTCCCGGGCTTATCGGGGCTTTTAATCTGATTGTTATGCGTTCTTTTATGGAAGGGCTGCCGGGTAGTGTGGTGGAATCTGCGCAAATAGATGGAGCCAATCATTTTACGATTTTCCTTAAAATTGTTTTTCCACTCAGCATGCCGGTTCTGGCGACAGTGGCTTTGTTCGTAGCTGTGGGACAGTGGAACAGTTGGTTTGACACCTTCTTGTACAACTCTTCCAAGCAAGATCTGAGCACCTTGCAATATGAATTGATGAAAAAGCTGCAATCCGCCAGCATGAGCGTTAGTGGAAGCGCAGAAAACTTGTTTTCAAACTCCGAGAACCAGCAAGCGAACATTGTTACACCAACCTCCATACGAGCTGCCATTACGATTGTGGCTGCAGTGCCTATCATCGTGATCTACCCGTTCCTGCAACGATATTTTGTGCACGGATTAACTTTGGGTGGTGTGAAGGAATAGGCTAGAAGATGGTTACTTGCTTTTATTGCTATTGTCTAAATGTCCGTGCCTGACGAAATTCTCTTCGTCAGACACGGTTTTTGTGCGTCTTTAACTTAGCTTGGCAAAGTAATCAATAGCAAACTGACGAAATAATCGCGCTGCCTGTGGTAGATAGCGTTCTACAGTATAGGAGAGAGATAGGGTTCTTTCACAAACAGGTTCATCAATATGCAAAAGCTTCATCGAAGATCCCGTAGCCCCACCCCACGTAATTGCAGGTATAAATGCGATACCCTGCCCTGCCCTGATAAGACCACGAACAGTTGATGGATCGTCGCTTTCAAAAATAATATGAGGGGTAAATCCGGCATACTGGCAAAAGCTATCCGTGATTTCCCGAAGACTCTGACCCGCTTTCAGGCTTATGAAATCATCGCCTGCAACCTCGCTTAGATGGATGCTCGTCCGTTTGGCAAGAGGATGTTCAACAGGAACTGCAAGAAAGATCTCTTCCTTTACAATAGGAGTACTATTAGTACCTTCAAGCTTCATGGTGGATGAGGAAATACATAAGTCAAAATCCGGTTTCGTTATTGAACTGGGGAAATGCTGTATAAGGTTGAAACTGATATGTGGGTACTCCTTGCGAAAGGAACTTAAAAGCTCTGGCAATAGATTAGAAGCAGCTAATACTGCCAGCTTCACGCCCCCAGATGTCTTTCCGGCTAAATCATTCAGTTCATTTTTTCCATCTTCTATGGCAGTCAATGCCAGTTCTACTCTTTTTAGGAACGCTCTACCGTATTGATTTAGATGTATATACTTGCCGCGACGGTCAAACAATAAAACTCCAAGTTCTTTTTCTAAAAGTGAAATCGTTTTACTAAGTGCCGGTTGAGGGATATGGAGCTCTTCTGCTGCTCTTGTTACGTGCTCATAACGAGCAACGGTTTGAAAATATTTAAGTTGTAATAGTTCCATAATAAATCCTTTCATACATTACAATGTATATATTTTATATACAATTATATATTAGACGATATGTATTTCAAGTTTATAATTAAAATAAAGTAGTGATTTTCAGGCTATTAAAAAGGGGAGAGTTTACGATGAATGAATCTGAGCTCGGTATAAGTTCAGGACGATCTTGGACCACTCGCCGTGACAAAAAAGCAAGTCAATTAGCTAAGGTTGAGAAGTTAGTGGAGGGACGTATCATACCCGCTGACAGAATAGTTGAAGTTCTTGAGAACCTTATAGTGACTGGTGACCGTGTAGCACTGGAAGGCAATAATCAAAAGCAGGCGTCTTTCCTTTCTAAAGCACTAAATAATGTAGATTCGGATAAGGTTAATGATTTGCATATGATTATGTCCAGTGTATCAAGACCGGAGCATCTTGATATCTTTGAAAAGGGTATTGCAAGGAAGCTGGATTTTTCATATTCTGGAGCCCAAAGTCTTCGTATGGCACAAATGATTGAGGATGGTGTGGTGCAAGTAGGTTCAATTCATACTTATCTTGAGTTATATGGAAGGTTATTTATTGATCTAACGCCAAATATAGCTTTGGTTGCTGCAGACAAGGCAGATGCAGAGGGGAATCTTTATACCGGACCGAACACGGAAGAGACACCTACTATAGTCGAAGCAACAGCATTTCGTGATGGCATTGTTATTGTTCAGGTTAATGAATTGGTAGATGAATTGCCAAGGGTGGATATTCCAGGTTCATGGGTAGACTTTATCGTTGTAGCTGACAGGCCCTATCAGTTGGAAGCATTATTTACGAGAGATCCCAGACTGATCAGTGAGATGCATATTTTGATGGCTATGATGACCATTCGCGGAATATATGAACGTCACAACGTAACTTCACTTAATCATGGAGTAGGCTTTAATACAGCAGCCATTGAACTGATTCTTCCAACTTACGGTGAATCCCTCGGATTAAAGGGGAAGATATGCAAGAATTGGGCTCTTAATCCTCACCCCACACTTATTCCTGCTATAGAAAGCGGCTGGGTGGAAAGTGTGCACTGCTTTGGCGGGGAAGTGGGCATGGAAAAATATGTGGCAGCACGACCGGATGTATTTTTTACCGGCCGTGACGGAAGCCTCCGCTCTAATCGGGCGATGTCCCAGGTTGCTGGTCAATATGCAGTGGATTTGTTTATAGGATCTACCTTTCAAATAGATGCTGATGGAAATTCGTCAACAGTTACCTCGGGCAGACTTGCCGGCTTTGGAGGAGCGCCTAATATGGGAGCCGATCCTCATGGGAGAAGACATGCAACAGATGCCTGGTTAAATATGATTACTGGGGAAAGTCAAATAGCTCGGGGGCAGAAACTCGTTGTTCAAATGGTTGAGACCTATCAAAATGGTCATGCACCTGTATTTGTGGAGTCGCTGGATGCCATTAAAGTTGGGCATGATGCTAAATTGCCTGTAGCACCGGTAATGATTTACGGTGACGACGTTACACATGTTGTAACAGAAGAAGGAATTGCTTATTTGTACAAAGCAAGGAGCCTTGAAGAGCGGCGCATGGCATTAGCCGCAGTAGCTGGTGTAACCCCCATAGGACAACAATGCAGTGTAGAGATGACTGAGCAATTAAGGCAGGATGGAATTGTAGCTTTGCCTGAAGATCTTCATGTGAAGCGAACGGATGCCAAACGTTCCTTGCTTGCTGCAAAGAGTATAGATGATCTGGTGAAATGGTCCGATGGGTTATATGAACCACCGGCCAAGTTCCGTAACTGGTAATAGGGCTAACATTTGGAGGTATAAGGATTATGGAGACATTGACCTTTAAATTTAATGCAACAAAGTCTGTACCTAAGCATGCCTATGTTGGGGTGGTTGCTTCCGGAGATTTGGAAATATTGCTGGAGCCATCAAAAGAAGAGAAAGCATATGTCGTTGTAAGAACCGCATCTGATGGCTTCGGAGAAACATGGAAAAACCTTCTGGACAGATTTTTTGCAGTACATGATATTGCGGCAAATATCGAAATAAATGACTTCGGCGCAACTCCAGGAATGGTTTCAATGAGATTATTACAGGCATTGGAGGTGTGCAGCAGTGAAAAAACTGAACGATAGTTTGGTAGAGCTAAATGCCCGCGAAAGGGCAAAGGCTATGCTCGATAAAGGAACATTCAGGGAATTGCTCGGGCCATTTGAAAGACTGGAATCTCCACATTTGTCACAGCAAGGTATAGTACCGCAAAGTGATGACGGTGTAGTAGTGGCTCGTGGTTTGATTGATGGAGAATCCGCAGTAGTTATAGCTATTGAAGGAGCTTTTCAGGGAGGTGGTATTGGCGAAGTTTCCGGTTCGAAAATCGCCGGAGCACTGGAGCTTGCGATTCGTGATAACGAGAAGGGCATGAGGACTCGTGCAGTAGTTGTGCTGGATAGTGGTGGTGTGAGACTTCAGGAAGCTAACTATGGATTGCTTTCCATTTCGGAAATTCAATCCGCCATTGTTGCTTTACGCAAGCTTGTGCCGGTAGTCGGTGTTATACCGGGAAAGATAGGCTGTTTCGGCGGAATGTCCATGACAGCAGGCTTATTCAGCACACTGATTATGACTCCTGAAGGCAGGCTTACATTAAACGGTCCCGAGGTTATTGAACAGGAGGCTGGTATAGCTGAATGGGATTCTACAGACAGGCAGCTGATATGGAATACGATCGGAGGTATACAACGTCAGGCTACAGGTTTAGTGGATATTCTCGTTGAAGATGACGTAGCTGCCATAAAGGAAGCGGTTCAAGCTGCTTTCAGAAGTGAAAAATCCAATGAATTCAGAAGTTCCCAAGTAGATTTTTATCTTTCCAGACTTAGCGCTATCGACCCGACTAAAACTTTAACTCCATTGGAATTGCGCAAAATGTGGGGGGCAGAGGCTAGTATGGGTTCAGTTGAAAATACAGTTAAGGAGCACATTGAAAATGATGCTGAAGAGGTGATAAGTCGCGGAAAAACCTGGTTTAAGGCTCTAACAGGCATATCGAATCCTGAAAACGGCAATGTGCCGGCAGTATTATGTGCTGATGATGAATTAGATGGTGAGCTTGTACGCTATATTGCAGTGGTTCCAAATCCAAACAGTCGTTTTCCAAGAGCACGTCATGGGGAAGTTGGTTTGGAGGAAGGGTGGAGCATTGCAAAATATGTACGTGAAGCAATCGAAGAAGATGCAAATAAAGAAAAACGTCGGGCAATCGTTGCAGTGGTAGATGTGCCAAGTCAAGCTTATGGCTATAAGGAGGAATTACTAGGAATATTTTTATCCTGCGCAGCTTCAGTAGATGCATACGCAACTGCAAGATATGCCGGTCACCCGGTTATCGCATTACTTGTTGGGCAAGCCATATCCGGAGCATTCCTGGCACACGGATACCAGGCTAACAGGATCATAGCTTTTGACGATCCGGGTGTTTTAGTGCATGCCATGTCCAAACAGTCTGCAGCCAGAATTACAAAACGAAGTGTTGATGAATTGGAATCAGCTTCCCAAAAAGTACCGTCAATAGCCTATGATATTCGGTCCTATTCAACCCTTGGAACTGTGCATGAATTAATGACCGGTATCCATGCGGATGAACCAGGCAAAGAGGATGTTGATCAGGTATTGAATAGTCTCGCAGCTGCTATAAAAATTGCCCGTAAATCTCCAAAGGATTTGAGCAATCGACTTACTTCCCCTAGTGCCGCAACAGGAAGAGCTGCTTCTATAAAGGTAAGGGAAAGACTTGCTAAAGTATGGAATTAAATCCGCATGATTTAATACGATTTAGAAATCCTGATAGTATAATCTTTGATTCACCCAAACCCGGGTGGGCTATTGAATCTCTGATGAGGGCGCCATTCGTAGTGGTACGCCGGGCTCCAATGTTGGGGAGCGCGGTTCCGGTGGGGATACGAGGAGGTAGTCGAAATCAGAGGTTGGCTGCAACTATAGAGCTTGATCATATCATTCAGCGTGTTGCTCCTGAAGAACTTGCTTTGAGTAAAAGCTGGAGAACAAACAAGCATCTTCAAGAAATCGGAATTTCTTACGCCCTTGAATTTGTAGACAGCATTTTAACTCAGGAAAGAATGAATTGGGGGCCAACCGGAAGCGTAGGCTTTGAACTTGCGAGTGGAATATTTACGGCTACAGAAAACAGCGATTTGGATATTATCATTCGAGTTACGAAGTTTTTGCCTGTTGACACTTCCAAAGAGCTGATAGCTAAGCTTCTGCAAGCCCCTGTTAAAGTTGATGTACAACTTGAAACAATTAAAGGCTGTGTAATACTGGCTGAGTATGCAAGAGGGGAAAGTTCGATTATGCTACGAACAACTGATGGGCCTCGTCTCGTTAAGAATCCATGGCTATAGGATCATGTTTGGAGGTGCAGAATGAGCATAGCCTATTTATTTCCAGGTCAAGGCTCGCAAAAGCCTGGCATGCTTCATGATCTACCTAAGCACCCCATAATAACTGAAAAATTTGAGGAAGCAAGCGTGGTTTTAGGAGAGGATGTACTTGCTCTGGATACAAGTGAGGCCCTTTCTTCTACAAGAGCGGTTCAGCTTTCTTTACTTATTCACGAAGTAGCTGCAGCCAGCCTGTTAATGTCTGAGGGAGCAGCCGCGGACATGGTTGCAGGGCACTCCATTGGGGCTTTTGCAGCAGCTGTTGTGTCTGGTTCGCTCCGTTTTTCAGATGCTGTAGCTGTGGTGGAGTTAAGAGGCAGACTTATGCAAGAGGCGTATCCATCAGGGTTTGGGATGGGTGTTATTATTGGTCTGGATGAAAGCCGCGTAACTTTGCTGACAGCCAGGATAAATACACATAACACTCCAGTTTTTATTGCAAACCTGAATGCACAGGATCAAATTACGATTGCAGGCAGTATTTCTGCGATAGAGCAAGTTTTTACTTTGGCCCGTTCTGCAGGAGCGCACAAAACAAAGCTGCTTGATATAAGTGTACCATCTCATTGCAGGCTTCTTCGTTCAGTTTCTGATGAAATTACCAGGAAAATGAAAAGTTTTATACTGAAGGATTCAAATCCCCCTTATATTGGAAACTGCAGGGCAAGGGTACTAAGAAAAGCAGAGGAAATAAGGGAGGATTTATCAGAGGGGGTAGCAAATCCCGTCCGTTGGCATGAAGCCACTACATTAATGTTTGAACGGGGCGCCCGACTATTCGTTGAGCTTGGACCAGGAGACACGCTTGCTAATCTTGCAAAGAAAGCTTTTCCCGATACCCGCTGCATATCTGCCGTGAGCAGTGGATTTGATTCTGCTATGTTACTAATAAATAGAGAAAGAGAGATGTCTGATAACCGATAAGTTTGCAATTTAATGGGGGTAGCATGGAAAAAGAAAAAACAGCTTTTCTAAATGAAGTTTCATTTACGATCAGCAGCTTTGCATTGCAGGCCATACTTTATGAAGTTTCTTGTTTTCCATCCCCAGGGTTGGTTTCTCCGGTATCTAATGGAGCACATAAGGATATGGATTATTTTACCTTTATGGACAGCACCGCGGTTTTGAGTAAGTATCTAACCTTATTTGTGCAGCAAGGATATAGTAATCAGGCATATCAGGACATTTTCAATAATATTAGAGCCATCGGGATAGAAGCAGAAAAAGACATGTTTAAGAAAACGAAAGGGATAAATACTCACAAGGGGATGTTATTCCTGATGGGTGTAGCCTGTGCTGCAGCAGGTAAAGCTGTTTATGAAAAAAAGGCTTTTGGTGAAGTAAGAAATATCATAACAAAAATGACTGAAGGTTTGGTAGAGAACGAGCTATTAACATTAGTGAATAAGCCGGAATTATCTCATGGGGAAAAAATATACCTGAAATATAAAAATGAAGGTATAAGAGGCGAAGTAGAAAGAGGAATTCCGACGGTTTTTCAGTACTCTTTAGAGCTATTTAAACAAAATGCAGATTTAAGTCTAAATGACAGGTTAGTTCACACGTTGATTGGTATTATGGCAACATGCAATGATACTACCATCATTCATAGACACAATGTAGATACACTGGAAAGCGTTAAGGAAAAGGCAAGATGCATTATTGAAATGGGTGGCATGAAAAGCGCCCAAGGCAGGAGTCAAATAGAAAAAATGTGCCAGGAATTTATTGCGGAAAACATAAGCCCTGGCGGAAGTGCAGATTTACTTGGTCTTACTGTATTTTTATATTTAGTTGAGCAGTATATGGATGGAAATAAGACAATAAGTGTTAAAAAAAATTAAAATCGGAGTGATTTATTATGACAACAAACAGAATGATGGAACTTTTACAAGATCCGGAAATTAAAGAAGCGATAGAACAAAGGGATCACAATAATTTCCTTGAATACAAGAAAGGTTTATTAAAGAAATATAAGATGCGTAATCAGTATATTAGAAAGGGCCAGATTTTATTTGTTGGTTCCTCTTTAATGGAGCATTTTCCTATTGATGAAATGCAGTCTGTTTTAGGCCTGAACCGTGTCATCTATAATCGTGGAGTTGGCGGCATTACTACAGATGAACTGCTAACCATAATGGATGAGTGTATTTTTGATTTAGAACCAACAAAAATATTTATAAATATTGGATCAAATGACATTGGTGGTGGTCTGGATGACGGTAAAAAAGAAATACTTCTAGAAAACTATAATGAAATTTTGAATCAAATTAAACAAAGATTGCCTGAATCTGAAGTGTACGTCATGGCTTATTATCCAGTAAATTCAAAGGGGGATTTTGGGTTAGAGCCGGAAAGACAGAAAAGCATGTTTGCTTCACGTAATAATGCCAATATTTTGATGATCAATGAAGAAGTAAAAGAATTAGCCATAAAACTGGGGCTTAACTTTATAAATGTTAATGAAGGTTTGACAGATGAAGAAGGACATTTGAAAGCAGAATTTACGGTGGAAGGCGTTCATATGTGGCCAAACGCATATTCAGTCGTACTTGAGAATATGAAAAAGTATTTATAATAACTTAAGTTGCTGCTTCTGCTGCGCTTCACAAGCTGCCCGGTCGTTGACCGGGCTTTAACTTTTTCCGCGACTCGGGCTCCGTTTGCGGCCGCGAACGAGCAGCAGAAGCAGGGCCAACAGCGGGACGACAACTTGAAAAAAAACATCGACCTTCAGGCTTGGGCCCAGACCAATCGCCAAATGCCGGGTGTAATCTTTTTCAATAAAGGAGGCAGCATAGATCAGTCCCCCGACGGGAATCACCCAACCTTTATGAGAGCTTTTTGCCAGATAGGCTACTCCCTGAACGGCGCAGAAAAAAAATAGAGTCATTTTTACGAGCAGGCCGAGGTACAGCAAAATGGTGACGAAGATATCCAGCTTCTCGATTAATAGGAAATGCGACAAGGTTCGAATTGATTTCAAAAAAGGAAGCTGGCTGGTTGACGATATGACGGGACCCAAAATCGCCATATTTAAAATATTCATGAAGATAAGGAACAAACTGACGATGATATAGCCTGTCAGTGTGCTTTTTACGGGAACTCCCGGATTTTCCCATAAAGACCAAACCATGAGAAAAACGAGCATTTGCCCAAAAGGAAAGGAAACGATATCCGGAATCGCGGTGGAAATGACAGGAATGATGCCATGTTCCAGCACCGGAGTCAAGTTGTTGATATCTACCGATCCCATAATGAGGAGCACGGCGACCAGCGAGCAATAAACAACAAACATGATTGGCAGGAGTATCTCCGGAAGCCGGAAAAACACCGCGGCGCCTTTCCAGACGACGTAAGCTCCGGTGGCTACGAAAATCAGGATCGTTAGAAACATCGGGCTTTTGGGCAGCAGTGTAAGCTTGGAAAGTTCCCCGAAATCGCGAACATTGCGCATCGATTGGTAGGCGAAATACAAGCAATAGATACCGCCAAAGCCACTGCCTGCTATAGTACCAAAGCTTTTTTTCAGAATTTCTATCCAGGCGCTCTCCGGAAATCGGCTTTGAATCCACAGGAATACAAGGAGCAGCAGGAAACCGACGATCGAGCCCACTGTCATGGCCAGCCAGGAATCCTGCTTGGCCTTGCTGCCCAGTAAAAACAAAGGCGTGCTTCCGATTTCAAACAGGATCACCATAAAAGAAATCTGCAGCGAAGTAAGCCGAGCTTTATCGGAACGCAATGTGCTAGCCTCCTAACCAGTGAATGATCGCCTTGCCTATGGGCTGAAAATATACGATGTACGGGGATGATATGCTAAGATACGGAGTCCCGGTAACTCCGCTTATCAGAACATAGGCGCTCCAGCCGAGCAAAACAGCCAGCAGCAGCCACTGGCGCACTTGTTTTTTTCCGCGAACACTCCGGCAGCTCCAAATGAAAACGGCGGCGTAACAAACGAGAATCAAGGCGATCATACGTTTTCCATCAATCCTGTTCCACAGATTTGTAGGATTTGCTGCTCAATCCGAAGCGATCGATGCTGATGGAGACGCGAGGGCGTATCTCGATTTCCTGAAATACGGTGTCCCAATTGCCTTCCTTCTCAATGTGCTCCCAACGTTTGGGGAATGCGCGGTGAATCAAAGGGGCAAACATCGTAACGTCGGCGCCCAGCTTCTTAACGGTTCTCCATGACCTATTGATGTATTCCAGAATGTTCTGCTCGATGTTGCGCTCGAATTTAGAGACTTCCGCAGGTTTGCTCAAATCCGCTTTGCCTTTCAGCTCCAACAGCATGGCATTGCCCTTGACGTCTATGTCCATAACGAAATGATCCCCCTCCCAGACCGGCCGGACGATGGTTTTGGAATCCATAAGGTTTGCCGAGGCATCCAATTTCTCATTATGTTCCGGGTCGGAAGTGAACGGGATGATGGCCGAGTTGATTTTGTCGGTCATGAACGACAGGCCGAACGCTTCGCGATCGCTCATCCAGCCTATGAACCGGTCTTTCTTCAGTATGCCAAGCCGTCCTAAAGCAATCCGGGTCGGCAGGTCCGTGCTTTCCGCCTCCTGGATTTTGTTTATAACTTCCCGGTTGGTCAGTTTAATTTCCGGAATGGCGGCGCAGTGGGATTCGGAGGATAACGCCATGGATAATTCGAACATTTTGATCCCTTGGTAATAGGAGGTCAACTCGCTTTCTTGCTGGATCATCAGTTGAATCCCGGTACCCTGGTTTTTAGTTATCTGCATGAGCTGGTTTAAAATATCTCCGGCTCTTCTTTCGCTTAGGAATACGTTCACCGTCTCGCTGGCGTCGGGCTTGCGCAGAAACAGGTCCAGCAGTTGGGCGACGCCTTCCCGGGCGACCTTCTCATTGATGACGGTGATGCGGGAATGGGCAAAATACAGCTGCCGCGTGCTCGTCAAATTGCTGCGCGCTACCGCCTCCATGATCGTCGATCCCCGTTCGGTGAAGGTCAGGAATGGAGGAGACGGACCTCCCTGTCCCCCGCCGCCTCCCCCCTGGGACGAAGTGGCGCTGGGATTGATGATCTGGTAAGTGGTTACCCACTGCCCGTCCTCCCGGTCATAAGCGCTTCCCGACACGATGCCCAATTCGTTCAATTCCCGATTATCCCAGCACGCAGTCATTCCCGCCGTTGCCAGGGAGAAGCTTAAGATCGCAAGCAAACCTCTGCGGCTCCGCTTCCTGGATCCCTTATTCATGCTGCTTGCCCCTTTCGTTTAGCCACAGTACGTTTAACCAGGCAGCATAAGTAGATGCTCAAAGGGATCAACACGTTGATCAACATATATACAGGAAAACGTCCCTGGGCATTAAACTCGTTTAGTTTGGCAGGCTGTTTCCACGTAAACAGGCATTCCGCCGCGATAATCAGAGCAAGCCCAATCAGGTACGGCCCATTTTCCCTCACGCGGAACGTTTGTTTGAAGCATTCCATGGTGGCGAATAAAAACATGGCAAGCTTCATGTATACGGACAAGATCCAGTATGAGATGAATACAATGTTCAAGTTCTCCCAAAAGTTGCCGAAGTGGATGATGTCGAAGGTGACAAAACCCGGATAAGTTGAAGATTTGAGATATTCGGGGCCAAAGGTCATCAGCGTCGTAAGCATAATAATCTGCATCATGACCGTTACGAACAGCAGACCGATCCATCCGATCCGCCGGGCTTTATCCGGAGATTTCAAATAGGGGGCCAGAAACAGCAGGATGGATACTTCGGACATCCAGGCAACGGGCGTCAGGCTGGCTAGCGTAACGCTGGCAAAAGAATGCTGGAACATGGGCAGCAGCCGATGGACATTCAAATAATCGCCCAATCCGAACATAAACAAAGGCAGGAAAAGGAGGTGAAGCAAAACGAGGATGCTATTGACCCTGGCTATGGCCTCAATTCCCTTGTGTACCGCATAGATGATGATTAAAAGGCTGGTTCCCACAAGAACGAAAACCGGGGTTTGGAGCAGCACGTTATCCTTAAGGAAGTTGACAAATTCCCGCATAATGGCTGCCGAGGCGTCCAGGTAATACTGCAGGAGGAATATCCCCAGCACGATGGCCAGCCAGCGCGAGCTTTTCTTGCCGATCCATTCCAGGAAAGGTGCGCCCTGGTTGTATTTGATGATCGAACCGATTAGCGCGGCGATGGCCATGCCAACGCAAGCGGAAAACAGAATACCGATCGGCGAATCCTGCTCCAGGTACGTTCCGAGAATGATGGGCAGAACGACCGTTGCCGTTGGAACGATGGCGTTAAAAACAAGCATCGCGGCTTGCGCTGTGCTGATCTTTTGAATCAAGGCGAATCATCCTCCTTATGTTGTGATGACCTGTCGGCTGGTTTTACCTCCGGTACGGAGGATTGTTTTTGCGTTTCCTGCGCGGCGGCGATTTTCGGTCGTGTTTTCATCATCCAATGAGGTGCCCGGATAAAAATATCCTTCAAATAACGCGGGGTCATCGGGGCGACTGGCTTCAAATACGGAACGCCAAAGGAATGAAGCCCGGCCATATGGATCAGCAGAACGATCAGAAAGGACATTATGCCGAAAAGACCGAGTATGCCGGCGATCAGCATCATGAGAAAACGCAGCAGCCGGATGACGTTGGCCATCGTCTGCGCAGGGATAACGAAGTTGCAGATGGCCGTAAAGGATACGACAATGACCATAGCCGCCGAGACTAGCCCGGCTTGCACCGCTGCTTGACCAAGCACAAGCGCGCCGACGATGGAGATCGCCGGACCGATGGCGCGCGGCATTCGCACTCCCGCTTCACGAAGCACGTCAAACGTGAGCTCCATCATGAGCGCTTCGATCAGGGCGGGAAAAGGCACGCCTTCCCGCTGGGCGGCCAAACTGACCAATAGCGTGGTAGGAACCATTTCCTGGTGAAATGTGGTAATGGCGATATAAAGAGCCGGCAACATCATAGAAACAAAAAACGAGAGATAGCGAATAATCCGCAGGAACGACGAAATATCAAACCGCTGATTATAATCCTCGACGGATTGAAAAAAATTGAAAAAAACGGAGGGGGCCAGCAATGAAAACGGAGTACCGTCGATTAAAATGGCTATCTGGCCTTCGAGGACCCCTCCGGCGATAGCATCGGGCCGCTCTGTATTCTGAATAGTGGGAAACGGAGTGAGACCGCCGTCTCCAATCAACTCTTCGATGTAATTGCTTCCCAGAACACTGTCCGTATTGATCCCGTCCAACCTGCGGCGAAGTTCCGCCAGCACTTCTTCGTCGGCGATCCCTTTCAAATAGACAATGGCGATCGAAGTTTGCGTGCGCTGGCCGATTTTGTATTCCTCCACCCGCAGATCTGGAGATTTGATTCTTCTGCGCATCAAGGCGGTTCCGGTCCGCAAATCCTCGGTAAAGGATTCTTTGGGCCCACGGATCACTCCGTGCGAACTCGGTTCGGTGATGCTGCGTTTTTCCCAGCCGGCGGTATCTGCGGCAAGGGCGCGGTTCATGCCCTCCGTCAAAATGACAGTGCTGCCTTCAAACAACGAAGCTTGCAGCGTTTCAAAAGTTTTAAGTTCCGCCATATCGCTGACCTTCACGATCTGGTCCTGAATCAAAGTAAAGGCTGCCTCGGCCGTCATTTCCTTTTCTTTTAAATCCGTACTTTCCGTCAATGGCTGCAGAATCGACTGGTTGATCTTATCCGAATTTACCAGTCCATTGATGTACACCAAGGCTAAGGGGAACTTGTCCGTAATTTGACCAATGCGCCGGAAGACGACGTCGGAGCTTTTACCAACCCCTTGCTGCAATTCAAGTAAGTTGGCCTCCAGAGAATGGTATAATGGCCGTGAGACAGGAACGGCACGATCGGGTTGATCGTTTTTCGGAGCTTTTTTACTATTGTTGAAGGTAAAAAGAGGTTTCATGGTGCGTCGGTCACCTCCCCGCATGATGATGTATTATTCCCCAGCCCGTATTCCTTATTCCTCCTGATATGGATAAAAGAGATAGCCTTTACGGCAAATAATCCAAACGCAACTTGTGATTGACTGATAGTCGGAACCGCTTGATAGTCAGTAGCGGGGGATTATGTATGCATATATCCCCACGACAATAATAGCGAGTGACAGGTGTAAATAATTAAAGCCTTCATGACGAAGCTGCTGCATACTTGGTATAATAGAAGGAAGGAACCAAGAAATGGAGTGAACGGTATGGCCGAATTCTGGAATAAATCCTACACACTCATGCACAAAAATGAACCCGTGGCTGAGATTGAATTGGATGAAGCAACAGTTTCGATTTCAGCCATTGGACAAGTCTATGCGAAGCAGCATGTGCCGGTAGGGATATCTTTCAAGAAGGGAAAAATAGATCGTGCGGCGTTGAATGAATGGTGGAGAGGTCGTGCGATTCCGATCAGCCGGGACGGGATTGAAGAAGCGCTCCTTGAACTGAACCTGTCTACGACTCAAAAACTGTTAGATAAAAGCTACGGACTCAGCTTGTCCGATCAATACTGGATACGTCCGTCTGCATCTGATTTAAGGTGGAATGCTATTAACTTTTTCGACAATCCCTTTTCAGAGGATATGGGGAATGTGTTGTTCGGAAAGAGTTCGTCAGAGGCGATGAGCCTGATGTCTCCGGACAACACATCCGATGGCTGGCTGAAAAAGAAATGGGCGATTCTGGACGGCAAACGCTTTCTGGTCAAAGGAGGAAGCGGGGCAACCCAACAGGAACCGTATAATGAAGTGATTGCCAGCAAGATCATGAAGCGGCTGGGCATCCCTCATGTTCCGTACACGTTGATAGAGCGGGAAGATTTCCCCTATAGTGTGTGTGAAAATTTCATTACCCCGCAGACGGAACTCATTACTGCCTGGTATGTGATGCATACCCGGCAAAAGCCAAATCATGTTTCGGTGTATCAGCATTACGTGAACTGCTGCGAGGCGTTGGGCATTCACGATATTGCCCGGGCACTTGACCGGATGATGGTGGTGGATTATTTGATTGCAAATGAAGATCGGCACCAGAACAATTTTGGCGTGATTCGCCATGCACAGACGCTGGAGTGGATAGGGCCAGCGCCGATTTACGATAGTGGCTCGTCGCTCTGGTTTTCCAAGCCGCTTGGCTTGATTCGTGCAGACGGGAGGCTGACCTGTAAGCCTTTCAAGCAGGATCACAATGAGCAGATCAAGCTAGTGACCTCCTTCGATTGGCTGGACTTGTCCGCGCTGGACGGGATTGAAGAAGAGGTGCAGGAAATTTTCTGTGGTTCGCTCTTTGTGGATGAGGCTCGCTCGAATGCGATTTGTCTGGCTCTGCGCGAGCGCATTGAGCGATTGCAGGAAATCATTCATACTCGTGAGCCACAGGCGTGGTTGGATGATCATAGTACCGATGTGAAAGAGAATATTGCGTACAGTGGATTACTGGAAGCTGAAGAAGACTGGGAGTGATAGGCTTTCAAGTCAATGATTGCAGGTATCAACACAATTAGCCTTCATCAAGGTTACCCATTAACAATGAATGAGCTCTTGAATCCCCCCCACGTGGAGATCCAGGAGCTTTTTGGAGCTGATGCTACATACAAATAAAAGAGTATAGATATTTATACGAAAGCAGACATTTTAGTGAATAGGCTTGTCAATACTTCAAAGTTTATAATGAAACCATTATAAATAAGGAGGTAATACAATGACAGCCAAAATGAAACTAATCGGGGTATACATGATCGTAATGGCAATGTTATTGAGCGCTTGCGGCGGGAGTTTGCCGTCAAGCGGAGGGGATTCGCAGAGCGGAATGCCTGTCGAAACCGCAACCGACGGAGGAGGTCCGGACAAGCAGATCGATATCAAAATCTATGGAAGCTGGGGAACCGAACAGCCGCGGGGCGTTGTCCTTCAGGAGCGTATCGAGAAGTTTAACGAGTTGCATAAAGGCAAGATCAATGTCACGATGGACTTGAATTCGGAGTGGGATTTGTATCTTGAAAAGGTAAAAACGATGATCGCGGCCAACCAGACGCCGGATTTATTCACCTTCAACTTCAATCCGATGGATTTGTCCCGGCAGGAGTCGGGCAAGCTGCTTGATTTCAACAAGTACATGGACGATGAATGGAGGAATCGGTTTAAAGCGGAAGAACTTAATGCCATGGTTGTGAACGGCGAGCTGAACTCCATTCCGTTTGAGAGCTCCGGACTTCTCTTTTACTATAACAAGGATTTGTTTGCTCAAGCAGGCATAGACAAGTTCCCTGAAACGTGGGACGAGTTTTTCGAGGCTTGCGAGAAACTTCAAGCTATCGGCATCGCACCTCTCTCGTTGATGACGGTAGGTGACGCGTTCCTGACAATGAATCTGTTCACCTACATTATCGGCAGTGCTGGGGGTATGGATGCATTGGCTGTGGGCGAGTCAATCAATACGCCGGAAATGGTAAAAGCGGCGACAACGTTGCGCAAAATGTTCAATTATACGACAAGCGATGCTCTGGGTGCAGATTATAATATCGCGGAAAACCATTTCCTGCTTGAGCAGTCGGCTATTATTGTAAATGGGCCGTGGTTGACTGGGCGACTGGACGAGAAAATGTCAACAAAAATTGGACTGGCCGGTGGTCCGACATATGGAGATGCTGTGGCAAAACCTGGCTTTATCGTAACCGATGCCTATACACCTTGGGCTGGGGCGAAGCATGATGATTCGCGCAAGGAAGAAGCGGTGGCCGAATTCATGAAGTTTTTGACGAATGAGGAAAGCTCTAAACAGTTTGCGCTTCACGGTGGGGTTTCCTTGTCCGCGAAATTGAATTTGAATGAAGAGGAAAAAGAAATAGTGGGCGCTCTTATGTCCGAATTCACTCAAAGCGTGTCCGAAGCTCCGGAAAGCTTGGTGCAATTGTCCCGTGTCATCAAACCAGCAGCAGCATCTGAACTATCCGGTTTGCTTGAAGCGCTCATTCTGGACCAGATTACCCCAGAGCAATTCGCCGAGCAGCTTAATTCGGCGAATCAATAAAGCAGGATCGGGGGGGAGTACATGCTGCTAAAAAGACATATAGTGCTATATTTGCTTCCATTGGTTGGCATAGTAACTGTTTTTCTACTGGTTCCACTGACATTCTCTATGTTCTTAAGTCTGCATGAGTGGAACGGATTGAGTTCAATGTCTTATGTTGGCTTGGACAATTTCAAACGACTTCTGGATGATCCGGTATTCACCGTTTCAATTAAGAACACATTGCTATGGATTGGCGCAGCAGCATTTCTGCATATCCCGCTTGGATTGCTGCTCGCGCTAGTTCTTTCGAAAAAACCACCGGGATGGCGTTTTTTCCGAACTGCATTTTTTTTGCCGAATGTCATCTCTTCGACAGCACTGGCGCTGCTGTGGTACTTTACGTTTCATGTGAACATCGGCCTGTTGAATAGCTTTCTTAAAGAGGTGGGCCTTGGCAGCTTGGCTCGTCCATGGCTGAACGATCCAAAGCTGGCGGTATTCGTGACAATGGTGCCATTCGTGCTTTATGTCGGCGTAACAATGGTAATTTTCTTAATGCAAATAACGGCAATCCCGCAAGAGATATACGAAGCAGCAGAAATCGACGGGGCGACAGGTTGGCAGAAGGATTGGAGCATCACAATTCCGTTATTGCGCGGGGGGATTGCTGTCAACGTCATTTTTAATGTGACGGCATGTCTCAAAATGTTCGAGTACCCTTGGCTAATGACAGGCGGCGGTCCTGCACGCTCCTCGATGAATGTGTCTCTGTATATCTATCAGGAAATGATGACAGCGAATCGGTATGGTGTATCTATGGCTGCCGGCTTGCTTACGATTGCATTCGGGGTTCTAGTTATCGTGAGTTCTCTCTATACTATGCGCTGGGCTGAAGGAAGGGGGAAATGACGATGCGAATAATACGAAGCGTGTGCTTAGGAATATTTTTGCTAATTGCTATCGGTCCGCTCGGGTGGCTCGTGATATCGTCGCTGAAAACAAACCGGGATTTTTTTGCGACACCGTTCGGATTTCCGGAAGTGTGGCAACTGCAAAACTACAGTATCGTGTTCTCATCGGTATCCTTCGGACGGTACTTTGCCAATTCCATTTTTACAGCGATCGGTTCGATCACTCTAACGTTGATCGCGGTACTCATGGCCGCATATATCTTGACTTTCCGCTTTCGCGGTAAGGCGTTCTGGATCGGGTTCGCCACTGTCGGCATCTTAATTCCGACAAATGCTTTTATGGTACCATATTATTATATTATTAATTGGATAGGCCTCTATGATTCGCTGATCGGACTGTCGCTAGTGTACACGGGTATGATGCTGCCATTCACATTTTTGATTATCAAAAATTATATGGATACCGTGCCCCACGAGTTGCGCGAAGCCGCCTACATCGACGGAGCATCGATACATGTCACGTTTATTCGTGTCATAGTGCCGGTCAGCATGCCCAGTATCGTTACGGCGTCGATCTTTTTGTTCATTAATGCATGGAATGAATTGCTGTTCGCCAACTTGCTGACTCAGAGTGAATCGACGCGAACCCTGCAGGTTGCGGTCAGGCATTTCTTATCCAGCTTCTTCTCGGATTATCCGAAAGCATTCGCCGCAATGGCGATCACTATTATTCCGACGGTAATTGTTTATTCACTGCTCAGCGAACGGATTATCGGCGGTTTAACAGCCGGGGCGGTCAAATAGGGTAGCTCAAATGACAGGCAAAAGGAGCGGGGGACGTTATGCAGGTGATGATTGTTGATGATGAACGCATTATACGTGACGGCCTAAAATCGATGATTGCGTGGGAAGAGCTTGGTTTTGACAAGCTGACGGAAGCCCGTAATGCGCTCCTTGCACTTGAGCAGATTGACCGGGACCCGCCCGATCTGATTATTACAGACATTATAATGCCGGAAATGACAGGAATCGAATTCGTGAAGCATGTAAAGCAACGGCATAAGGATACACACATCATTATACTGACTGGATATGAAAAATTCGAGTTTGCCCGCGAGGCGATCCAACTTGGAGTTGCCGAATATTTGGTGAAGCCGATCTACCCTTCTGAATTGTACGAGATCGTGCACGCTGCAGCCCAGTCGATTCGTCAGCGACGAAAGGAGCTGGAATGGAGGAAGGAAGTCAATCAGCAATTGCAGCAGTACCAGTCACGCGAGAGGGAAGCCTTCTGGTCTGATGTCGTTCAAGGCAAGTTCCGACTGCCAAAGGAACTGGACAAGCGTCTCGCGGAGCTAGAGATTGAGCCGTTGTCTCCGCCGTTAGCATGTGTGATGATTATGCTTGACCGCAGCGAGGCGGTCGACCGTTTCGGTGAAAAGTATTTGCATCTGATCCAGTATGCCGTCCGAAACATAGCGGAAGAAGTCGCGGGGAAGAGGACGTGCATTTTTGTTACGGCAGAGCCACCGGGTCTGATGGTCATCTGCCGCCCGGATGCGATGATCGGAAAGCTTCACCGCATGATGCATGGCATTGACAAAACGTTGGGCATCGCCTGTTACATGGGGATTGGTCACCCGGTTGACAATATTTTCGAGCTTGTCAAGTCAGCAGAGGAGGCACGCGAGGCCGTTGATTCCATCGCGATCTCGGGCGAGCGCGGCATTGTCCACTTTAATGAACTGGATAGCCAGTCGGAGGCGTCCTATCCCTACGATGAGGAGAGGCAGCTTATGCGGCATTTCGTCTACGGGCAACCGCAGTTGCGGATGGGCGTGCAAGCTTTTGTCGATGCGGTTCTCAGGCAGCAAATGACGGCCGTTGAGCGGAGAATGCGCTACATACAGCTGCTGAGCGCGATTTATCGGCGTATGGATGAATGGGATGTTACGGAGGAACTGCCCAGCTTTAAAGAGCAATTTCAAAGCTTGATGACTGCCGATTCAGAGATCGAAATCGTCGACTTGTTTGAGCGGCTGCTTGTCCTTGCAACGGACTGGCGACAAAAAATGCAGACCGGTCATACGGAGCAATTGGCCATGCACGCCAAACGCATCATTGAACAACAGTTCGCAGACAGCGAGCTGTCCGTCGGTCGGCTGGCTGAAGAGCTGGGAATTACACCGAACTACTTGTCCCGGTTGTTCCATCGGTTTACCGGGAAGACCGTCTCGGAGTACATGACGGCGACTCGTATAGAAGCCGCATGTGAATTGCTCAGGCAAACTTCGCTAAAGGTGCTGGATATTGCAGAGCAAGTCGGCTATACGAACGGCCATTACTTCAGCATGGTGTTCAAGAAGCATACGGGTCATTCGCCCGGCGCTTACCGAGACAAAGGCGGAAGCGGCTCATGAAGGTGACCAAATCGATTCGCTCGCAGATGACAAGATGGTTTTCGCTATTACTCGTTATTCCAGTTGCGCTGACCTTCGTATATTTGTATTTCATGGTGCAGGGTCATCTGCAGCAGACCTATATGAACCATCAGCAGCAAATGACGGAAGCGCTTGCACAGGAGATTGGCCAATGGCGGTTCAAGTTTGAGGATCTGACTTTACAAATGTTCGGCGATCAATTGCTGCAGCAGGCGCTGCAAATACCGTCCGACGAGTCGGAAGCGCGGCAATTGGCGATTAGACAGGAATTGAGAAATCGACTGTTTTATTATATGGAACTGAATGCTCCAATTGTAGGCATTTATGTGCTCGGCACGGATGGGGAACTGTTCGGGCGATCCAATGCCATTACCCCCGACCCGCAGCGTTTTCTGATCGAACTGATGCCGGAGACGCGCATAGGCCAGGGACGGCCGGTCTGGAACAGTCATTTCAGCGAGAATACGATCATCATCTCCAGGCAAATTTTTGACAATAAAACGGAGTTGACGAGGTCGATCGGCTACTTGTTTGTGTTCATCAATCGGGACGCACTGCGGAAAGATTTTCGTCAATTTGCTCTGGATCCGCTGCAGCAATTTCGGCTTGCTGACAGCGATGGAAAGGTGGAAGTAAGATTGGCCGACGTGCAACAACTGCCCTTCGAAGGCGAATCTCCCCCAATCGGGCGCCGTTATCTTGAAAGCGATCAGGGGCAATTCGTTTATTACAGTGCAAAAATCGACGATTGGCTATTGTCCACCTGGATTGACGAGCGGCTTTACAACCGACCGATTGTCCAAGTACGTATTGCGGTAATGGTTGTGGCAGGGGCGCTTCTGGTATATTTTATTGTTACTATTCTTGTGTTATCGGGGCGTATCGCGCGCCCGCTCAGGATGATTCATAAAGCGATGAAACAGGTCGGAGACGGCGATTTGGATATTCACGTACCCGTTCTACGACAGGATGAGGTCGGTCTAGTTGCCAACACGCTCAATCGCATGTCCAGGCGAATATCAGGTTTAATGGAGATGAACCGTTTGGATGAGCGTCGACGCCGGCTTCTGGAATTGCGTACGCTCGAATATCAAATCAATCCGCATTTTTTGTACAACACGCTGGACTCGGTCAATATGATGGCAAGAAAATATGAGGACCAGAGGATAGCGGACATCGTGACGGCGCTGTCGCGATTGTTCAGACTGGGCTTGAATCAGGGACGGGAAATGATTCGCATCGATCAGGAGATCGAGCATGCCCGGTGTTACTTGCTGATTCAGGGGATTCGCTTTGAGGAGCAATTGACCTGGAATATTGAAGTGGAGCCGAATATCGGCGATTACCAAGTGATCAAGTTTCTGTTGCAGCCGTTAGTGGAAAACAGTATCATGCACGGCATTCGCTCACGAAGCCGTCCCGGACACGTCAAGATCGCAGTTGCTTGCAAGGGAGGGCATGCGATATTCGACGTCATTGATGACGGAGTTGGCATATCCGAGGAAAAGCTGACCCGGTTGCGTGCTGATCTGGAGCGGGAAATGGATGAGGATTCGGGGAGTTATACACGCACCGGAGGATACGGACTTTGGAATGTGCACAACCGTCTGCGCCTGCATTTCGGCGTCGCCTACGGAATAGAAATAAATAGTCGTGAGAACGAAGGAACCCATGTCCGCATTCGAATACCGGTACAGAAAGACACATCGGACAGAGAGGATGAGAATTAATGAAGACATTGAAGAAGGGTATCAATTTAGGCGGATGGTTCTCACAATGGGTAGTCCCGGTTCAGAAAAATGGTTTGGAGCGGAGCGAGCATTACCGCACATTCATTACGATAGACGATATTATACGCATAGCCGATTGGGGCTTTGATCATGTGCGTCTTCCGTTCGACTATGACTTGTTCGAGCATGATGACAAGCCTTACCTGTACGAAGAAGAGGGATTGAAATGGCTGGATCAGGCTGTAGACTGGTGTCTATCGAGAGGGTTGTCAGTCGTTCTGGATTTCCATCGCGCACCGGGACAAGACTATGATCGCGAGAAGCCAAACATGCTGCTCCATGATCGGGAACACTGGTTAAGGTATGTAGCCGTATGGCGCATGCTGGCTAAGCGCTTTGCCAGCTATGGCGAGAAAGTCATATTTGAGCTATTGAACGAAATCGTCGATCCATCGCAATATTTGTACAAGGCTCTCATACGAGACGGCCTGGCCGCCATCAGGGAATCCGACAAGCAAAGATGGGTGATTGTAGGCGGTAATTTGTTCAATAGCATTGATTCGCTGAAGGAGCTTGAACTGCTTGAAGACCCCTATATCATGTACAATTTTCACTATTACGAGCCCGTTGTTTTCACACATCAGAAGGCTTACTTTTGCGAGGATTTGTCTATTTACAATCAGGAAATCCACTATCCCGGAGACTTTCCCGAATTGCAGCAATTTCTGAACAGCTATCCGGAGCATGCGGACAAAAACCATATGTACGTCTGGGAGCATAATACAAAGAACTATATGGAGAAGCGGCTGCAGGCTGCCGTAAGTTTCCATCAGTATACGGGTAGACCACTTTATTGCGGTGAGTTCGGTGTAATAGATACAGCGCCTGTCGACAGCGCGTGCCGTTGGCTCAGCGATTTTACCAGGCTATTAGACAGCTATGGCATACCGCATGCCTATTGGTCGTACAAGGATATGGATTACGGGCTTGTGAACATTAGAGGTGAAGTAATCGGGGAGAAGCAGCTTGAGGCAATATTCGGCGGGTAGCGTAAGCAACTAATCAGTTCAGGTTGATCCCAAAATTCCCAACACAGATTCGGCTTCAGGTGTGAAGGGGTCATTCAAACGATTTTCGGGAAAAAAGGATTGTTCGACCAGATTGCCAATTAAGTTACTCATACGGCACATGTGGAGTGTACAGTGTTACTTAAATGGAAGGGGCAGGAATAGTCCTAAGCCCCTTGTAGTTCCAACGTCCCTTACGGATTGAGGACGGGAAATGTTGTAATGTATGGCTTTGATTGAACCTTCTTCATTGACTTGGATTTTTTGTATAAGTCTTTGAAGTACCTGCTTTAAGACTTGCTCATCGTCAATGTCAAGTTTGGTGAAGCGGGATATCTGCTTTCTAAAGGCACGGAGTTGTTCTTCTGTGTCTTTTTTTGTTTCAAGCAGGCTTTCAATCTCTGCTTTCTTCTGGGAAAGCCTTTCTTGTTCGACTTGGATATGTTCATTCCATTCTGAGCTTTGAACTGTACTATGCCGATAACCTTTTCTGAGTAGAGTTGCAAGAGGCTTTGAAATTCATTGTTAAGCTTCTTCAGGCGTTTTGTGACGCTGGCAAGTTCTTTCAAGTATTTGGTATGCTGTTCATTTGCCTTTGTGTTTGCCGCCCCATAGAGCCTTTCTAGCTTGACGTTGTCAGTAATCAGTTCCTTAAGGTCGTCTTTAACCACTTGCAGTAAATTGTCGTATCCAATGATATGAGAGGAACAGTAAGACGTTGAGTGCTTCACATAGCCAACGCATACATAAGCCCCGCCGCTCTTTTTTCTTCTGTCTTTACGGAAGGTCATACCCTTACCGCAATCAGCACATACGGCAATGTGAGCGAATAAACTTTCACTACCGTTACTATTGTTCCTGCCTTTTTTCTTCATCTTCTCCAATACGGCTAAGTGCTCGTCCATTGTGATAATGGCAGGATGTGCATTTTCATGGACTATTTGCTCGCTAGGGTCTACAAGTCTACGCTTCTTGGAGATGAAGTCTCTTGTCTCTTCACGATGATGTACAAGAGTGCCTGTGTAGACAATGTTTGTGAGAATGACGCTTACGGAGCTTTGATTCCATAATGTTCTTTGGTTGCCACCGCCTGATACAGTTCTAGGGGTTGCAATACCTTTGCTTATGAAGTAATTACTGATTTTGTACATACCCCAATCTGATACAGATAGAGGTCAAAAATTTCCCGAACAATAGGGGCATAGACCTCATCAAGTACAAGCTTCTTGCCATCACGCTTGTAGCCAAATGCAGGTAGAGTGTTTCTGCCTAGCCGAGATACTGATTTTGCAATCACAATGTCAAACTTCTTCTTTTTTGAATCTTCTAACAGTCGCTGAATTGCTTCCCGATTATCTCTTGTCGCCCCGCTGACACCATCATCAATATATTGATTTGAGATAGTCCAACCATTTTGGGCGGCTAAGCTTGTAGCGTATGAAACTTGGTTCTCTAAGCTGTTCTTCTGTGCATCCTTTTTCGTGCTTACTCGGGCATATATTGCAACTCTCATTTGAATACCATCCCTTCTGTTTCCGGTTCAGAAGGAATAGCATCTGCTCTAGTCTCATCGTATGGAAATACTAGTATTTTGTCAATTTGACCACGTATTACTGATAGTAGAATGTCCTCAAGGTTGGATGTACCTGTAAATTTCCTCTGTAAGTTCATTATTATCATCTCCCTTGCTATCAGTGGTCGCTCTATGTAGCGGGAATGGTGCGCTAACAATTATGGGAAACTTTACATTTAGGAACATTTGTTCTATACTAGTAGTAGAAAATTATTATGAAAAGGAGATTACAAAATGTTAGAGAGAATCCCTACCAAATTTAGCTATTCCCAAGCAGTTGTAGCAGGTGATTACATATTCCTTGGTCTACACCGTGGGTTTGGCGAAACTTTTACTGAACAAATACATAGTACCTTCTCAGGACTAAAAGAAACTCTTCAAAAATGTGATGTTTCGTTGGAAAGGGTTGTAAAGGTACACGTATACTTAAAAAACATTAAGGACTTACCCGAAATGGAGAAGGTATTTTCAGATTACTTTGCTACAGATTCTTTTCCAGCTAGAATGACAACAACAACCGAGTTTTTTGACTCTGATTGCCTTATGATGATTGATGGAGTAGCGTATACAGGCGTTTAAGAGAGATTTATTGTACAGACATAAACATCACCTTTAGTGATCTGCTACTTAAGAAAAAATATATATAGAGTTGGGTCAAATTTGACGGGATAGTTCGGTTTGAGACTAGACGGTGTAATGTTCGATAGGAAACCCGCAAAAGTTCTTTAGCTTCCTGCATTGTCAGCAGTTGTTCCACTACCTTCAACTCCTTTCAATGATTGTCTACATACAATATAGTAAATTCTGTCATCTGCTGAACAAGAAGAACGTAAAGAGTTACAGCGGTTCATAGTAAGTCATTGCATTGTGCATCGAAACCTGTCTTCTGTATGGCGATTATAGATTCCAAGAGGTTAGAAGTCGTTGATGAAGATGACAAATGCTACAAGTGCAAAGTCATTTTTTCTGAAGTCCAAAAGCAAAGGTTTATTGAGGATTTTGGAAATTATGTATTGATACTTCCCGTTTCTGGTTTTCTTGGTCGAGTTATTAAAGCTTTTGACAAACATGATTATGGGTACGTGTATCAACCTGTGATGTATGATGATTTCAATATAAACCACTCGACCAGATTAAAGTCTTTTGCTGAAGAAAATACCGATGTGTTCTTTTGGAAAGATAAAAGTATCGAGTACCAAAAATGAGTTTAGAATTGTAATTCTAAACAAAGACATTGACGAACCCCTAACTACTGATATTGGCGATATGTCTGACATTAGTTTTATTGTCACATCAGAACAATTGTTCAGCAATGAACTGATACTGTCGGTAAGAAAATAAGGACGGCTGTTGTCAGCCGCCCCTTCATTTGAGCAGATGCTATTCCTGTTAATTGTTTTCAGTGTACACACATCACATGTGGAGTCCAGTGTGTTGCTTATCCGGAGATTGGCATATGGAATCACATTTATCTAATTATTTGCAGAGGCTGTCCCTCAAAGTTATCCAAGATAACTTTGAGGGACGCTTCTTGTTTAGCAGTGTAAAGGCAAGATATCA
>RCUF01000148.1_pt1 | contig 34918 bp, 31 predicted proteins | sample 2166311 | NCBI WGS metagenome assembly RCUF01 (sample SAMN09932608, study PRJNA488358) | compost metagenome | feature: garden; material: soil; isolation source: compost soil in 4-hydroxybenzonitrile-enriched culture | place: Germany: Experimental Botanical Garden Goettingen | collected 2016-01-27
CTGCCGACATAGAAGGAGCCGAATTCACCGTAACGGGCACTGACTTCATCAAAACGCATTTCGTAGATTAGCTTCTTGAACTGAAGTGCGTCATCGGAGAACAGTGTTACGCCCCATTCCCAATCGTCAAATCCGACGGAACCGGAAATAATTTGCTTTACTTTGCCAGCATAGCTGCGTCCAATTAAACCGTGGCTGCGCATCAAGGTGCGACGCTCGTCCATCGAAAGCATATACCAGTTGTCGTCCAGGTCACGTTTTTTGTTCATTGGATAGAAGCAAATATAACGCGCCTTGTTTAATACGGGCTTCAATCGTGCGACGATTTGTGGATTTTGCATTGGATCTTCATCTTTGCTCAAATAATTACTTAGTTCCACCACACTCACATAAGAATAGGTTTTGGTTGTATATTTGGCGAAGGTTGTTTTGTTAAAGTCATTTTCCAGTTTATTGAGGTCTTCCAGCGTTTCGCGCAGGTGCATCATGACAAAATCAGCCTTTTGTCCGACTACAGTATAGACAGCTGAGCTGCCCAGACCCGCTTCCTCGGTAACGTTCCATTCCTTCATAAACTCTTGAAGCTCGTCCAGTGCTCCGGCGCGCTCTTCATCGTCTGCGGTCTTCCATGCTGTCCAGTTGATGGACCGGAAATCGTGAAGCGCATACCAGCCTTCCAGTGTGGAGGCTACTTCGTTGGGTGTTGCTGGGGTTTGTTGTGGTTGATGTTGACTCACGATCTACACTCCTTTACGATCTGTAAATGATAATCGGCTTAACCGAAATATGTGTACTTCCTTATATCTTTCCTGTATCCAATACGTGATGCTTAACCATTATATTGTAGCTCAAAGTAAAGCTTTTCACCAATGAAAGAAGTGTGAAGAATTTTATTTTTACCATGATGCAGGTCACAAAGTCATAAAATAGTTAGTATTCTCGAAAAAAGTAGAACTCAGACGAATATGGCTGCCAAAAAGGAGAACAATTGCCCTTATTTTGTTGGTCCCACGAGAAGGCAAGTATGATAGAATAGAAAAACATCTTGGAGACCGTTATATCAGGAAAGGAAGAATGTTGGAATGCGGATGAAAAACCTGCTGCACTATACTGAGAACCACCGCTATTGCGTTTATCGGGAATTTGGCTTGAGCGCACTGGATGAATTGATGCTGGGAAGCGTCTATCAGCCGATGGTAGGCGCATTTGCGGTCAGTCTGTATCGACTGTTGTTCCAGCATGTGCCAGTTGGACAAATCGGTTATTCGCCGTTGGAACAGCAGCGTCGCCTTTTTCTGACACTGGGACTGGAGCCGAGTGAGAAGGGACGCAAGTATTTGATTGAACAGACCTCCAAGCTGGAGGCCGTCGGTCTGTTACAGACGTCCAGGCTGTATGCACCCGAAACGGACGACTATATGTACGAATATGAGATGCAGCCACCGCTTGCACCTGCTGAATTTTTCAGAACACAGCATCTCACCCTTTTGTTGAGAGACAAAATCGGTAAGTTTGCAGTGCTTTCTCTGAGAGAATCGTTGTGGAGCAGGGAATCTAGCGAATGGTCGCAATCTTCCTATAATAAAGAGAATATTTCGATTCCTTTTTATGAGTTATTTGAACTGAATACCCATGTTATAGATTATGAATTGGAGCAGGCGTTGTCCGAGGTGTCTACTAGCCGTCAGACTGGACCACTAGCGTCAGAATCGGAGGAAGCATTGAATTATGCAGATATTATTCTCCGTTTTCCGCGTGAATCTGCAAATCGTAAGCACGTGGAACGTCTTCGGTTTGAGCACGAGCAGTTAGGCATGGTCAATTACGTTGTTCGCAAATTTGACCTTTCTGTACAGGATATCAGTCGCTTGCTGGATGAGGATGGTATTTTTACCGAAGCAGGCGATTTGTTGCTCGATGAGCTTCAGCTTCGGGCTAGTCAGCACTCCAGACAGGATCGGAAGCGTCAGGAGGAACAGCAGGTACAGGCCGCCAAAGTGGTCGCCTTGCGCCAGAGGGAAACTTCCACATCTGAAGAGCCGCCTGCAGAACAGGCTGTGGAAATGGAATTTTATGTGGAGGTTCCACCACAATTCACAGCCAAATGTGACATTCACCAGTATAATATGATGTTGCGCAACGAGCCTTATCGTCGCTTGCTGCAAACCTTTTTCCCCGGCACGGTTCCCGGTAACCTGCTGGATATATTCGAGAAAATTGATATCAGCTATAAGCTGCCCGGTGAAGTCATCAACGTGCTGATCCATTATTTGATGTCACTGCTCGTATCTGGGAGCGATCAGCGGATTAACCGCAACTTTGTCGAGGCCGTTGCTTCCAACATGCTGCTTAAGCAGGTAAACACTTACGAAAAAGCCGTTCAATATATAAGGGATCAAGCCAAGGTAAAAGGAAAACAGTCCTCTGCTTCTCCTTCCGGCGGTCGATCCCGCGCATATGCCAAAAATAACGGGCCAGCCAAGCCATCCATTCCAATCGTTCAGGATCATCCTTCCGAGGAGTCTGTATCTGAGGAAGAATTGGATGAACTGCTGCGTCTGGCCGAACGAATGCAATCCGGTAAACAGAAGAAGGTGTAGGTGTCCATAACTCTGCACATTTTAAGAAAGGAGGAGCGTTCTTGGAATCACTGGGCGATTTGCTACAGCAGATGCAGAACCCTTCGTTTCGCCAGCGCACTCGCAATGTAGCCGATCAAGTTCTAAATGATCCGCTCGTGCAGGAGTTTTGTGCTGCTCATCCTGATGTGGACGAAACACAATTGCGACTCAACATGAGCATGCTCTTTCAGTATACCCGGGATCGTCGAAATTGCGACAATTGTCCGGGGCTGGAACGATGTCCTAACGATTTTCAGGGCCACTTTTGCAAGCTGGGCGTGGAATATCCGAATGGAACAGCCGAAATCGTGGACATTCGGACCCCATGTGCGAAGTTGGTTGCTTCCCAACATGAACAACGGGTGCGTCAGCGAATTAAAAGCTTTTATGTAGATGAACGCGCCCTTCTCGAGGGATATAACGCTCTTGAAATTGCGCGCAAAGATTCACAACGTATGCCTGCCGTCACACAGCTATTCCGTTACATTGAAGAAACGAAAAGTCAGGGTCTATCCAAAAAAGGACTGTATCTGGAAGGTACGTTTGGTACGGGTAAAACTTTTTTGATGGGCTATTTATTGCACGAGCTGGCCCTGTCGGGTCTGAACGGTGTGATCGTGTATATGCCTGATTTTGTGGAGGACTTAAAGTCCATGATTCAGGACGGGCAGAAGCTGAAGGAAACGACCGAAATGCTCAAAAATTGTGATTTGCTCGTATTTGACGATATTGGTGCCGAAAATTTAAGCCCGTGGGTACGGGACCATGTGATGGGCTCCATACTGAATTACCGAATGAATCGCAAACCGACCTTTTATACTTCCAATTACTCATTGCAGGGGCTGGAAAAGCATCTCAGCTTTACGAGTAAGGACGGAGAGGAAATGTACAAGGGACAACGCTTGATGGACCGGATTCGTCCTTTTGTAGATGTCATTACCGTAAAGGGAAAAAATCAGCGGGGGTAAGCGTTTTTCCGTCTGCTATTTTGATATCTTACAATTAAAAGACTATTGTGATATAATTAAAAGGTGTCGAAACAGACATTACAGGTTATAATAATCTTGACTTTTCTATAAAGGAGGAACATACAATGGCAATTGTTAACGTGTCCGATCAATCCTTCAACGCAGAAGTCGAAGGCACAGGAACCGTTTTGGTTGATTTTTGGGCGCCATGGTGCGGTCCTTGCAAAATGATCGCTCCTATTCTGGAGGATCTGTCCACAGAAGTTGGCGACAGCGTCAAAATCGCGAAGGTGAACGTGGATGAAAATCCAGAGTCTGCTTCCCGTTTCGGCGTGATGAGTATTCCTACCCTGATCGTCTTCAAAGACGGACAGCCTGTCGATAAAGTGGTAGGTCTGAACTCCAAAGAAGCGCTGAAAAGCATGCTTACTAAACACCAATAATCATCGCATGTGACCCATGCTCCCGCGGGGGCTTGGTGGAGCGGCCATGAAAGGTCAATGCCTCCGGTTGTAAATACCGGGGGCGTTTTTGTGTATTATTCCTATATATTATAAATAGTTAGTTGAGTAATCATTAAGAATGGAAGGAGGAACCGGGCGAATGAAACCTTATGCGGAGGACTTGCAGAATCAGGAGAAGGCGCTGGAGAACATACGGCATAAATTAGCGTTACTGCCGGATGCATCAGGCTGTTACCTGATGAAGAATAGCGAAGGCACCATTATTTATGTCGGCAAGGCCAAAGTGTTGAAAAACCGGGTCCGTTCCTATTTTACAGGTAGCCATAACGGCAAGACGCAGCGACTGGTTTCCGATATCCGTGATTTTGAATATATCGTTACAGGCAGTAATATGGAGGCGCTCATTTTGGAGTGCAACCTCATTAAAAAGTACCAGCCGCGTTATAACGTGCTATTGAAGGATGATAAAACCTTTCCGTATTTGAAAATTACGAACGAGGCACACCCCAAGCTGGAGGTGACCCGTCGCGTTCTGAAAGATAAAGCAAAATATTTTGGACCGTACCCCAATTCCTACGCGGCACATCAGACGAAGAAGCTGCTGGATCGTATGTATCCGTTACGCAAGTGTGGTGTAATGCCCAAGGAAGTGTGTCTGTATTATCACATGCATCAATGTTTGGGGCCTTGTGTGAAAGAGGTCGAGAAGGAAACGTATGACCAGATTGGTCAGGAGATTGGTTCCTTTTTAAGCGGGGGACATGAGGAAATTAAAAAGGATCTTCAGCGTAAAATGCAGGAGGCCGCAGAGGAATTGTACTTTGAGCGGGCCAAGGAGCTGCGAGATCAGATTATCAGCATCGACGCGATGATGGAAAAGCAGAAAATCACCACATCGGATGCAAAGGATCGAGATGTATTCGGTTTTTCAGTAGATAAGGGCTGGATGTGTGTACAAATCCTATATGTCCGCAAAGGTAAAATGATCGAGCGCCATATGTCGACTTTTCCTTTCTACGGTGAAGCTTACAGTGATTTTATGTCCTATGTGACGCAATATTATAGTGACAACCCGGCAGTGCCGCAAGAAATATTGCTGCCAGATTCTCCTAAGCTGATGCAGGCCGAACAGGTCAATGTCGATCAACCGGTTGCGGCAGAAACTGTACTCCACAGTGCAGCTACAACCGATGCTACCGGACAGACAGATGAGAAAGCGATACAAACGGAGACAGAGCATTCTGCTGACTCATTGCTGGTGGCTGAAGAACGGGCAACTTATGCAGCAGCAACAAATCAAGACCAAGTTAGTGACCAAGATACCGGAGTAAAGGAAACAGAAACCCAACTATCCGGTGGACTGGAGGACCCGAGTACGGCGGCTCTCGCTCTGGCTGAATGGTTGGATGTAAAGGTACTTGTACCGCAGCGTGGACTGAAAAAGCAAATGACAGGCATGGCGACGGAAAATGCACGTGTTGCTTTGGATGAGAAGTTTAAGCTGATCGAGCGGGATGAGGAACGGACATCCAAAGCTGCAAGCAATCTCGGACGTGCCATTGGACTGGATAGCTTGCACCGGGTGGAGGCGTTTGATAACTCCAACATCCAGGGTTCCGATCCAGTCTCAGCCATGATCGTGTTTATTGATGGCAAGCCTGCCAAGAAGGAGTATCGAAAATATAAAATCCGTTCTGTGCAGGGACCCGATGATTATGAAACAATGCGTGAGGTTATCCGACGTAGATATGAACGTGTGCTTAAGGAAAATTTGGAACGTCCCGACTTGATCGTTGTCGATGGTGGACGTGGACAAATTAAGGCGGCGACCGATGTATTGCAAAATGAGCTGGGTTTGTTCATTCCTGTGTGTGGTCTGGTGAAGGATGCCAAACATAGAACTTCCCAACTATTAGTGGGAGAGTCCTCTGAGGCCGTGACACTTGCACGCAATAGCGAAGAATTTTATCTGCTGCAACGGATTCAGGACGAGGTTCACCGTTTTGCCATTACGTTCCACCGCGAGCAACGCGGCAAATCTATGGTAACTTCCCGGCTGGACTCTATTCCAGGCATCGGCGAGAAACGGCGTAAGTTACTGCTTAAGCATTTTGGATCGCTCAAAAAAATAAGAGAGGCCAGTGTCGAAGACTTCCGGCCTCTCTCTATTGGGGATAAGCTTGCGCGTCAGATTATAGCTGCCCTTCGGGAGGAGGAGTCGTAGAATACGGCTCCTCTTTTTTTATAGGTTCAAACATAATTCGATTTGGCTTTTTAGGACTAAACCAATAAATGATGTAACCCACGATGGCTGGAAGTAAGATCCAGAATAGACCAGCGCTCACATTCACAGTGTCTCCCAGACTCATCACACTAAGTCCCATTAGAATGCTGTCAAAAATAACGTGGCTGAACATGGCGGCAATAAAGCCGTAACGCAGGAACACAAAACTGAACAGCAAACCAAGAAAAGTCAGCTCAATAGGTCTGGAAATCACCGGATAGATCGGATAAAGCGTATGTCCCAGTGCCCAAATCAGCGTGGTGATCAGACAAGCAACAAAAGTGTTTTTCACTATTTTTTTGACCATCGGAATACCAAACAGACGGTAGACAGTCTCTTCTCCAATACCTGCCATCCACGCCATAATCGGCAGTAGCCATGGATAAGCCATATTGTAAGGGGATTGTGTGGCATCTGTGGTGGAGAATGTATTAAATGTGCGCTCCAGTATAAAGAATAAGATGGATTGTACCCCGAGTAAAATAAAGGCCCACAAGTAGCCAACATACATACTGCGAAGCACATACAACCCGTAGCCCGGCTCTTTTGCACGCGGCCATGCATTCAGTCCAACCTGACGCATAAGCCCGTCACCGCCGACCAAGGAGAAGTAGAGCGCTACAGCCATGAAAAAGGTAACACCAATCTGGAAAACCATAAGAAATATAAGCATGCCCTTACCGCCTGCTTCTGCTTGCAATAAAGGCAGCATGTTCATGGTCCCAGCTATACTAGCAATAAAGTATACAACGGATAGAACAATGCCGCGTACAAATGAAGTATGTCGTCGGGTGAGTGACGCATACACAATGGCAAGTACACCCAGTACAAAGCTAAATAGGGCATAACCCGCATAGGTCATCAAATTCGCCCAAAATGTTTGCTTTTCGATATAATCGGTATAGGACGACGGGGCCGAAAAGCTTTGGGTGAAGGAGCGAACATCACCGTCTTCAAAAGTAAAAGCCAGTGTAAGTACCGAGGCGCCGATTTTTTTATCGTCTACGGTATACTTTAATCCGCCTTCTTGTTCAGTGGTCGCAAGCTTCAAATCCGACGGCTTAAAGCCAAAGCGCTTGACCCATACTGCGGCCGCCTGCTCCTTGGCTTCGAGCGTCATGCCGTCCTCAGCCACACGTACAAGCCTGTTACGTGCTTGTTCATCCGTAGAAATATCAGCCTGTGTGTAATTGGTGCTGGAGGTGATCCGTTTAAAGCTAACGACCTTGCCAGTGGATAAATCCACATGAATTTGCAGTTTACTCTTCGCTGAGGATTCAGGCAGATCGACCCGAAAGGTTTCGTAAGGGTAATTTTTCTTCCATGTACGGTCGTACTGTTGAAGCAGTTTTTCTCTAGATAAATAACCGTACAAATCTGTTTCGGCCTGATAGGTCACGACAGGCTCCTCAGGCTGTGATTCAGTATAGCCCAGCTCGGAGCGGGCGAAGTCCAATGCGTGTATGACCGCTTCTTGTTTACTGATGACCTTTGCGTTCATTACTGATTCTGGACTCGGATTGCTAAGCGAGGGAATAAGCAATTGAAAGATAAAAAAGCAAATCAGGCCAATCCCGCCCAGCAAGCCTAATTTTTTGAAGTTGGCCGTGAGCACGACCGGTTTCCCGATAGGATTCATGAGTTTCCTCCTTAATCTGTAAATAAGAACATCCATTAAAGATATCATACTGCACAGGTTCCCGCCAACAGACAAGCGATATTCATGAAAATAGAGTGAAAGCACTTTAAAGTTCCAATAAAATTAGATAAGCTGCGATTAAACGATGCCCATTCGCAAAATAAAGCCAATTTCACGTTTTTTCGGCGAAATCGGTTTTGTGATCTGGATATAGAAGGATTATAATCTTGAGGCAATGCCTATGAAATACATAGGTAATGATATACAGTTGAGCCGAATTTCTATGGGAAAACGGGGGAACCATGTTACTGGGGTGAATTTTACAACCGATCCTGCTGATCGGAAGTGTAAATAGGGCATACTGTGCTGCCCGAATCCGTCAGCTAACCTCGTAGGCTATGAGCAGGAACCAAGTCAGGCACTCGGTTTTCCGGTGTCTTTTTTTGTGCGTATAAAAGTGTTTGGATTGGTTAGACCGCTGCGGGTGCAGATTATTCTTCCGATTGCTGTTATCCCCGGATTTTTTTATTGTATACCCCCTTTAATGGTTAAAATCCGGAGATAAAGGCAAACGCTTCGCTTCTTCAGAACAATTCTGCCCCCTTCGCTACTGCCCGCCAATAGCACAGGGGGCAGAGTAGTGCTTGACATGCATTCTTCCTGTATTCAGGGAATGCTAATTATAGTTAACTAAGGTTTGGAAAAATCAAAAAATTCAGGGGCAACGACGATCGAAAGATCAAATGGAACGCGTAGCGAGCTTACACCGTATTAAATCACTGATTTATAGTTTTAAGGATTAGGAGAGAAGTGATGAATAGATGAATCCCAATGCAAGCTGGCTTCGGCTTTCTCCACCGCAGATATTCGTTGCGGGCTTTGCCATTATCATTCTAATAGGTAGCTTATTGTTAATGCTGCCGATCTCCAATACAACAGGAAAGCCACTTGCGTTTATAGACGCTTTGTTTACTGCCGCGTCCGCGACGTGTGTAACAGGGCTTGTCGTTAAGGATACAGGGACCTTTTTCACAACCTTTGGTCAAGTCGTCATCGCTGCACTCATTCAGATTGGCGGTCTCGGCTTTATGACTATGGCTACCTTGATCGCGCTGGTGTTCAAACGTCGGATTTCCTTGCGGGAGCGCCTCATTTTGCAGGAAGCGATGAATCAGACTTCTGTAGAGGGAATTGTCGGGTTAATCCGTAAGGTATTACTGTACTCACTGGTTATTGAAGGCGTATGCGCTACGATATTCTCGGTTCGCTGGTCCTTTGATATGCCCGTAGGCAGGGCGATTTATTTTGGAATCTGGCATGCCATCTCCATGTTTAACAATGCTGGTTTTGATTTATTCGGTGAATTTCGCAGCTTGACAGGTTATGTATATGATCCGATTGTTAATTTTACCGCAATGTTTCTAATTATTTCTGGCGGCATTGGTTTTGTAGTGATGTCAGACCTGGCAGAATATCGCAAGCGCAAGAGACTGTCCTTGCATACCAAGGTGGTACTCAGCATGACGGGCGCTATGATTGTAGTCGGCACGCTCGTGATTTTTGTATTTGAGTTTACGAATCCAAAGACTCTTGGCTCGCTTGATTGGGGTGGTAAGCTACTGGGATCTTTATTCCAGTCCGTTACTCCCCGTACCGCAGGTGCCAATACGCTGGACATCGCAGGCTTGCGGCAGGCTACGCAGTTTTTTATCATCATACTCATGTTTATTGGGGCTTCCCCTGGCTCTACTGGAGGCGGGATTAAGACCACAACATTCGCCCTGCTCATTGGAGCAGTGATTTCGATGCTGCGGGGGCGGGAAGATATTGTACTGTTCAAGTACCGACTTGCGCAGGGACGAATTTACAAGGCTTTGACCATCACACTGCTGGGGTTGCTGTTCGTGATCGGGGTGACCATGATTTTGTCGGCAACCGAAGATCATCATTTTCTGATGATCTTGTTTGAGACGGTGTCTGCGTTTGGTACGGTGGGGCTGTCGATGGGGCTTACACCTGATTTGACAGTCATAGGCAAGCTGGTGATTACCCTGACGATGTTTGCAGGTAGACTGGGGCCACTCACGCTAGCTTATGCACTGGGGCCGAAAAAGGGTAAAGAATTGTATCGTCATCCGGAAGGCAAAATGATTATAGGATAAGGAGTTTTCGAGTAGATATGAAAACGCAGCAGTTTGTAGTTATTGGCTTGGGGCGGTTTGGCTCAAGCCTGGCTTTGCAATTGGTGGATATGGGGTGCGAGGTGCTAGGCATTGACCGGAATGAGGATGTTGTGGACAGTATGAGTGAGATGTTGACACATACTGTCGTGGCGGACGCTACCGATGAAGACTCGTTGCGATCACTGGGCATCCGTAATTTCGATTGTGGCATTGTTGCTATTGGTGATGACATTCAGGTAAGCATCCTCACCGCCATTTTGCTGAAGGAGCTGGGTGTGAAAAAAGTTGTAGCCAAAGCCATATCTGTGCTGCACGGGCGTGCGTTAGAAAAGCTCGGTGTGGACCGGATTATTTATCCAGAACGGGATATGGGTATCCGGGTGGCTCACCAGCTAGTCACGCCTAATTTGCTCGATTATTTGGAGTTGTCTAAGGAATACAGTATTGTGGAACTCAATGTACCTGCATGTCTGAATGGCAAAACGCTAGCAGAGCTAAATGCCCGTACCCGCTTTGGTTGTAGCGTTGTGGCGCTTCATACGGCGAACGGTATCCTGATCGCACCGACGGCTATGGATCGGCTAAAAGCAGATGATATTATGGTCATCATCGGTTCGAATGACAATATCGGTCGCTTTGAGGATGAGGTTGTTAATGTTAATGAAGAGGATTAAACCCTCTACACCATACGGTAACCTGCAAACGACGCCCGTGTCTCGCTAATCCAGCGTCGTGCTGTCGGACCGAGATCGGTCGTCTCCGAGTAAATGAGGGAGGTCGTTCGGCGTGTCTCCTTCAAATCGGGCAAGTACAATGCAGTGAGTCCATTATCCCGTAATAGTTCGCTGCGCAAATAGGATTTGGGTAGCAAGGCAGAAGCCTTACAGGTTGGAAGCAGGCGTACAATTGCCTCGAAGGAGTCGATTTCCATGCGGATATCCGGCATGATGCCGCTGCGCTGGAATAAGTCATCCGTCAGACTGCGGTACCAGGTTCCTTTGGAGAAAATAATCATCGGCAATCCTTGCAGATCTTTCATCGAGGCCGTTCCTGTCTTGACGGTTAATTCATGTCCAATGGGAACAACGAGCTCCAAATGATCATCAAATAGCGGAATGCAACGCAGTCCGGCTTCATGAATGGCAGACCCGACAATACCGGCGTCTGCTTTTTTGTCACGTACAAAGGCGACGATTTCATGGGTTTTACCGGTGAGCAGCTTTAGCTCGGTTTGAGGATGCTTGCTCATGAAAGCTTCGACGAGGGTAGGCAGCGTCGTTTGGAGTGTCGTGAGACTAGCCCCGAGTGTAAGCATACTCTGGGCTTCATTTTTGTGCTGGGACAGCTTTTGTAAGAAGCGAAGCTGTCGTTGCCGTTGCTCTAGCGCAAATGTATAAACAAATCGGCCAGTTGACGTAATTTCGAGCCGTTTGCCCCGACGATCAAAGAGATTCACACCCAGCTCTTCCTCCAGCTTCGCAATTTTGCGAGACAGGGCAGGTTGGGACAGATTCAGCAGCTTGGAGGCTTTATTCAGGCTGGACTGCTCGACAATGACGGCAAAAGCGTTCAAATCCTCAAACAAATCATCCACTTCCTCTCTATATGCAAAAAAGACATAATAATTAATACGTATATTGCAATTCCATTATAAGCCGAAAAGGAGTAACATGAAAGCGACACAAGATGTTCACACTTTTGTTTTTCCTTATAAGGGACACCTTGTTGGACATTTCCTGTCGGAAACTGTCAATTTATATGTTATATTACTATTGAAAACGCTATTATTGGGAGAAGGGAGCATGACCTAGATGAGAGGATTTTATTCCAGAAAGCTGCATTCGCTTCTTGGCGTCATTCCGTTGGCTCTATTTTTTGTTGAGCATTTGGTGACGAACTTCACAGCGGTGGAGGGCGGCAAGGAAGGATTTAATCGCAGCGTGGCCTTCCTGAATGGTTTGCCGCTGGTTATTGTGCTAGAAACGTTATTCATCTACTTGCCATTACTGTTCCACGGGATTTATGGCTTGTATATCGCTTATCAGGCTGACCCGAATGTCAAAAGGTTCGGCTATTCACGTAACTGGCGCTTTCTGTTCCAGCGTATTTCCGGCGTCATTACGTTTGTATTTATTATCTGGCACGTATACGACACGCGCTTTCAGGTGGCTCTGGGTAATGTAACCCATGAGGAGCTAGGCGGAGTCATGCATGGCATCGTGACGAACCCGGTTTATTTCATTTTGTATTTAATCAGTGTCGTTTCGGCATCCTTTCACTTTGCTAACGGACTGTGGGCATTTATGGTCAGTTGGGGGATTACCGTGGGACCACGTGCGCAAAAAGTATCTTCTTATATCTGTATGACCCTGTTCGTGGTGGTGTCTATCGGCTTCATCGCTTCCCTGCTTGCATTCCGCAGTGCGGAATTTCAGGAAACGGCAACTGCCTTGGTGCAATACGGCGCTTTTAAACAGCTACTATAAACGACTCATATCAATTATACATCGTGTTGAGATTCTATTTTCAAACGTAAAAGGGGATTTGGTTAAAATCCTAAAAAAAGGAGTGAGCAGAAATGGCAGCATCCAACATTATTGTCGTGGGCGGCGGTCTGGCAGGTCTAATGGCTACGATCAAGGCGGCAGAGGCGGGAGTTCACGTTCATTTATTTTCTTTGGTTCCGGTCAAAAGGTCCCACTCCGTTTGTGCTCAAGGCGGCATCAACGGTGCGGTAAATACCAAGGGTGAGGGAGACTCACCCTGGATTCACTTTGATGATTCAGTCTATGGCGGGGACTTTCTGGCCAACCAGCCTCCGGTAAAAGCGATGTGCGAAGCGGCTCCGGGGATCATTCATCTCATGGACCGCATGGGCGTCATGTTTAACCGGACACCGGAAGGACTGCTGGACTTCCGCCGCTTCGGCGGTACCCAGCATCATCGGACCGCTTTTGCCGGTGCGACGACAGGACAGCAGCTTCTGTACGCTCTCGATGAGCAGGTACGGCGCTGGGAATCTGCGGGTTTGGTGACCAAGTACGAGAACTGGGAGTTTTTACAGGCTGTACTGGATGATGAAGGCATCTGTCGAGGGATTTGCGGGCAGGATTTGCGTACGATGGAAGTGAAGACTTTTGCGGCGGATGCAGTTATTTTGGCGTCTGGTGGCCCCGGGATTATTTTCGGTAAAACCACGAATTCCGTCATTAATACGGGCACGGCTGCCGGTGCGGTGTATCAGCAAGGCGTACGCTATGCGAACGGTGAGTTTATCCAGATTCATCCGACGGCTATACCAGGGGATGACAAGCTGCGTCTCATGTCCGAGTCGGCACGGGGAGAGGGCGGTCGTATTTGGACGTATAAGGACGGTAAGCCATGGTATTTCCTCGAAGAAAAGTATCCGGCTTACGGAAATCTGGTCCCTCGCGATATTGCGACACGTGAAATATTCAGTGTATGCGTTGATGATGGACTGGGTATTAATGGCGAGAACATGGTCTACCTTGATCTGTCACACAAGGACCCGAAAGAACTGGATGTAAAGCTGGGCGGCATTATTGAAATTTATGAAAAATTCGTCGGTGACGATCCGCGCAAAATCCCGATGAAAATATTCCCGGCTGTTCATTATTCAATGGGCGGTATGTGGGTCGATTACAATCAGATGACGAATATACCGGGCTTGTTCGCGGCTGGTGAGTGTGAATTCCAATATCACGGTGCGAACCGTTTGGGTGCGAACTCGTTGCTGTCAGCCATTTACGGCGGGATGGTGGCTGGACCTAAGGCTGTGGAATACATCAAGGGCTTGAAAAAATCTGCACAGGATATAGCTACCTCCGTATTTGATGCAGCAGTTCATCAGCAGACGGAGAAATATGAGCGTATTTTGCATATGGACGGAAAAGAAAATGCTTATGTTCTTCATAAAGAGCTGGGTGAGTGGATGACGAACAACATGACTGTGGTTCGTTATAATGACAAGCTGGAAGCCACGATCCACAAGATCAAGGAGCTGAAGGAGCGTTACTCTAACATTAACATTAATGACGCTTCGCGCTGGAACAATGCGGGTGCGGCGTTTACACGGCAACTGTGGAATATGATGGAGCTGGCTGAAGCGATGACCAAAGGTGCGCTACTGCGCAACGAAAGCCGCGGGGCCCATTACAAACCAGACTTTCCGGATCGCAACGATGAGGATTTCCTGAAAACAACGATTGCGGACTGGACACCGGAAGGACCACAAATCTCGTATGAAGCGGTGGATGTTTCGCTGATCAAGCCGCGTATTCGGGATTATTCCAAGAACAAATAACGGAAGGGAGTGTATTTAGATGTCGGAGCAAGCAGTGAAGTCGAATAAAACAGTGAAGTTCGTTGTGACCCGTCAAGCTGATCCTAAAGCCAGTCCCTATACGGAAGAATTTGAATTGGCTTATCGTCCGGGGATGAATGTGATTAGCGCGCTGATGGAAATTCAGCGTAACCCGGTGGACAGCCACGGTAAAGAGACGGCCCCGGTATGCTGGGAGTCGAATTGCCTGGAGGAAGTATGCGGAGCATGCTCCATGGTGATTAACGGCAAGCCGCGTCAGGCTTGTGCAGCGCTCGTCGATAAGCTGGAGCAGCCGATTACGATCGCGCCGATGAGCACGTTTCCGGTAGTTCGGGATTTGGTCATCGACCGTAGCGGGATGTTTAACGCGCTCAAGAAGGTCAAAGCGTGGATTCCGATTGACGGTACCTACGATCTGGGCCCTGGTCCTAGAATGGCAGAGAAAAAGCGTCAGTGGGCGTATGAGCTGTCCAAGTGCATGACCTGCGGTGTCTGTCTGGAAGCTTGCCCGAACGTCAACGAGAAGACGACGTTCATCGGACCTGCGGCGATATCTCAGGTTCGCCTGTTTAACAGCCATCCGACAGGGGAAATGAATCAAGAAGAGCGGCTGGAGGCGTTGATGACGGACGATGGGCTGGAAGGATGCGGGAACTCGCAAAACTGCGTACGTTCTTGCCCGAAAGGCATTCCGTTGACAACTTCTATTGCCGAAATGAATAAGGAAACGACCAAGCATATGTTCAAGCGCTGGCTGACTGTATAGCACTAGACAGCGAATAGGTTTGCCCAAACAGGCTTTTTCTCAAACTGGAGAAAGCCTGTTTTTTTGCGCTCAGAAAAGATGGAGGGTAACATGGAGGAAGGAGCGCGGATAGCAGTTATGGTATAATTATGGTATTGTGTATCGTTTTTGGAGAAAAGGAGGCTGGACAGGTGACTGTGCAACCGATAACGAATCGACCTGTCACTAGGTCGGATGTCATGAAGGGATTAAAGGAGCTGGGAGTTCGGAGCGGCATGACATTGCTTGTTCACTCGTCGATGCGCAGCTTTGGGCGCTTTGTTCCAGGCGGAGCCTCGGCCATTCTTGCCGCGCTAACCGAAGCGGTTGGCCCGGAAGGGACGCTGGTGATGCCGACACAGTCTCATGACTTGACTGATCCTTCGACCTGGATGAACCCGCCTCTGGATGAGTCATGGTGGGAACTGGTACGCGAGGAAATGCCCGCTTATGATCCGGCCTGGACGCTGACCGGAGGGATGGGCGTCATTGTAGAAACGTTCCGTGGCCTGCCGGGAACCAAGCGCAGCGGGCATCCGCATGTTTCTCTGGCGGCACGTGGACCTGCTGCTTTGGGATTACTGACAGATCATCAGCTCAACTATGGGCTGGGTGAGCATTCGCCCTTGGCAAAGCTGTATGAGGCAGATGCCTATGTGCTGCTGTTGGGCTGCGGACATGACAGCAACACGTCCTTGCATTTGGCGGAATATCGAACAGCCTATAATGGACGAGAAGTGATCACGCATCAAGCTCCTATGATAGTGGATGGAGCAAAAGCGTGGGTATCTTTTCAGGATTTTAATATTACCTCAGATGACTTTGAGAAGCTGGGACTTGATTTTGAACGGGACTGTCCCTCAGCTTTTACGCGAGTGAACATTGGAGAGGCTTCATGTTTTTTCGCGAGGCAACGTGATTTGGTAGACTATGCGGAGCAGTGGTTGTCCACCCATCGCTAAAGCTTCTGGACAGTAAGAATTTCTAAAAAGTGAGATCAAGGAATAGATCGCAAGGGGGAACGCATATGGAGAAGACGCCGCACACCCGCCGCGAGAGTCAGGATGGCCCGCATCAGGGGGCCGCTATCCCTCCCGGTTCTTCGCGGCGTTCCATTTCAAATGAACCAGCCAATCCTTCGCGCCGCCATTTTTTGAAAAAAGCGGCTTTAGCCACAGCCGGAACCGCGCTTCTGGCTGGAGGATATGCTTCCTTATGGGAGCCTAATCATTTGGAAATTACACGCTTCAACTTGTTTCTCCCTCGTCTTCCGTCTGCTTTTGACGGAATCAGGGTCGTACATTTTAGTGATGTGCACTTGGGTTTTCACATGGATGAGCAGGATCTACGCGAGCTTGCGGACCGGATAGCAGGTCTGAAGCCAGATTTGCTCTGTTTTACAGGCGATATTGTGGATGACTATGCAGTATCCATGAAGGCTGCTGTTCCAGTTATGGCTTCTATGCACGCCACACTTGGCAAATTTGCTATTCTGGGCAATCATGATTATAGAGGCTTACCAGCCGGAGTTCAGGAATTATACCCGAAAACCGGATTTATGTTGCTGAGAAACGAGCATGCGATTGTAGAGCGCGCGGGACAGCGTGTAGCCATGGTCGGTTTAGAGGATAACATCATGGGCAAGCCCAATCCGCAGCGTGCCATTCACGGGCTACCTGATGAGATGTGCAAGCTGCTGCTGATGCATGAGCCGGACTATGCAGATGTAGCGGCGCAAATGTCCTTTGATCTTCAACTGTCGGGGCATACGCATGGAGGACAGGTACGCTTGCCGGTCATTGGAGCACCAATGCCGCCTCCGGGTGGACGCAAGTACATCCAGGGATTATTTCATGTGGGAACAGAGAGAATGCCGCTGTATGTCAGCCGAGGCATTGGCATGACACATTTGCCGATTCGCGTGCTGTGCAGACCGGAGCTTAGTGTCATTACGCTAAAATCCGGCCAATAGGCCATGATCTTTTTTTCATCTTTATCATATATGTTGGAACTACATAAAGATGGCTTGAATGTAGTGTAGAGATGTAGTCGTTTCGGACAAAGGAGTGAGGTTCAGATGGATCGTATTGCTGTCATTTCAGATATTCATGGCAATTGGCCTGCCTGTGAGGCGGTGCTGGAGGATATTGCTTCCCGAGGCATTAGCCGTGTGTTTTGTTTGGGGGATCTGATCGGCAAAGGGCCTAGCCCGTGCGAGGTTCTGGATGCTGTCCGTCAACGTTGTGAAGTGGTCGTGCGGGGGAATTGGGATGAGCTGGTTAGTATTACGGATGATCTCAATTTTAGCTGGCAAGCCGAGCGCTTGGGGGCAGAACGAGTGCAGTATTTGGCACAGTTACCGTTTCATTATGATTTCAGAATGAGCGGACGCCGTATCCGTCTGGTGCATGCCTCGCCGCAAAGTGTATATCACCGTGTGCAGCCATGGGATGAGCCGGAAAAACGGCTTGCCATGTTCGATCCATTAGCAGAAGAAAATGGAAAAGTTGCTTTTGCTCCAGATGTTGTGGGATATGGTGATGTGCACAATGCTTTTATCCAGCATTTTCAGGGAAAAACCCTTTTTAACGTCGGCAGTGTCGGGAATCCGTTGGATGTTACGCAGGCTTCCTACTGCATTTTAGAGGGCGAGATGGGAGAGGAGCAGCCTACGTCCTTCTCCATTCATTTTGTACGTGTACCTTATGATATAGAACTGGCGGTAAAACAAGCGGAGGAAGCTGCTGTGCCTTCTTTGCCGTATTATATTCGAGAGCTGCGCACAGGAATTTACCGCGGGATTCAGGACCTGGATTAAGTATGGAAACATTCATTTCTAAAAGCCAATCCATCCGCAGGGGGGAACATTGTGCTGACCAGAGAAATGCTTCGTCTTGGGCTACCGGAGCTTTACACCCGCCGAGTCCGATTGCGCCAGCTAAGAACGGAGGATTATCCCGCGCTGGAACGGATTCTATCCGATCCATTGGTGATCCAATATGTGAATCGAATTCGCAAACCAGTCAATACACGAATGCGGCGTCTGGTTGCGCAAATTAAAATATCTGCTGATTCACTAGATTCCCTGCATTTTGCGGTGGAATGGCATCAGAGAAATACAGGAGAAAGCAATCTACTTGGTGAATCCAATGAGCTTACCTCCTCACCGTTGCTCGGTATCGTCTCTTTTCAACAATGGAATGAAAGAACGGGTGAGGCACAACTGGGCTATATTCTGGATCGTCCTTTTTGGGGACAGGGGCTGGCTACAGAAGTGGTGGGAGAAATGCTGGATTTTGGTTTCGAATCTTTGAAGCTCAAGCGGATCGAAAGTCGTTGCCAAGAGGATAATCAGGCTTCCATGCGCGTACTTATTAAGAATAAGATGCTCCTGCTGCGTACAATTGGTGCTTATGATCCCTCAGGAGAGGTGCCGAGTGTATTGGTATTTTCGATGACCCAAGGGGATTATGCCTAGAAATGGAAGTGGAATATTTTGTTACAAAGATGAAATATAACTGCAAAACAACTCTAACACAGGACGGGTACAATACAGACATGACCCCCTTTTGAATAATAAATGTTGCTGGGACCCGATGATTCGGGTCCTCTTTTTTTGTTATTCTATAGTTAGGACTGAACAGGAAAGAAGGGCTGATATTGGCTTTGAATATATGGAGTGCAGACATTCATCATTTATTTGACCAATTCACGGAGCTTGTGGATGGTCGTATTCATCATAAAAAATGGGAGCAACAACTCACGCTTCCCCCGCATATGGGCAAGGGAAGCATGACACGCACACAGATTCGCCCAGGTATGGAAATCGTGGTCACGGATCTCACCTTTGAACAGAATATGAAGCTTCATATTCAGGAGGCTTGTCCGCTCTTTGAACTCAGCTATTGCTTAAACGGTGAAATATACTGTGAATGGAACGGCAAAGAAAGTCATACCAATCGTTTGACCGGGAATGTTTTATATTTAGAGGATGAACTGGTTTATGAGGAAAAGAAGGCAGGAGTTCGCCATCAAATGCTGGAAATACGATGTTCTCCACAAGAGCTTTTTCATTATGCCGGAGATATCGCAGAAAAGCATAGCATGCAAACATGGTTACAGCGTTACAAGGGGAATATTGACTCTTATGCGGATACGCCAGCCATGCATAAGTGTGTTTTTGACATGATACATTGCAACTACAATGGGACGATGAAACGGTTATACATGGAAAGCAAGGCAATGGAGTTTATTGCATTATTTGGGGAGATGGATGGACATGAAACAAGGGGGACAAGCTATTTTATAAGTCGTGAAGATATATCTAAGCTCCAAAAGGCTCGTGAATTCGTCATTCTTCATTTTGAACATCCCCTGTCTATTCAAGCGCTGGCTCGAAAGGTTGGGCTTAATGAATTCAAGCTAAAGAAGGGATTCCCCCATTTATTCGGAATGACTATTTTTGAAATGGTGCGTAAGCAAAGAATGGAAAAAGCACTCTGGTACTTGGAAGTTGAACAATTAAACATTGGAGAGACTGCCTTTTCAATTGGGTACAGCAACGCCAGCAATTTTACGACAACCTTTCGAAAGTATTATGGTTGTAATCCTAGCGAATATATCAAGAAAATACGTAACCCAGATACATTTTCGAATAAATCTTAATGAAACCAATCCTTCAAGCATGTCATCATGTTTGGAGGATTTTGCATTTGTGCTCCTTCTATAGGGATAGAAAATACCTCCGTAGGTAGAGCCTCCTTCCTTTATAGATGATAATGGTTATCAAGTTGAGATGAGAAATGAAAAGATCAAAGATAACCATTATAGAGTTGGAGGAACTACCATGAAAGATCGTTTTGCCATATCCATGACTAATCCTCAAGCAGTACAGCAGGTAGACTCGCGTCGCTGGTACGCATTAGCTCTTATTTTACTTCCCACTTTGTTGATTTCATTGAATACCTATATGATGCAGGTTGCCCTTCCGATGATGCAGGCGGACCTGCACGCCAGCTTTTCGGAGGCACAGCTCATATTTACGGGCTATTCTCTGGGATTGGCTGTGGCCTTGATATTGGGTGGCAAACTAGGAGATATGTATGGTAGAAGACGCATGTTATGCATCGGGGTGTTGGGTTTTACATTAATGGCTTTGTTAGGAGGGATCGTATCGCACCCTACATTGATCATTATGATCCGTGTGCTTCAAGGGATATCAGCTGCCATGATTCAACCTCAGGTTCTATCTATCATGCAAAGCAGCTTTCTTCCCAGAGAGAAAGGGCTGGTATTTGCGATTTATGGAGCTATCATTGGGGTTGGGTTTACACTTGGTTTAATTCTGGGTGGATTTTTGGTAGACTGGAACCTTTTTGGCCTGGGCTGGCGTATTATTTTCTTTTTTAATGTTCCCTTTGGGCTGTTATTGTTACTCTTTTGTCCTATTATTTCGGAATCCTATGGCAGATCCGTGCCAAACATGGATTGGGCAGGGGCTTTTCTGTTGCTTCTTGGTTTATTGCAGTTTGTCTATCCGTTGACAACCGGACAAAAGCAGGGCTGGGCTTCATGGACATGGGGTTGTCTGCTGTTGTCCATTCTGGTTTTGGTTGCTTTTATAGTTACGCAAATGGGAAAAGAAAAGAAGGGAGGCTCGCCTTTTATTCGTCTATCTATATTTAGAAAGAGTTCATTCGGCGCAGGGATATTGACGGTAATTGTCATCTATCTTAGTATGTTTTCGTTCTTCTTTATTTTGAATTATTATGTACAATCCGGTTTGAAATACAGTGTTCGATCCACAAGTATGGTCTTTTTACCGCTAGGTGTTGGCTTTTTTCTTACCTCATTATGGTCGTCCAGGCTGGTTAAGAGGTGGGGGAGCAAGGTGCTGAAATCAGGTATGCTAATCATGGGGATTTGTAGCTTTCTGCTCATTGGATCGTTACATCTAGATGCGTTCCACCTATTTCATATTCAAAATATCATGATACTAGGTGTATATGGTTTGGGTCTCGGGATGGCCACAACGCCACTGGCTCATGTCGTCCTAGGTGCTGTATCGGCTGAAGAGGCAGGAACGGGCTCAGGCTTGTTCACGACCTTTATGTACTTGGCTAATTCGTTGGGAGTCGCTTTGATTGGGTTCTTGTTCTCTTCCTCGCTTCATCACACGCTTTCAGAAGCTAAATTGTCAGATTATATCAGGGCATTCTCTATCTCTGTGGCGGCGAGTGGCCTTCTTGCCTTGGCTGGGCTCATTTGTATTTCAGTTTGTTACAAAAATGAAACATAAATGCAAAGTTACTTTAACATAGAGTGGGTACAACATAGACATGACCCCCTTTGAATTATATATATTGCTGGGACCCGAAGCTTCGGGTCCTCTTTTTTTTATGATTTATAAGAACGGTTCAGGCTGGTTACCAGTTCTGGAAGCCATTCATGTAGGGAGAGAAATGAGTACCCCTCTGACTGGGCTTTGGACGTATCCATGTACCACGATTGTGTAATACCAAATGGAGACATGTGCTCGTCTGCTGTTTTTTCTTTCATCACAGCTTGTTTTCCCGTTACCTGCTCAATGATCGAAATGATCTCTCCAATCCTCACTGTACCGTCGGAGCAAGCATTTACAGGCCCTGTTAAAGGAGTGTGACCAAGCCAAAACAGAAAATCTGCGGCTTCATCGGAACGAATAAATGAGATTTGTGCTGCGGAATTAGGGACTCCGATTTCTATTCCTTCACGAACATGTTCGATATGAAAATGAAGTCTTTTCGTATAATCGTCTGTCCCCAATACAATCGGAAAACGAACAGCAACTACAGGGAATGTAGCTTGCTGCATAAAAACTGCTTCTGCCTGCCGTTTAGCCTCCTGATATGTAAAATCGTCCTTCCCGCCCTTGCGAACCGGGTAAGCCTGAGGGTCAAAGATGCTCTCTGTCAGCACTTCCGGGCTCGAATCATAGACGGATAGGCTGGAGGTCACAATATACCTCTTAGCTTTAGCATCAAAAATGCGGCAGGCTTCGCTGGCTTCATCTGGAGAAAAGCAAATATTATCATAAACAACGTCCCACACTTGCTCACCTACCGCCTCAGCGAGCGCTTGCCGATCGGTACGGTCTGCATAGATTCGCTTAACGCGGTCACCAAACGAATCGCTTGCTTGGCCCCGTGTGAGGATGGTAACGGAGTTCTCGGAACTCTCCAGCAGACGTTCCACCAGTCTCTTGCCAAAAAAGCGCGTTCCACCCAAAACAAGTATCTTTTTCATACTTACATCACTCCTTATAAGCTTGTTTTTATTAAGGTAGACGAAATAATGACTGTTAAGGATACAGGGCGAATGAAAAGAGTTTGATGAAGTGCTCTTAGTTACATAGTTCATCTAACAATTAAGTAAAAAGAGGAGGATCATAGGCTGTAGTGGAGTCGCATGACCTGAGGGGTCAGATGAATTTGAACAGGAGTGTAGAATTTGAATCTGGAGAAGCGCAGGCGTTTGCCTTAGCAATGGGATTCTACCCTTTAAAGGGCTTATACCATCCAGTGAATCCCGTTGCAACAGCGATCATAAGATCAAATCATTCGCATAGCGGTGGAGCACCGCCTAATCTTACTCTCCTAGAAGCTTCAAGAAATTGGCCGGCACCGTAATTTGCTGATTATTAATCATAATCTTCCGAAGCTCCTCTATGGAGTCCTCTTCACCTCTAGCGTCTTTAATCTCCTTAATTTCACGATGCAGTCGCTCCATTTGAAGATCGAGAGCATTAGCGGAATCTGCTGCGTTCTTTAATTCACGTGTCAGGTTTTCGGGCACAGACTGGTTGTATTTATAAAAGATTTTATGCTCCAGACTGGCCCAGAAATCCATCGCAATGGTTCGAATTTGCACTTCTACGCAGACTAGCTCCTCACAATCCGACATGAATACAGGAACTTGAACCAGCAAATGCAGGCTCTGGTAACCATTCGGCTTGGGATTCTTGATGTAATCCTTAATTTCCAGTACCTTCAAGTCACTTTGTCTCTGAAGCATGTTACTGACATCATAAATGTCAGAAATAAAAGAGCAAGTAATACGCAAACCTGCGATATCCTTAATATGATCTTTGATAGCATCCAGCGATAACTCGCTATTTTTACGAATCATTTTATTCATGATGCTCTCAGGAGATTTAAGGCGTGATTTGGTATGCTCAATAGGGCTGTAATCGTGCAATGCTTGAAATTCCTGCTTTAATATTTCAATCTTGGTTTCCATTTCGTCGAGCGCAAATTTATAAATGAGCATAAATCGCGTGATGTCATGCTTTAGCTTTTTGAGCTTGTCCATAGGATCTTCCAAGTGCATATGTAATTCTCCTCACACATAGATGTCATAATCTTGCTAAGCGTTCGCCTTTGCAATGGAATTATCACTTTATAAATTACAATCCCCAATAATCCCATTGCAGCAGCGTTCGTAAGATCAAATGATTTGCGGAGCGGCGATCCCCACCTTGAATTTTAAAGCGCCACAGGAATTTTACGTTTTTCTTTAAAATAGACCCATTCCCGGAAGCCGATATCCTTCAGCATTGCCTTTACTTCTTCCCAGTCATCGCCTACCCGCGAAGGCTTATGGGCATCCGAACCAAAAGTAACCTCCACACCAAAATGGTGCGCTCTTTCTAAAATAGAAGCAGACGGGTACCATCCACCACTCAGCTTGGTTTTACCCGAAGTGTTAATTTCAATCGCCACATTGGATTCCGCAATTACCTGCAAGGTTTCATCAATGGCTTCATCGGCAGGAATGTCTGAAAAGGCAGGAAAGTTTCCCTTCATTGCGTCAATATGACCCAAAATTTGAAACATGCCGCTTCGCGCAGATTCCTGAATGAGCGCATAGTAGGCTTGTTTGACCTCGATTTTACGAGCGTCGCTTAATTTGTTCCAACGGTTACGGTTAAAAATGCTGTTCCCTTCGACATTGTGAATCGACCCAATGAGGTAATCAAATGGATAAGGAGCCAGAGTGGAACGATATAATTCAGCAAAATCAGGAAAATAATCCGTTTCCAATCCGAGGAGCACGTCAATACGGCCTTCGTATTCCTTTTTAAGCTGTTGTACCTCTTCTACGTATTCAGCAAGCTGTGACTTAGCCATATAAATTTTAGGAAAAGCCTGATCCTGTTCGCTGCCCAGGAAAGGGGAATGGTCCGAAATACCAATCGCTTGTAAGCCCGACTGAATGCCTGCTTCAATGTAATCTCGAATGTTTCCGTCTGCATGACCGCAGCGGAAATGATGGGTGTGCAGATCAAATTTCATAGCCTGTCTTCCTTTCGTAATCAGGGTTTATATTTCGTATGGTGTTCATAGCGAATTACGTTATTCAGAACTGGTGAAATTCGTCTCCGGCATCCCCTTCAGATCACTTAAAAATTGCTGCATGGCTGAGTTTAGATATCGGCCGGATTTATAAATCACTCCTACCGGATGACTAACTTCCAGCTCGGGAATATGGATCATTTTTAATGTGCCTGCACGCAGTTCAGAAGTGACCGATAGTCTGGAAATAATGGCAGCACCGAGATTAATTTCGACCATCCGTTTGACTTCCTCGCTGCTGGACAACTCGATCACGACATGAGGTACGATTTGGTGCTTTTTAAATACATCATCCACGAATTTTCGTCCCACCGTATCGGGAGAGAGCAGAATCAACGGAATTTCCCGAAGGGCTTCAATGGTAGCATGTGGTTGTGAGGCCAGTGGATGAGTAGGAGACACGACTAGCTCAAAGGAATCGTAGTACAGAACCGAAGTGCTTAAATTGGGATTACGTTCAATCAGATAACCGATGCCAACATCAATAAGTCCGTTCTCCACCTGCTGATAAATCATTGAGGAAGCCATGGATTGAATGGAGGTTTTGATGAGAGGGAACTGATCCTGAAAGTAGGAAAGCACGCGCGGTAAAATTTGAATAGCGATGGATGTTGTGGTGCCCAGCGCAATGTGGCCCTGCGGTGTTTCGTTTAGATCGTATAATTTTTGTCTTAATTCCTCAACAACCTCTAATATGCGCTCGGCGTGTTCCAAAAAAACAGCTCCCCTGTCGGTCAGGGTGACAGGCTGGTTGCGGTCAATCAGAATGGTTTTGAACTCATCCTCTAGACTTTTAATTTGGGCGGACACCGCCGGCTGCGTCAAATTGAGAAGTTCTCCGGCTTTGCGGAAGCTCATCGTTTTGGAAATCATGATAAGTGTTTCAAGTTGACTGATGTTCATGAAGTTCCTCCTCTCTTTTCTTAATCTTGTCGCAGCTGTATAGAATGAATATTTTTAGCCAATCCATAGGTTCATATGTAAAACCGTCGTTATGCTTTATTTCATTAAATTATAGGTTATTCGAGCAGGAAGGGCAATGAATCGAAGCAGAGTACCTTAAAGTGTGGTATATTGGGAAATAAAGACTAAAGTCCTTATATCCTTCAAAAATAATCAATCTAAAACCGGTAAGAAGTAAAGATATAGGACATTATTCACATTTTTTGTGATTTAGCTATAAAAAATTACCGGGTAGCTGTCGATAAGTGATATATAGAGCATTTTATTGAGGATCGATTCGTTTTACAGTGATATTTAATTAAAAAATTCTAATTTAAATGGGACTTTTGTTGTATGTCTAAAAGCCCATCGTAAAGGGGCGCTTTGATCGTGAAGGCAGAAGTGATAAATCCTTTTTTGGAGTCGGCGCGACGGGTCATTGAACAATTGATCCAAGTATCTCCTTCACCCGGAAATCTTGGTGTAAAAAATGTCGAGCTGGTGGACGACCACATCTGGATTATGATCGGGATGACCGGACAGCTTAGCGGAAATATTGTGTTCGGCCTGAATGAACAGGTGGCGCTACGTATGGTATCAGCGATGATGGGCGGATTTGTGTTGACTGAAATTGATGAGATGGGAAAAAGCGCAATTTCAGAATTGGGCAATATGATTAGTGGGAATGCCAGTACGATTTTGTCCAGTCAGGGAATTGTCGTGGATATTACGCCTCCGCAGGTCATGAAATCAGAAAACTTGACCACTTTTGTGCCTCAGCGTGCCCTTTATATTCCGCTTACGGTGGAAGGAATCGGTGAGCTGGATATTCAGGTAATGATCTCTTAATATTAAAGGAGCAAGTTTCTTTAATGCGGAGGGATGACCGTGAATATACTAAAGGACAAGATTGTTGTGATTACAGGTGCATCTAGTGGGATTGGCGCCCTTTGTGCTCAGTTATTAAGCGAAAAGGGCGCGATTCCTATTTTAACAGCACGCTCGCAGGAGCGACTGAAGCAAGTATCTGCGGGAATCAGCGGCAGACATGAGCTTATCCAACTGGACGTCACCCGCCAGGAGCAGGTAGAGGCTGTTGCTGCACGAGTATTGGAACAGTACGGACGGGTCGATATATTGCTTAACAATGCGGGCTACGGAAAGTTTGAGTATTTTAATGAAACCGATCTGACGGAGTTTGAAAAAATGATGGACGTGAACTACATGGGTGTTGTTCGCTGCATCAAGGCGTTTCTGCCGCAAATGACAGAGCGGGGCCATGGACAGATTGTCAATGTAGCATCAATGGCCGGGAAAATCGGGACAGCCAAATCGTCTTCTTACACGGCGACGAAGCATGCGTTGCTCGGTTTCAGCAATGCGCTCCGGCAAGAGCTGCGCGGGAGTGGAGTGACTGTAACGACGATTAATCCGGGGCCGATTGACACACCCTTTTTTGAGCTGGCAGATCCTTCAGGAGGATATGTTCGAAATGTAAGCTGGTTTATGCTACAACCAGATAAGGTAGCACGGCATATCGTAAGAGCGATGGAGCTTCGCAAGGAGGAGGTTAATCTGCCACGGTGGGTATCTCCTTTTCTCAAGCTGTATCAGTTAGCTCCCAGACTGACCGATAGGCTGGGTCATGGTGTGATGAATAAGAAATAAAAGATGTCCCGTAAGCCATTAGCTATGGTGAGGGACATCTTTTATTTTTGTGATTTGGTAACAGGGCTATTTTCGCATATAATGGAGAGTAACGAATTTACGTATAGGGGTTGGACCTTTTCATGACATTGAATTTTGAATCGCTCGGCGTTGAACAAGATCTGTTGGACAAACTGACTGAGCATGAAATTACACAGCCTTCGCCAGTTCAGGCAGAGGCTATACCGGAAATAATGAAGGGAAAGCATGTATTGGCGCGCTCACAAACTGGCACAGGCAAGACACTGGCTTATTTGCTGCCGCTGCTGCAAGCGATTGACCCACAGAAAAAGGCTACGCAAAAGCTGATACTGGCTCCAAGCCAGGAACTGGCCATGCAAATTGTACGTGAGGGTCAGCGCTACGGAGAGCATCGCGGAATCCGTGTACTCGGTCTGATTGGTGGAGCGGCTATCAAACGTCAAATCGAAAAGCTTAAGGATCATCCACAGCTTGTCGTGGGTACACCAGGACGTGTACGGGAACTCATCGCTTCGAAAAAGCTGAAAATGCACAATATTACTACCATTGTCATCGATGAGGTGGATCAGATGTTCCAGCTCGGTGGAGCAGGCGATGTAACCAACATATTGGGCACCGCCCAACGTGATCGTCAATTGGTATTCCTGTCCGCAACGCTGAACGATGAGATTCAGTCGCTGGCAAAACGGGAGATGCGTGAATACGTAGAAATTGGGATTGATCCCGACCAAAAGACGGCCAGTGGACTGGAACACTATTACTTTGTATCTGAAGAACGGGATAAGGTGGATATGCTGCGCCGTCTGGTGCGTCATTTTAATCCGAGAAAAGCGCTGGTGTTCGTGAATACAACCAATGCCATCGGGGAGATTGAAGCCAAGCTCAAGCATATGGGGCTGACTACGGCGTCCTTGTATGGAGATGCGGATAAAGTTACGCGTAGCAACGTGTTGGCCAAATTCCGCGAGGACAAGCTCAAAGTACTGGTCGCTTCGGATGTGGCAGCTCGTGGTCTGGATATTGAGGGACTTGAAATGGTCATTCATTTTGACCCGGCTACGGATAGTCAAGCTTATGTTCACCGTGCAGGACGGACAGGACGGATGGGACGCAAAGGATTAGTGGCATCGGTTGTCACCGACCGTGAAACGTTCATCATGCGTAAGTTCTCCCGTGAACTGGGCATTGACATCGCAGAGCGTGCGTTGCATGGAGGTCGAGTAGTTGTGCCGCGTCCGGCGGATGCCAAGCGTGCACCTGTAAGACCATCCGAGGCTAGATCCTTATCTAACGGAGCATCGGCGGAGGACCGAAAGGCACCTGTTCGTGCCGAAAACGGACGTCCTGGCAGGAATTCCGCGAACGGTTCAGCTCCAGGCAAGAGCAAAGGAGCAGCCTTGTCCAAAGCAGGAAAAGCACAGCGCGAGCGTGATCGCAAAAACAAGGGTGCACCAAGATGGCTGAAGGAAAAAGGATCAAAACCGAACGAGTAAGGGAGAAGAGGGGGAGCCATGGAACAACAGCCTGTGTTGCAAATTAACGGACTGACCGGCGGATATAGCGCCAAGCGCCCGGTGCTGCATCAGATTTCGCTGGATGTGAAACCGGGCGAAATGGTAGGACTGATCGGTCTGAACGGTGCCGGGAAAAGTACGACCATGAAGCATATTTTGGGCCTGATGACACCGCAGGCCGGAGAAATTCGTGTGCAGGGGCATAAGCAGGATGAGAATCCCGAGGAATATCAGGGAGCCATTGCTTTTGTACCTGAATCTCCAGAGCTGTATCCTGAAATGACGGTGATGGAGCATATGGAATTCACGGCCAGAGCGTACGGAGTTAGCGAAGCAGATTTCCGCACGCGCAGTGATCAAATGCTGGACTTGTTCCGTATGCGGGATAAAAGTGGGAGTATGTCGATGCATCTGTCTAAAGGGATGCGCCAGAAAGTGATGATTATGTGCGCATTTTTAGCGGGACCGCCGTTGTATGTCATAGATGAACCTTTTTTGGGTTTGGACCCGCTGGGTATTCGTTCCCTGCTTGACTTTATGTTAGAGATGAAGCGTTCGGGTTCGTCCATTCTGCTCAGTTCTCATATTTTGTCCACGATTGAAAATTATTGTGATCGTTTCATTGTACTTCATCAGGGTGCCATCATTGCGCAGGGTACGCTGGACGAAGTGACAGCACAGGCGGGTAAGCCGGGCATGCCGCTGGAAGATGCATTTTATGAGCTGGTACAGGACAGGGAATGAGCATGGACTTGCAACGTTTGCATAAAGAAAGACGTGTAGCGTTCTGGGGACAGGTGCTGCCTTATCTGGGCTATGTCATTCAAAGCGGTCTGGCGGTGGTCTTCGGCTTTGCGCTGATTGCCTTTGCCGCATGGTACACGTCGCTACTGATGCATACTCCACCGGATTTGCCCATCCGCTGGATCATGCTTATTGTGGCTATTCCGATTGCTCATGCGAGCTTTCGTACGTATTTAAACGCAGCGGATATTGTTTTCCTCCGTCCACAGGAGCACGCGATGCACCATTATTTTAAGGCCAGCCGGATTCGGGGTGTGGTGTACAAAATATTCGGTTTGCTATTGCTGTCTATTATCGTGTGGCCGCTGTATATTCGCAGTGATGCGGCGCCTAAGCCGTTGCTACTGACCCTGCTACTGTTTGTGCTGTTAAAGCTGCTATTCAGCTACGGCGGCTGGCAAGAGCTTCGCATGGTATCGATTGGCGGGAGTGTAGGCTATCGTCTGCTTCGGTGGGTATTGGCTGTGCTGATGGTAGCCGCATGGCTATGGCAGCCTCCACTACACAGCGTGCCATTTATCATATTGGTCGGTGTGGTGTACGTGCTTGTTCTGCGTTTTCCGGTCAAGCTGCTAGTGGCTTGGGAAAAGCTGATTCGTACAGAGGGTATGCAGGCTGCTCGGGTGATGCGCACTTTGGGCTGGTTTGTCGATGTGCCCGCCCTTACGCAGAGAGTGACGCCACGTCGTTGGCTGTCCTGGTTGGGAGGTAACATACCTTGGAACAGAAGGGGAGCGTATCGTTACCTGCTGTTTAAGACATTCCTGCGTACAGAGCCAGCAGGTATTGTCATTCGGCTTGGAATTCTGGGGTTGTTAATTATATATATCACCCATGCTAGCTGGATTGGGATTGCAGTATATTTATTTTTCATATTCCTCATTGGTGTACAGGTTACTTCACTAAAGCAGTATCACAAGGATTCGTTGTGTCTTCAGTTATATCCGATTCCTGCGCATAGTCGTCGTGCGTCTTTTCTCGACTTTGTTGTTCGGTTGACGTTGCCGGCTGCTGTGGTTCTGTGGCTTCCTTTTCTGGCAAAAGGAACGGAAGATCTACTGTCTACACTGCTCACGCTGCTTGGGGGAGTTGCAGTAGTGTTCTTGTTACGAGGCGCTCAAGCCAAAAAATGGCGTTTGGACGGTCAGGATGAGGAAGAAGTGTAATTTGTATCTATGTGAATAAAGTAAAGGCTAATTCGCAAGCAGCAAGAGCTGTCTGCGAATTAGCCTTTTTTGTACGCTCGCTGTTATCGTAGCCGTGGGTGCAGATTTCCGCCTGCTTATATAAAGAGCGTTTTGCTGATGATAACTAATAAAATGAACAGTACCAGAATTGTTCCTGTGCTTGTGAATGCGCCGTAACCACCGTAACCGCCTCTTGTTTCTTCTGCTCCCATGCTCATTCTCCTCTCGGTCATTGTGATAAAGGACTACATCGTATCTTATGAATTGGATTTTCAGATTGCGTGGGCCAATGCTCAGGTATGTTGCTGAATCGCCTTATATTTTTCATCAGATGTAGGGGGGGGATAGAGGAAAAGACACGTATTATCGAGAATAGAAGAAGTACGTAGTCATTATCACTTGGAAAGTGGGAAAGACGAGATGCTGGTAGATAAGCTGCTCGTGAACATATTTCTTGTGTTTGTACCGTTATTAGTATATAGCGCTTTGTCAGATCATCGGCATAGGAAACATACCCCGTTGCTTATGGGAGGGGTGCTGGGTGTGTCTTCTGTGCTTTGCCTTATGTTTTCGTATATTTGGTATGGACTATTTTGGGATCTTCGATATGTTCCTCTGATCCTTTCTGTTTTATATTTTGGTCCTAAGGCAGGGCTTCTGAATATAACGCTGATGGTGATGGCTCGTATGTATATAGATCCTGAGTCTATGGTGGTGAGCTTTCCCAGCATGATGTTGTGTTATTTGGGCCCTCTCTTGGTGAGAAAAAAGTTTATACAGCTCAATAGTATGTTGCTTCGGGTGGGCATGAATATGCTAATGAGTATATGGACCAATATTGCCATGCTTATATTTCTGTTAATACATTCCTGGGCCAATGGCAGGCTGGATAAGGATGAGATCGAGCTGATCCGGGCAATACTCTGGTTCGGTGTGATTCAATTGCTAAGCATTGGAGCCTCCTCTTTCTGGATGGAGTTTAGTTTGGAACGGGAAGAAATGAGAAGAAAGATTAAATATGCTGAGCATCTGAATACGTTAGGTGAACTGGCTGCCTCTATGGCTCATGAAGTAAGGAATCCGTTGACCGTGGTTAAAGGGTTCCTGCAAATGGTTCAGTCAGGGCTAGAAGGGAAAAATCGCAGATATATTGCTTTGGCACTAGCAGAGGTCGATCGGGCTGAAAGAATTATTAGCGACTATCTGAACTTATCCAGACCGCAGATTGGGAACACAGAGCTGATGGATTTGTCTGGCATGGTTCAACAGATTGTTTTGCTTTTGAAACCGATGGCGACCAAGCAAGGCGTAAGACTGTATACTGAGCTAAGGAATGAAATATACGTACATATGGATCGTAATCAGCTGTTACAGGCGTTAATACATGTGACGAAAAATGCGATCGAAGCTGCGGATGATGGGGGCAGGGTATACATAAAGCTGGCGATTCAGGAAGAGAAGGCATGTCTGCATATTAGGGATACGGGAAAAGGCATGAGTCAGGAGCATCTGGAGCGAGTGGGTACTTTGTTTTTTTCAACCAAAGAGGTAGGAACGGGACTGGGAACGGTCGTCTCCTTTCGAATCATTGAAGCTATGAACGGAAGTATACACTATGAGAGTGAGCCGGGAGTCGGAACCGAGGTAGTCATCCTGCTGCCACTCGCACAGAAATCTTTGCTCGCTGCTGAAGGATAGTTTGTTGCGAAGTGTGACTTACAATGGTTCAGCTCATTAAAAAGCGGTATGCCGCAACATCCGGCATACCGCTAATGATGTTATATTTAATCTGTTACCTATTAGGCGTTCAACAAATCTTGTGCGCCACGGTAAACAATGTCATACAGGTCTTCCAGGTACTCTTCCTCGATACATGAGAATGCGATTCGGAGATCATATTCACCCAGCGCAATCGTCCCTACCCCATATTGTTCCAGCAAATGTGTGCGCAGTCGTTCAGCGGACAAGCCGTTCAGCTTGAGGCACATAAAATAGCCCGAATTGAAAGGATAGTAGCTCCATACATCTCCGTATTTTCCACTATCGAGTAACGCTTTGACTTTATTAGCCCGACCCTTCATAATCTGGAACTTTTCTTTCTTCTGTTGTTCAAAGTCTGTTGACTTGAGGGCATCCAGGACGAAGGTTTGAGATGGGTGAGGACCGCTCGAAATCGTTGCCCGAATAATCCCTAATGTTTTTTGTTCTAGTGCGCTCAGTACATCCTGATGTTCCGAAGCAAAGGTAATAAATCCGACACGGAAGCCCCAAACAAATTCTTCCTTGGTAGCTCCGTCAATTTTGACTGGTAGAATTCTCGGATGAAGTCCAGCTAACTGACCGAATAGTGATTCGTGCAGGGAGTCCTCGAAGAACAGACCAAAATAAGCGTCATCCGTCACAACTACGACATTGATGCCTGCTTCCGCGGCTTCCTGGATGGCAGCAACAATTGCTTTACCCTCTTCGACTCCCGGTGTGTAGCCCGTCGGGTTATTCGGGAAGTTCAGTACAACGATCGCTTTGCCGTATTCTTTCTGTGCCAGTAGAGCGTCGCGTAATCCTTCACTATTAAAACGTTGATCCTCTGTGAACAACGGGAAATTCACCAAACGTCCATGACGGCGAATACCGAAAGTCAGCTCATAGTTCTCCCAGTTTTTGTCTGGGTAAATGACAGCATCCCCTTCATCCGTGAACAGGTCGGCAACGATGCTCAAACCGTGGGTCAGCGCGTTCGTAACTACGGGAAGGCTGTAACTTTTTCCAGCCAACGAAGGGTTTTCCTTCAGCATTTTGTCGCGCCATACACTACGTAGTTCAGGTTTGCCCGCAGGGGGAGCGTAAGGGTATAAATCCTTGGGATTGTAAGCGGACAGCTTTTCCTGAATGACCTCCAAATGCATAGGACCATTGCCTTCTGTAGCAATGCCAATCGTAGCGTTGTACTTTTTAGCAAGCTTCCCTGCTTCTGCGGATTGACTCAAAATCCCTTCTTTAGGGAAATAAATTTCTTTCCCTAAAAGAGAAAGCATTTGATATACATGCTCGTTGCCTGTCTGAATGTTTTGGTTTAACTGCGCTGCCAGTGGATTCATTCCCGTTTCATCCTTCCAAGTCATTTTGATTACATATTATAGCATTACACACGGTAAGCGTCACGCAAAAGCATCTGGAACATAAAAGCGCATTTTTTTGCTTAATGACGGCGCTGAGCTTATATTATAAATTAACGGGATAGAGGACAACCAAAGATTAACAAAAGGAGGTGCAGATTTTGCTGGATACATCTGCGTCATCGTTTATCCTGTTGTCGGCCTTCGCCAAAATTGTGTGTGAGCCGGGCTGGAAGTGGCAGGTACGCGAGAAGCCGATGCCAAACTATGATTTATTTTATGTATGGAGCGGAGAAGGAACAGTGGTCTTAAACGGGACGTCGTATCCGGTGAGCAAGGGGAGCTGCTTCCTGTTCAAGCCGGGGGATGATACCCGTGCCACACATAACCCGCAAAAGCCGCTCATACTTACCTATATTCATTTTGATCTTATCGAACAACCAAAGCTAATTCCTGCAAGCTACCGTATGCTGGAGGAAACGTTCGAGGTAGAGCATATGCTTGCCAGATACGTTAGACTACGCCTAGAGCGTGCTTACGGAGCTGACGAGGAAGGCAAGCTGATCCTGAAACAACTGATGATTCATCTGCTGCGTGCGGACCGTAAGGAGCCTCAGGAGCAACAAGCCAGTAACCAGCTCACCGAGGTCATTCGAGAAACGGCCAACTACGTGCGTCAGCATCCGGGACTTCCTCATCGCGTCGAGGATTTGGCTGCACGAGCGGGGCTGTCACCGCGTTATTTTTCAATTAAATTCAAGGAGCTGCTGGGTGTTTCCGCGCAATCTCATATTATCAGCATGCGGATTGAGCGTGCACAGCATCTATTACTACATGCCGGAATGAATGTGACCGAGGTGGCAGAGGCTTTGGGGTACCGTGACATCTTTTTTTTCAGCCGCCAATTCAAGCAGTACACGGGGAAAAGTCCGTCTGAGATCCGGTAATGCTATGGACGGTGGACAAGCTGTTTCGGATTTAGGCGT
>RCUF01000149.1_pt1 | contig 34680 bp, 25 predicted proteins | sample 2166311 | NCBI WGS metagenome assembly RCUF01 (sample SAMN09932608, study PRJNA488358) | compost metagenome | feature: garden; material: soil; isolation source: compost soil in 4-hydroxybenzonitrile-enriched culture | place: Germany: Experimental Botanical Garden Goettingen | collected 2016-01-27
GTAGATGTATATATTGATGCTTACCCGGATACGTCCCTGAGCGGTAAACTCGAAAAGATCGGCCTGGCGACCGCATCAACTTTTTCACTACTGCCCACTTCTAACACCACTGCCAACTATACCAAGGTGACACAGGTCGTGCCTGTCAATATTTCCATTCAAGGTTACAAAGGGCTGGGTATTATCCCGGGAATGAGTGCGACCATCAGAGTTCACAAGTAGGAGGCTGTCATGGATCAAAAAATGTCCGTCGGACGTATTCTGTCCGTGCTGCTGCTAGGCGCCTTCATTTCGATTTTGAATCAAACGCTGCTCAACGTGGCCATTCCACATTTGATGAATGATTTTAATGTATCTGCAACAACCGTTCAATGGCTATCCACCGGATATATGCTAACCAACGGGATTTTGATTCCTATCACTGCTTTTCTGATTGAGTCATTCGGAACACGTGCGCTATTCATCTCCGCGATGGGGTTATTTACGGCCGGGTCTGTCGTCTGTGCTACCAGTACCGGCTTTGCGCCTATGCTGGTTGGACGCGTTATTCAGGCCAGCGGAGCGGGCATTATCATGCCTGTGGTCATGAACGTGTTCCTGACTGTTTTTCCCCCCGAAAAACGAGGCGCTGCTATGGGGACCATGGGGATTGCCATGATGTTTGCCCCGGCGGTTGGACCAACTTTATCCGGTTGGATTGTGGAGCACTATAGTTGGAGACTGCTATTTTTGCTGGTGATTCCGTTGGCAATCATTGATATTCTGTTTGCCATACGCTGGCTCAAAAATGTATCCAAGCTAACGAAACCGAACTTTGATCTGTTGGGAACCATCTTTTCCACACTGGGCTTTGGCTTCCTGCTGTATGGCTTTAGTTCAGCTGGAGACAAGGGCTGGGACAGCAATACGGTAATACTTACACTCGCTGCCGGGGTTGTGTTTATTGTAATGTTTATCGTGCGCGAGCTGAATATGGTACAGCCGATGCTGGAGTTCCGTGTGTTTAAATATGATATTTTTACCGTATCGACCTTAGTCGGGGCTACCGTCAACATGACGATGTTTGGCGGGATGCTGCTGCTACCGATCTATTTGCAAAATATACGCGGCTTTACGCCGCTGCAATCCGGTCTGCTGCTGTTGCCGGGTGCACTGCTGATGGGTGTGATGTCACCGATATCAGGGGCAGTATTTGACCGTATAGGCGCAAGGCCATTGGCGATCATTGGACTGATTATTACAGCAGTCACAACCTGGGAATTCAGTCTGCTGACCGATGCCACCACCTACGGACATATTATGATCATCTATACGATTCGCAGCTTCGGAATGTCATTGCTGATGATGTCCGTCCAGACGGAAGGGCTAAACCAATTACCTGCCCATCTCGGTAGCCACGGTACAGCCATGTCCAATACAGTACGGCAAATCGCCGGGTCTATCGGTACCGCTTGGCTTATTACTGTAATGAGCAGCCGAACGACAATTCATGTAGCGGATTATGCGAATGTCGCTACCACCGCCAATGTTCCTTTAACCGAAGGGGTAGCACAGTTGGGACAAACCCTCGCGCAAACGGCGGGCATTTCAACAGAAAGTGGTTCATCGTTGGCGCTACAACAGGTGTACCGAAGTGCCGTTACAGAATCAACGATCCATGGCATTAATGATGCCTTCATCATTGCTACAGGAATTGCACTAGCGGGGCTATTGTTTTCCTTGTTCTTACGACGATCTACGCCGCGCCGAAGATAGACGTACAGCGTTGCGAGGCTGCAAAAGAAGGAGCATTCACCCCTTGGATTTTAAGAGGTATGAATGCTCCTTCCTGTTTGTCATCTTGTAATTATTAGTCCTATGACCGCAATAAGCGCAGGCCATTCAAAATGACCAGTATTGTGCTGCCTTCATGCCCAATAACCCCAAATGGCAAGGCTATATCCTGCACAAAGTTGCTGATCACAAGCAGGAAAATGACACTTACCGCGAAGATCATATTTTGTTTGACCACCCGCTGCGCCTTGCGCGCCAGTGCTATCGTCGGAGCGATCTCCTCGATTCCATCATTCATCAGTACCACGTCTGCGACCTCTAGCGCTGCTCCGCTGCCATGCATCCCCATGCCTAGTCCTACGGTTGCCGCTGTCAACGCAGGAGCGTCGTTCACACCGTCGCCGACCATGACGACATGCCCGTACTGCTCCCGCAGCATGCGAATATGGCTGACTTTGTCCTCCGGCATTAAGCCAGCATATACAGCGTCGACTCCGGCCTGCTTCGCGATCACAGCGGCCGTTTCTGGACGGTCTCCGGTTAGCATGACAACCCGGATACCCTGCGCTTGCAGGCGTTTCACGGACTCCTGCGCCTGCGGACGCAGCTCATCGCGTAGTGCCAGCATTCCAGCAATCCGATCATCCGCGAGGATGATGGATACGGTTTTGCCCTCAGCTTCCAGCCGGGCCCGACTCTCCATCCACTCTGGCTCTGCCTTAGGACTAGGTCCATCCAGCACATCTGTGCGACCGATTTTCCATTTCACCCCGCCTATGATGCCTTCCATTCCCCATCCGGTGAGTGCCTGCACTTGCTCGGTTGGGAGAGGATCTCTCTGTCCCAATTTAGCTTCGGCTTTGGCTACAATCGCTCGCGCCAGCGGATGCAAAGAATAACTTTCAATTGTGGCGACAATGTGCAATAGCTCATCGGCATCGTATTCTGCGGCGGTAATCCAATCCGTGACGACAGGTGACCCCATCGTTAACGTGCCTGTTTTGTCAAAAGCAACAACAGAAGTCAATGCCATATTCTCCACATGTGCTCCACCTTTGAACAGAATGCCCCGTCGGGCACGGTTGGAGATGGCCGATAGCATCACTGGCATAATGGATGACACGAGCGCACAGGGTGAGGCCACGACGAGGAACACCATGGCCTTATAGAACGCTGCTGCCCACGTCCAGCCTAATGCGATGGGTGCACCGGCAATGACGATCAGCGTGACAGCAACAACAATTCGAGCGTATACCGATTCGAACGTTTTAATAAACCGCTGGGAATCAGGAACTTCGGTCTGAGCCTCTTCCACCATACGAATGATTTTTGAAAATAAAGTGTCCTCCGAGGACTGACTAACCTCTACATATAGCACGCCTTCTCCATTAATGGTGCCCGCATATACTTCGTCACCTTCCACCTTATTTACCGGAACAGACTCCCCGGTAATAGATGCCTGATTCACTGCCGAAACGCCCTTGGAGATTCGGCCGTCCGCCGGAATCAGTTCGCCCGGCTTCACCAGCAGCAGGTCGCCTGGCAACAGTTGCTCAATGCCGACTGTTTCCGTCCCCTCGCGAGACAAGCGCAAAGCCGTTTCCGGCTTCAACGCCATAAGCTCAGAAATATCCTTACTACTACGCTCGGTGGTATAGCTCTCCAGCGCACCGCTGAGTGCAAAAATAAAGATCAGCATGGCTCCTTCATTCCAATAGCCAATGGCCGCAGCTCCTAGGGAGGCAGCGATCATGAGCAGATTAACATCCAGATCATGTTCTCGGATCAGTGTTTCGACCCCTTCTCTGGCTTTGGACCAGCCCCCAAGGGCATAGGACACTACATACAGAATGACCGATAGCCATTGCCACCAATGGGAGACTCCCCATGCCATCAGCATCAGCAATCCACTACCTAGAGCAGCTTGCATCTCCTTGTTTTTCAGCATGCTTTTAAGCTGAAATTGCGGCTTGCGATTCGGACCGGGTCGTCCGCTGCCACTGTTTTTTGAAAGGGTTCGGTTAGAGGGAGACAATGTATCTTGTAATCGTTGAGCAGCTTGCATCATGTCACGTTCCTTTCCATATTTTGTTTCTTGTACTAGCATTTCATTGAGAATGATATCCATTGTTAAGTGCCCTAAAATAGCACATGCTGCTTCGGGAAGTCCGAAGCAGCATGTTTGACAATGAGAATGATAATCATTTTTGCATCTATACAATTATTTTGGATTAGAGAAACTTTTGTTTTATTATATACCTTTTCTTTTCCACTTGTAAACCAGCAATGGCCTAAATAAAAAAAGATACCCGCGCAAACACCGCAGGTATCCTCCATATTTAAAGCATCCTATTCAGGATTTGCAAAATTCGATTCCAGTCGCTCCAAAGTGCAATATATAGACGAACTAGACCATTTCGATCTATATATTGTTCATTGAAAGTCGCTTATTGGATTTTTGCAAAATCCTCTATTACAAGAATTCCGGTTATCTTCAGGCTAAAGGAAACTTCCACGCATGATTGTGTGCAGTTCCTGAAGTGTGCTGACGATCTGCGGGCTGTTGCAGTCCCAAACGCGCAGCCGCAAGGCGTGCAGTGGGAACCGCTGTGTCCGGGCAAATGACCCCCGTCAGCTCATTCTCCCAGATCGAAATCCTATCCAGAGAATGGTTAATTTCATCTATTGCTACCCATAAAGGAAGCTCAGGCTTTACACGTCGAACCGCTTCCATTATGCATTTTATCGTATCACTATTATTCTCATGACCATCGACACCGGATGGAATCAACTGCTCCTCAGCCCTAATGTCATCGGATGGAGTTGGTATGACTTCTAAAATGACCGTATCGGCAAAACGTGCCAGATCTGCAGCTTGAGCCACCTGCTTGATCTGTCGTGCGCTCACTTCGGACATGTTATTGGAATGGGCTGACTCCCCCGACCGTGCGGCTTGCCTGTTCCCTGTTTGGCTTACGTTAGGCACCAAAGACGGTTCAACTGTCAAAAGCACGCCTACCCGATATGGAATGCACCGAAGACGCCCGCATAAAGTCTGCTCTGCAACGCCGTCAATCCAGTCTCGCGCTGCCCGGAATTCGTCCACGTCAGCCGGATTGCGCACTATAATCTCCAGCTTGGGTTCTCCCCCCTGCCGCACGCTCCGCAACGCCGCACGCAGTAATGCCTCCAGCTGCATATCTTGCAAGCTTCCAATACCCACTGCATTGTTCTGCTCCATTAGGGCAACAGTGAGTGGCGATCCGTTCAGAGACTCGAATAAGCCTTCATACTCTGTTTCCAGCAAGCTGATAATCCGGCGGGACAAATGCTCACACAATCCAGGCAGGCCAGATGCCTGGTTAAAGGTTTTGTACGTGTCAGATGCACGTGAACCGGGAATAAGGATGGGATCAGGCTCCCTGTCAGGGGCATGAATCGTCTGTCCAGACTCTGCTACGTCCAGATAGGCATAGCATAGTTTCCCTACACGGCCAGATGCCTGTGACAAGGGACCATGCAGAAGACTATAACCGTCATAACTGCCTATTTCTGATGCTGTCTCTGTGCTTATACGACTCAAACTTGCAGGAGCATCGGCATAAATCCGTATGGAGGTGCGCCTGTATTCATCGCTCCATTTTAGGAGTGTGCCCATTGCTTGCCCAATATCGTTGCCGTTATTCAGCATCGTTTCCCCAAGTAATTCCAGATTCGCAGCCATCAAAGCCTCCGCTCGACTGATTACGCCCTGCTCAGCTAAACCAACCAGCCAGCCCAACGGATCTTCCTCCTGCGTAGCAGATGCTTCATGGCTGCCTGCCTTTAGCGTCTCCATAGCCAACCTCTGTGCAGCAGCCTCCATACCCGGCTCTGGAACTTTGAGATCCCGGCTATTTTTGCCACCCAACAGCTCTGCGAATACATGCATCAGTTTAGCCTCCATGCTATTAATCCATCCTTTCTTCCGTCAGCAAGTTGGCACACACGAATTCGAGTACCCCTCCAAACAAAGAAAACGCTTACCCATAATGGAGCAACCGAATCTTACATGGGCCTTACTTGTAAAGCCCCTACCTTAACGTATTAGGCACGCCACACATTTATACATTTCGGTACAGCTACCCTACATCCCAAAATAAATCTCTATCCTGCTGGTACAAGACCACTCGAAAAAGGAACCTATAAAATAAACACCCCCGGTCTTCACAGGATGCCTATACATCCAATGCTAACCCAGGGGTGTTTATTTTTATTCGTAAGAACGAACCTTCAATACACGCATCACATTCAATACGGCTAGCAATGTTACACCTACATCGGAAAATACAGCCTCCCACATAGTAGCAATACCGAATGCTCCCAGCGTAAGAAACACAGCTTTGACGCCTAGCGCAAATATAATGTTTTGCCATACGATACGACGTGTGCGCTTAGCGATATGGATCGCCGTAACTAGCCTTGAAGGCTCGTCGTTCATGATTACGATATCTGCCGCCTCAATCGCAGCATCCGATCCCAAACCGCCCATCGCTACACCGACATCTGCCAGCGCCAGTACGGGTGTATCATTAATCCCATCGCCTACGAACAAAATTTTGTCGCTCGTTTTTTTACTTGCAGACAACTGCTCGATGGCTTCGGCTTTGTGCTGAGGTAACAGCTCTGCCCGTACTTCATCCAAACCCAGCTGTCGTCCTACGGCCTCGGCAACTGTCCGATTGTCACCCGTCAGCATGATGGTTTTCACCACACCCAACTTTTTCAGTGAAGCAACCGTTTGGGCTGCGTCTTCCTTAACCTCATCTGAAATCAGAATGCACCCGGCATACGTTCCGTCTACAGCCACATGTACGACCGTTCCTTCATCCAGCGTCCCTGCTTGCTGCGCCACGTTAAAAGCCACATGCTCCCGTTCCATCAGCTTGGCGTTCCCGGCTGATACCAGACGACCATCAATGTGTGCCTGAATCCCGTGACCGGATATTTCACTATATTGCTGAACCCGTTCTGCTCTGAGTTCTTTACCGTAGGATTCACGCAGAGACGCAGCAATAGGATGTGTGGAATGCAGCTCCGCCAAAGCGGCGGTTTCGAGCAGGGTTTCGTTTGTAAAATCTCCGGCAGGATAAATCCCTGTTACACGGAAAACACCTTTGGTGAGTGTGCCTGTTTTATCAAAAACAGCGTATTTCACATGATTCAGAGCTTCAAGATAGTTCCCGCCCTTGATCAGGACACCTGAACGGGAGGCTGCCCCAATTCCCCCAAAGAAGCCCAGTGGAATGGATACTACCAGCGCACAAGGACAAGAAATAACGAGGAAAACAAGCGCACGGTATACCCAATCTGCAAATTGTGCACCTGGCACAACAAGCGGTGGAACAACCGCCAACAACAGCGCTACAATAACCACTACTGGAGTATAGTATCTGGAAAATTTCGTGATAAACTTTTCAGTCGGCGCTTTTTTGGCACTCGCATTTTGCACTAATTCCAAAATTTTCGAGACCGCCGATTCACTAAATTCTTTGCTAACCTCTACCGTTAGAAGTCCGTTCGTATTGATAAATCCACTCAACACGTTGCTTCCCGGCTCTACGGTACGAGGCACGGATTCACCAGTCAACGCAGAGGTATCCACATGCGATTTACCATCTATAACTTTACCATCCAGCGGGATCTTCTCGCCCGGCTTAATTACAATCAAATCCCCAATGCGAACGTCTTCTGGGGACACTCTCCGTACGGACTCAGCCGTCTTCAGGTTGGCATAGTCCGGTCTAATATCCATCAGATCACTGATGGATTTACGTGAACGGTTAACTGCAATGCCTTGAAACAGTTCTCCGATTTGATAAAAGAACATGACAGCTACGCCTTCCGGGTATTCCCCAATCGCAAATGCACCAACAGTAGCCAGCGTCATCAGGAAGTATTCGTCAAAGGCCATTCCACGTACCAAACTGCGTGCAGCCTGCAAGACAACATCACCGCCAACGATGATATATGCCAGTAAAAATAGGGCCAACTTGCCTACACCTTCGACAGGTAACCACCAGGCAACAGCCGCAACGACCGCACCAATAGCCAAACGCGCAATCATGCGGCGCATACCGTCCGTACCGTGATCATGCGTATGCCCAGCGTGGCTATCATCTCCATGCGAATGTGAATGAGCGTGGGTGGCTTCACCATGTTCGTGCTCTGCATGGTGGTTGTGATGCTCGTGTGCATGATCCCCGTGGTCGTGTCCATCGTGCGTATGGGCTTGCTTGCCATGTGCTCCATGATGATGACCAGCGTGGCTGTGAGAAGCATGTTGCCCGACCTCGTGTGTATGCCCTTCACCTTCACCATGATGCTCATGACCGCATGCACAACCATCTGTGCAGTCTGGCTGTACTGCACCAGCATTGCTTCGGCTGTCTTCACGCAGGCGTCCACGAGCATTTTTTACAACCATTCGAACATGCGGCTCAAGTCTGTGGACCTTCCGTTCGGCTTGACGAAATATCTCTTCTTTTTGATCCGAACTTGTGGTCATCGTCAACGTTTTCGTAACAAAATTGACCGAGCAATCCATGACCCCTTCTATTTTACTGATTCCATTTTCAATCTTGAGAGCACAGTTGGCGCAATCCAAACCTTCCAAAATCCATTCATGCCGTTCCGTTCTTTTTAGAGCATCCATAGTCATTGGCCTCCAATTAACTATATATGAGCAACTGTTCATATATTATTTGTTAAGGCCATTATATTCAGGATCAGGGTCAAAAGTCAATGACTCTAGCCCTTTTTAACAAAAAAATCGACTTCAACGGACAAACGCCAAAAGAGCGCCAATCACTTGGCGCCCTACTGTTGTTTTATTCCAAAAAATCATTGATGTGATATGTGCTGATGGGTTTGCAAAAAGATCTGCTCCACATGATTATCATCCAGTGAATAAAACACCGTCTTGCCTTCTTTGCGTCGTTTGACAATACGCAGGTTGCGCAAATAACGAAGCTGGTGGGATACCGCAGATTGTCCCATGTTCAACACCTGGGTCAGATCATGAACACACAGTTCTTTTTGTGCCAGGGCATAAATCAGCTTGATTCGTGTCGGGTCACCCAGTGCTTTGAACAGCTCCGACATTTTGTATGCGATGGAATCCTCAACAAGGGAAGATTTTATGCGCTCAATTTCCTGATCTGAACCGTGACAAGCCGGCTCGCAATCCAAAGCTTCCGTTTCAGAATTCATCCTTTTCACCCCGTGTATTTCGACTTGATGCTCCTATTATAGCAAATTCGTAGAGTTTACGAATAGCTTATATTACAGCTTGCCCTGTAACAGAAAACTTCCAAGTCTCAATGCTTGCCTAACACTATAGCTTTACACTACTTAGAGCCTAATAAAGCTTAATTCAACGTTTTTAATACTTCATCACTGTAAGGAATAATTTCATCTATTTGTTGATCACGTAACTTCACCGCAAACGCTGGATCAACCAGCAAAGCACGCCCAACCGCAACCAGATCAGCTTCCTCTCGTTCTACTTGCCCCACGAGTTGTTCTAATCTTGTCTCTACATTACTGGATTGATCGGTTTGACGATTATTATTTTCAAAATCACTCAAAAAGGCCTTCTCTAAACCAATCGAGCCCACAGTAATCACTGGCTTGCCTGTTATCTTTTTGGTCCAAGCTGCCAAATTTAGATCAGACCCTTCAAATTCCGGTTCCCAAAAACGGCGGCTTGAGCAATGGAATACATCCACCCCGGCCTTCACTAATGGAGTGAGAAACTGTTCAAGTTCCTGTGGTGTTTGGGCCAGCTTTTCTTCATAATGATACATCTTCCACTGGGAGAATCGCAATACAATTGGGAAATTCGGCCCTACTGCACGACGACAAGCCTCAATGACCTCCACCGCAAACCGAGTACGCTGGACCAAGTTGCCTCCGTATTGGTCGGTGCGCTTATTGGTTTTGTCCCAGAAAAATTGATCGATTAAATAGCCATGTGCTCCATGAAGCTCAATACCGTCAAAACCCACTCGCTGGGCATCGGCAGCGGCCTGTGCATAAGCGGAGATAATATCCGCAATCTCAGCCTCCGTCAATGGCTCAACCACCTTTTCGCCGGCGGGAGAGATACCGGATGGACCGACAGGCAATGCCTCGGGATTCGGTTGATTATCTGCACCTATTTTACGGGCCGTACCCACATGCCAGAGCTGCGGTATAATCTTGCCACCTACCGCATGAACCTCCTCAACTACCTTGGCCCACCCCTTTAATCCCTCACCATAAAAATTAGGAATGCTTGTGTGCTCCACAGCTGCGGGATGATTAATAGCAGTTCCCTCTGTAATAATCAATCCAACTGCATTTTCCGCACGGCGACGATAATACGCGGCCACGTCAGGCCCTGGAATACCTTGAGGAGAAAAATTCCGTGTCATTGGCGCCATAACAATCCGATTGGGAAGAGATAAATTACCTGCCTTAAAAGGTTTAAACAGTAATTCTGTGTTCATTACTTTTTCCTCCGCTCTCCACTAGTATTATCGTTTTCACTCTACTGTTATACAATTCCATTTTACACATATGTAAACTTGAGTTCAAGAAGCCACAGTTTTAAATTTAATAAGCTACACAAAAAAAGAAGAAGCGGCTCTAAGTCCGCTTCCTCTTTCCTAATTCGTTTGTACTTGAGTGATTTTGCAAAAATCCTACTTATTAGTGTGCTACCATGTTGTATTCCATAATCCATACAGAACCACCAACAACGGTCAACAGGATAACTACCCCGAAAATCAAAGTCATGACATTCCAGCGTGGTCCATTGCTTTCACGAATGTGCATGAAGAAGAAAAGCTGAACCAGAAATTGCAGCACTGCCGCGGCTAAAATAACAACCATGGTCGAAGTGCGGCTCAACATATGATTCATAACCACACCGAGAGGAATGATGGTCAGTACGATGGACAGAATAAACCCGATAACATAGGATTTCACTGAACCGTGAGAATCATCATGACCATGCGAACTCGCTCCTGTTTGATGCTGTGCCATCTACATCACCCCCATCAAATAGACGACTGTCAGCAAGAAGATCCAGACAGCGTCCAAAAAGTGCCAGTACAAGCTCAATGCCGAAACTTTCCCCTTCGTCTCTGGTGTAAGCCCGCGTTTTTTCAACTGGAACATGAGTCCAATCATCCAAACCAGACCTAACGAAACGTGAAGTCCGTGCGTTCCGACTAAAGTGAAGAATGCCGACAAGAACGCACTGGTTCCAAAATTGGCTCCTTCGTGTACCAACTCAACAAACTCGTAAACCTCAAAACCGATAAAACCAAGACCCAGGATCGCCGTCACGATTAACCAGTTAATTAATCCCTTCATGCTTCCTTTGTTCATGGCCAACACAGCCAGACCACTTGTGAAGCTGCTCGTGAGCAAGAGGAACGTTTCAATAATAACGCCCGTCATGTTAAACAGCTCTGCGCCACCCGGTCCTCCGGCTGTGTTGTTCCGAAGGACGACAAAGGTTGCGAACAAGGTACTGAACAGGATTACGTCCGTTACGAGGAAGATCCAAAAACCAAGCATCTTCAATTCTTGCGGATCGTGATGCCCGTGGTCATGATCATGGCTTTGGTGTGCTGCTGCTTGTGCCATTATACAGACCCCCTTATTGCCGCTTCCGTGCGTTTTACTTCATCCGCAGGGATATAGTAGTCGCCATCATAGGAGAAGAACGAACGGCAAATCATACAAATTGCCACACCGATCAGTCCTGGAATATAGAAGAACGACCATCCGAATACGAACCCGAAACCTGCAATGAAAAAGAATACCGACATAATGAATGGAATCGCCGAGTTCTTCGGCATATGAATCGCTTCAATTGGCGGTTGCTTTCTGAAAATACCTTTTGCACGTTGATCTTTTTCTGCCCACCAGTCATCACGTTCTTCTACTTGTGGAATGGTAGCAAAATTGTACTCCGGTGCAGGTGAAGGAATCGACCATTCCAACGTATGGCCACCCCAAGGATCGCCTGTTGTATCCTTCAGCTTACGGTAATTCTTGATGCCCAAAAGAATTTGAAGAACCTGGAACAAGAAACCAATCCCCATCAAGAATGCCCCAACGGTCGAAACGAGGTTAAGCGGCTGCCAGCCGGTATCCCAGCCGTAAGTGCTCAGACGACGCGTCATACCCATCAGACCGAGAGAATATTGCGGAATAAAACATACATAGAAACCGATGTTCCAGAACCAGAAAGCCCATTTACCAGGCGTTTCAGGCAATGTGAAACCGAACATTTTAGGCCACCAATAGTACAGACCTGCCAAGTAACCGAACACTACACCACCAATCAGAGCGGAGTGAAAGTGAGCGATCAGGAAGTAACTGTTATGGAACTGGAAGTCAGCAGGCGCTACAGACAACATGACGCCCGTCAAACCAGCAATCAAGAAGTTCGGAATAAAAGCAATTGACCACATCATAGGAGTCTTGAATGTAATCTTACCCCGATACATCGTGAACAGCCAGTTAAATACTTTAACCCCTGTCGGTATTGCGATAACCATCGTCGAAATCGCAAAGAATGCATTAACATCTGCGCCTGATCCCATCGTGAAGAAGTGATGCGCCCAGGTGAAGAAGGACAAGATCGCAATAATGAACATGGCGTAAACCATGGACTTGTATCCAAACAATTTCTTTTTGGAGAATACGCTGATAACCTCGGAATAAATACCGAAGGCAGGCAAAACTACAATGTATACCTCAGGGTGACCCCACATCCAGATCAAGTTGATATACATCATCGGGTTACCGCCGAAATCAAGCGTAAAGAAGTGTCCTCCTCCAAAGCGGTCAAGGAACAGCAATGCCAAAGTAACCGTCAGAATCGGGAATGCGAAAATGATAATAACACATGACGAAAATACGGACCACGTAAAGACAGGCATTTTCATCCAAGTCATACCAGGTGCACGCATTTTAATAATAGTAACAATAAAGTTGATACCCGTAGCCAATGAACCTATACCCGAAATCTGAATACCCCAGATATAGAAGTTCTGACCGACGCCTGGACTAAATTGCAGTTCTGAAAGCGGTGGATAACTCAACCAACCTGCATCTGGCGAACCGCCGATAACGAAGGACAGGTTGAACAACATCGCTCCCATAAAGAAAAGCCAAAAGCTCAATGCGTTCAGGAAAGGAAACGCAACGTCACGCGCACCAATTTGAAGGGGTACAGCGATATTAAACAAACCAAACATCAACGGCATCGCCATAAACAGGATCATGATCGTGCCATGAGTTGTGAAAATCTGGTTGTAATGCTCAGGATGCAGTAGTGTAACATCCGGTGTAGCCAGTTGAACACGCATCAATAATGCATCCACGCCTCCGCGGAATAACATCAAGATGGCCGCAAGAATATACATAATACCGACTTTTTTATGGTCAACAGTAGTCAACCAGTTTTTCCAAAGCCAGCCCCATTTTTTGAAATAAGTGAGCACAAACACGATCCCGATCGTCGCTAATGCGATGGAGACGTCCGCTCCATAGATCATTGGGTCTCCAGTAACGAAGAAAGTGGATGCAAACTCTTTTATTTTGTCAAGCATTGGGGGCCTCCTTCCCTATAATCATTTAATTGTGTCCGCTCATATTCATATGACTCATGTCCATTGCCGCATGATCTTCTGTGCCGGACTGAGAAGAACCTTCTGTGGATGTAGCTTCACCATGTCCAGCATGTGGGTTAGAAGCGCCCTCCACTACATACTTGTTAACAATGTCTTTGAACAAGCCATCTGGAATCGAAGAATACTCATCAGGCTGGGACAAACCTGGTTTTGCAAGCGCCAAATAGCCGTCTTTCGTCAGCGGCTTAGACTGCTTTTTGATGTCAGCGACCCAGTTTTTATACTCTTCATCCGACTGGACTTCTACATCAAAACGCATTTGTCCAAAATGCTCACCGCTAAAGTTTGCACCCGAACCAAAGTAAGTTCCTTCGTGATCGGCCTGCAAATGCAGTTTCATAGCCATGCCTGACATGGTGTAGATTTGTCCGCCCAATTGCGGAATCCAGAATGAGTTCATCGGGGCGTCAGCAGTCAGTTCAAAACGGACTGGAACACCTTTAGGAATGTGAACTTGGTTAACTGTAGCTATACCTTCCTCTGGGTACATAAAGAGCCATTTCCAGTCCAGTGAAGTCACTTGAATGGTTACTGGCTTTTGCGTACTTGCCAACGGCTTGGAAGGCTCCAGCAAGTAGGTATATCTTGCAGTAATGACAGCAATAATACAGATAACGATAATTGGAATAGCCCACCATGTGGTCTCCAGCTTTTTGCTGTCATCCCAGTGGGGTTGATACTTCACCTTGTTTGTCGGTGTATCACGATACCGCCAAATGATGAAGAAAGTCAAAATCATGACCGGTACAATTATTAGCGCAGACAATGCCGTTGTAAGAATGATCAGCTCTTTTTGTGCTTGCCCAACGGGTCCTTTCGGATCGAAAACAACGTATTTTCCGCCAGCATAAAAACACGTCCAAATGAGCAATGCTACCGTGAGCACGGTCAAAACCAACGCAATAATCGCTTTTGGTTTTTTGTTCATGTTGTTCCCCTCTCCTTAAATAATAAATTACTCAAAACTTACGAACTCCTGTAATGTTGCCCTTATATAAGATAGCAGAAAAGCGGCCACTTTTTTTATTGTTAACAGAATTGTCGATTATTTGTCCGATTTTTGTGAAAAACATCTCTAAAAATAAAATTTCTCTTGCAAATTCAAAATTTCTTATTAATACAAAGATGACATAATAAAAACGTTATTTGTGTATCTTAAAGAAGTTATATTAAAGAAAAAAGCGGGACTCCTTACAGTTATCATCCTACACTGCTCGAAGCCCCACATTGTTGTTTTCGGCATATCTTTGCTTTAAATCATTTTTAAATTGTATTAACTGCGGCCGTTTTCCTGGTCTTCCTTCTTGCGTGCAATGACAAATGATTTCCCAACTAGAAAAATAAAAATCCCGGCAACAACGCAGCCAATGCCTGTCATTAAATATATATTCCGATCAGTTAAATTACCTATATCAAGCAAAATAAGGATAATACCTGCAATACAGGCGATCCAAGCGATAACAGATACCGTCCGGCTCATTTGCCCGTCAGTTGATCCTGATTTCCTAAAATTTGCAGCCATACCCTCCACTCCCTTCGGTCTAAAATAATTTTTAGCGCCCTCGTCTGGTATTTTTGTCAGTATGCACATATCTTGCTTCTTTATTCCCTTGGTCTCTACATACCTGAAACAACCCTCTGCATATCTTGACTATTATTACCCCGGAAGACCCAGTGTTCAAACAAAAGGGAGCAGAGACAGGCCTAAATCTGCCTTATTTTCAAAACACATCTCTTCGTTTATCGTTTAACGTCTGGTCTCCAACCAGTTATTACTTACTACATTTCGATACCAATAGTAACTTTCCTTCGGGGTGCGGACCTGTGTGCGGAAATCGACATGAATCATGCCAAATCTCATATTATATCCCTCTGCCCACTCAAAATTGTCCATAAGTGACCATGCCATATATCCTTTGACATGAAGGCCGTCATGAATAGCCCGGTGTACCTGCACCAAATGCTGCTGCATATACGAAATACGACGGTCATCCTGAACCTTGCCATTCACGACATCATCGTTGATGCAAGCCCCATTCTCTGTGATATAAATATCGAGGTTACCGTATTTTTGCAAATAATGCAGTACCTCGTACAGCCCACGCGACTCCACTGGCCAACCGATATCCGTTACAGGTAGCCCCATATTGATTTCTTCAGATTGAAGAAACCCGGCTTCAGGATTAAAACGATTAACTGACATAGCATAGTAATTGATACCGATCATATCAATAGGCTCTCCGATAATATCCATATCCCCATCCTGAATAGGCACGGTGGCTCCCTGCTCCGCAAACCAGTCTACCAAAAACTGAGGATACGAGCCTTGATAAATAGGTTGAAGAAACCAGTCACTGTGCAGGGAAATGGTGCGCGCACAAGCGGCTTTATCTTCCTCAGATGTGCTGTAAGGAACAGCCCAGGAGACATTGGGAGCGATACCGATCTGGCCACTGGTGCCCAGCTCGCGGAAACGGCGCACAGAAAGACCATGCGCAACTAGCAAATGATGTCCTACATCAATGGCTGTCTGAAGATTTGTCAGACCCGGGGCATGAACACCCAGCATATTAGATAAAAAGGCGATGCACCATGGTTCATTGAATGTTAGCCAATGGTGTATTTTACCGTGAAACTCGCGGAACATCGTTTCTGCAAAATGGACAAACGCTTGAATCGTGCGACGATTCTCCCATCCTCCAGCATCCTGAAGCGCTTGAGGCAGATCCCAATGGTACAGTGTACAAAACGGTTCAATCCCATTTTCGTTCAACAAATCGACTACGCGATGATAATAGTCCAATCCTTCTTGATTGACTTCACCGTCACCATTGGGAAATATACGCGGCCAGGACACTGAAAAACGGTATGTACGAATGCCCAGTTCCTTCATTAGGCGGATATCTTCCTCGTAGCGATGATAGCTGTCACAAGCTACATTGCCGTTATCACCGTTGAATACTTTGCCAGGTGTATGGGCAAAGGTATCCCAGATCGACAAACCTCTCCCATCCTCCTCATAAGCTCCCTCGATTTGATAGGCTGCCGTCGCGGTCCCCCACATAAAGTCCTGCGGAAATTGAAAAATGGTCATATTGTCTCTTCCTCTCCTTCAATTATAATCGTATGTCCGTTCGTTATTTCCTGCTCTTTGGTAAAAATCCATGACAAAATGAATCCTCCATGCTCAGGATCAGGCAGAGCCTGACGAGCATCTGCGCTAAACGGATGTGAATAGCGAATCGTGCAGCTTCCCGTCTGGACAGACGCGGTCAATTCAGCACGGACGAGCCTGGAACCAGACCATTCCATGCCGACCGTCATCCCGCCATGTCCCTTCAATCCACTGACCCTTCCCTCCGACCATGCCGTTGGCAAGGCAGGCAGTAACGTCAGCTCTCCCGGACGGCTTTGTAGCAGCATTTCTGCAATCCCCGCCGTCGCACCAAAATTACCGTCGATCTGAAAAGGCGGGTGAGCGTCGAATAAATTAGGATAGGTCGATCGCGACAGCAACGTGCGAACATACCGATGTGCGGCGTCGCCATCTTCCAGCCGAGCGTACAGGTTAATCAACCAGGCACAGCTCCATCCGGTATGCCCACCACCGTGATCAAGCCGTCGACGCAGCGATATGCGGGCTGCCTCAGCCAGCTCCGGGGTATCACGGATGTGAATTTGTCGACCGGGATATAACCCATATAGATGCGAAACATGTCGATGCCCAGGCTCCGCTTCCTCAAAATCGACAAACCATTCCTGTAACTGACCGTGACGGCCAATTTGATAGGGCATCAACCTGTCCCGTGTCTCCTCGCAGCGGGTGCGGAACTCATCGTCTAATTCCAGCAGGTCCGCAGCTTGAATGCAGTTACCCAACAGCTCCCGAATCAGCGTCATATCCATGGTGGAGCCCATAGATATACTGCATTCCTCGCCGTCCGGCGTTTTGAATTTATTTTCAGGTGATGTGGATGGGGATGTCACAAGCCAACCCTCCGGGCCTTCCACGAGCCAGTCCATGCAAAAGGCTGCCGCCCCCTTCATGAGGGGATAAGCTTGTTCTGCCAGATAGGCTGTATCCAGGGTAAACAGATAGCGCTCCCATAGGTGAGCAGTGAGCCATACACCCCCAAGCGGCCAAAACGCCCAACTGGCATGGCCCCCTGAAGGTCCGGCGTATCTCCACACATCTACATTGTGATGAGCTGCCCACCCTTGAGCACCATAATGGATGGAGGCTACCCTCCGTCCCGTACGAGCCACTTCTCCAATCATGTGCAGCAATGGTTCATGGCACTCGGCAAGATTGCATACCTCTGCGGGCCAATAGTTCATCTGCGTATTGATATTGGTTGTATAATTACTGTTCCACGGCGGATGCACCCGGTCATTCCAGATGCCCTGAAGATTGGCGGGCTGACTCCCCGGACGCGAGCTGCCCATGAGCAAATAGCGGCCATACTGAAATAACAGTACCTCCAGCCCCAGGTCGGCCTGACCTTTCTGATAACGTTCCAATCGCAGATCGGTCGGTAGAACGGAGTCGTCGGTTAGAGTATCACCTCCCAGTTCTAATGCAACGCGGTCAAACAGCTTTCGATGATCCTGTTCATGGCGTTGCCGCACCTGCTCACTTCCCAGCGAAATTGCTTCGTCTAAAGTGAATTGACATGCTTCTACTGATTCCGTTACATCACTATTCGGCATAACGTGAAATCCCCGAAATCCGGTAGCTGCTGTTAAATACACCGTGATTTTATCCGCGCCCGAGATGATCATTGCTCCATCAGCACCCTTCGTCAAGGTTCCTCCCTCAGGAATAACCCTCGCCTGAACTGCAAAAGCCATCCCCAAATCATTTTCATAAACGACAGACTGTGGATGATCGCCGTGATAATTAGATTCCACATGACTGGGTGCTCGCCCAGTCAACGTAATAAAGTCCCTGATCGGCTTATCGGATGGATCGCCATTATCGCTATCCCATTTGGATGAATCACCAAAATGTGCATCCTCTCCAACCTCGTCTTCACAAGGATGGGGGGAAGTGATGCGCACAGATGCATGGATCTTCCCAAGTTTATTCGCAGTCAGTGACACCATCATGATTCCATCTGGCGCACTGGCGATAACTTCACGGGTATAGCGGACTCCATCACTTTGAAAAGTGACCGCTGCCGTTCCAGTCAGCAAATCCAGTTCCCGTTCATAATGCATAATTTCCCCTAGGCCCTCCTGCGTAATCCACAAATCTCCCAAAGGCTGATAGGCTTCCGTATCGCGACCTAGCATATTCGCATTAATCAGTTGTTCCGCTTCCTTGTATTTTCCATCTGCAATCAGCTTTCTGACAGGTTGCAAATATCGCAATGCATCATACTGAACGCCGTCTCTGGGAAACCCGGACCAGAGCGTATCCTCGTTTAATTGCAAATGCTCCTCTCTGATTCCGCCAAATACCATAGCTCCCAGCCTTCCATTACCGACTGGCAATGCTTCCTCCCACACCTCAGCAGGTTGGCGATACCATAAACGCAGGGACTGTGGCCTTTTGCCTTTCGTCACATCAAACCCTCCCCCATCCAGATGAAACAGAGCGCTAATCCCGTATGGACCATAAGGACAAGCGCTCTGTCATTCCCGCATTCAAAATTTCGTTAAAAGCAGTCAGCTATTTAGAAGCCTTACCGCTCCATAACTCCACTCTGTCCTTCACCAGTTGCGTGTATTGCTGTTCCATTTGGACAGCTCCGGCGGCATCCAGTTCTTTAATCATGTTGTCGTATACCGTATCAAAATTGGAAGCTGGTGCTAAAATAGCTTCGGGTATACGTTTGCGGATAATGTCTGTCGTTTTTTTGAATGTAACGTTATAGTTGGATTCATTGTCTGTTGTCAGATTATAGGCTGCGCCCCAAGGCTTTACATCAAATTCTTTCTTGTCCGGGAACAGATCTTTCCACGTTTTTACGCCATACGCTTTAAGTGATTCTTTCTCCGGCTCCGAATAAGCTGCGATAATTTGCTCCGGGAATTTGGCAGTATAGTAGTTACCCGTTGGGTCCTTCACGCCGTCACCATAGTGTCCACTGATGAGCGTGTACAAATCTATACCCGTGGATTTACTGAAGTTGGTTGCATTGTTCGTTTTTTGCTCCAGTACATCAGCCGGAATGACGCGTTTGCCGTCTTTGATTTCATAATGCTTGCCCTCGATCCCCCAGTTCACTAGCACCTGTCCTTCATCGGAAGCTAAATAATCAAGGAATTTAATAGCCCGCACCGGGTCCTTGCAATTTTCCGTAATCCCTACACCATAACCGGACGCGAAGCCCGTATCCTGAAAGGAACTATCCTTGTATTCCTCTGAAAGTGTAACTGGAAAATGCGCGTAGCTGGAATCGGCCTTGCCTGAGGCTTTTAACGCATTTTCGGCATCCTGATACCCCCACTCCTGGTCAATCAGACCGAGGACACGGCCGCTGGCAATTTTGGATTTGTATTGATCACTTTTTTGCACAAACGAATCTTTATCGAGCAGTCCTTCATTGTACATGTGGTTCAACCAGCGGAAATATTCCTTTTCTTCCGAACGTTTGTAATGAAGCTTCGCTTCAAATGTTGTGGGATCAATAAAATATTCACCATCATCTGGCGCTCCAGTCGTCTGGAAGGCAGGATTCGTTACGGTAATCATAATTCTCCAGTCGTCTGCATCCAGCGTGAGTGGGATCGTTTTTTTGCCATTGATCGTTGGGTGCTTGGCTGTATAGGTTTTGAGTACGTTTTCATAATCCTGTAGCGTTCTTACCTTTGGATATCCTAACTCCTTGAGCACCTTATGCTGAATTTCAAATCCGCCCGTCGCGTCAAAACTCTCCTGTCCCACACCTGCATACGTAGGAAGGACATAGATGGATTGATCTTTATTACTGTATTTCAAACGATCCATATAGGGTCCATATAGCTTTTTGAGATTGGGTGCGTGATCGTTGATCAGATCTGTCAGATCAATCATGGCCCCCGCATCCACAAGCTTGTTAATATTCGCTTTAGGAGAAACCAAGTCCGGGTATTCTCCACTTGCTGCCATCAAAGCAATTCGGTCATCTCCACCTCCACCGCTGACATCAAATTCCGCATTCAAGGTTACACCTGTTTTCTTGGTGATTTCCTTGCCTATTTCATCCTTCATTCCATTCCATTGCGGGCTTGTATCTGCTCCGAAGAAGCTAAACGTAATCGGGTCTGTGCCGCTGGACGTGCCTTCCTTCGCTGCTTTATCGCTTCCTCCACAACCTGCGAGTGCGGTAAGAGACACCGCGAGCAAGGGAATCAGTGCAAATCTGGACCAGTGTTTGTTCATGTATAAATCCTCCTATATTCCTATGATGAATTCTCCTGCAAATAACTTCTATTTCACTACCGGTATCCCGATTTTTATGATTTCACTGCCCCCAGCGTCATACCGCCTACAAAATATTTTTGCAAGAACGGATACACCATCAGGATGGGGAGCGTAACCGTAATCGTGATTGCCATTTTAATCGACTCTGGTGAAATTTGAGCCATTTGCTTAGCCATATCGTTACTATTCGTCATACTGGAGCCGCCTTGCTGCGTACTTTGCAGTATCTTCATCAGCTCATACTGTAGCGTCGTCCATTGAGGCGCCCCACCATTATACAAATACGTATCAAACCAAGCATTCCACTGACCTACTGCCAGAAAAAGAGCAATCGTTGCCAATACTGGTTTGCACAGCGGCAAAATAATTCTCCAGTAAATCGTAAAATCATTCGCCCCATCGAGTTTGGCTGACTCCTGCAGCGCATACGGCAAACCGTCCATAAAGGAACGAATAACAAACACATTAAATGCGCTAATTAAGCCTGGAAAAATGTACACCCAAAACGAACCCAGCAGATGCAGATCACGCATCAAAATAAACACGGGCACCATCCCGCCGGAAAAATACATCGTCAACGCCAAAAACGTAGAAATAAACTTACGAGCGCGAAACTCGACCCGACTCAATGTAAAAGCAAGCATAGACGCGCAGATCAATCCGAGTACCGTCCCGACCAAAGTACGAAGAATAGATATTTGCAGTCCCTGAAGAAGGCCATCGTACTGGAAAATCGTTTTGTAATTTTCGAGCGTAAATTGGCGGGGCCATATATAAATACCACCGCGAACTGTGTCCGTTGAATTGTTCAGGGAAATCGCAAGTACGTTCAGAAACGGGTACAGCGTCAACACCACGATCAGAGCCATGAGGATATAATTGAACAGGTCAAACAGCTTCTCAGACCGGGTAGCATTAAATGCCTTATTCGTCATTTCGCTTCTCCCTCCCTACATGATGCTTTCTTTGGTCAGTTTTTTGAATATACCGTTCGCCGTAAACAACAGCAGAATGCTAACCAGCGAGTTGAAAATACCAATTGCCGTCCCATAAGAGAAGCGACCCAAATTAATCCCGTAATTGAGCGCGTACAGATCCAACACCTCGGAATAATCCGTCACGAGACTATTGCCAAGCAAGAACTGCTTTTCAAAACCGTTGCTCACCAGATGTCCAATCGCCATAATGAACAGAACGGCAATCGTCGAGCGGATACCCGGCAGTGTTATATGCCACATCTGTCTCCAGCGGCCCGCTCCATCCACGCGCGATGCTTCATACTGTTCTTGATCAATTCCGGTGATTGCAGCTAAATAAATAATCGTATTCCAGCCCGTCTCTTTCCAAATGTCGGAAGCGGTTACAATGTACCAGAACCAGCTCCCCTTTGCCATGAACTGAATCGGTTCATCCACAATATGAAGCGCTACCAATATATCGTTGACAATGCCTCCGTCAATGGACAGCATCTTGGTGACCAAACCGGCTACAACTACCCAGGATACAAAATGCGGAAGGTAGGATATTGTCTGCACAAACCGTTTGAACAGCATACCACGCAGCTCATTTAACAGAATTGCAAAAAAGATCGGTACGACAAAACCAAATATAATCCCCATTAGGCTCATCGCTAGCGTATTGCGTAATACCAGATAAAATCGTTCATCCTGAAATAGCTCAATAAAGTTATTCAGCCCTACCCATTTCTGGTCCGAAAAAGATTTGGCTGGCTTATAATTTTGAAACGCCATCGTCCAGCCCCAGAGCGGAAGATAGCTGAAAACAAACACCCATATGACGAAAGGAATAGACATAAAATAAAGATACTTTTGCTGCTTCACACTGTCCCACAAGCCTTTTCTACCACGTTCAGGCTTCGGGCCGCGAGCCTTGCGCGGTCTTCCCCGGTTGGATTCAGGAATCACAGCACCATTGTTGGAAGCGGTTTCAGTTGAAGATTCCATAACAAGCTCCTCCTCATCTCTAGATACTATTATCATACTTTGCTGGCTTGGAAGCGGGTACCCGACGAATTAGGAGAAAAATCAGTTCAAAATTAGATATATGGGATGAAAAAAATTACATTCGTGCCACTACGCATGCGGATGGTGCTTCCCCCGCTGTTGTCCCCGGATTTCTTGAATAAGCAACGAAAGGTAGAAATCCGGGGACAAAGGCGACCGCTTCGCTTGTCCAGCACCATTCCGCCTGCTCCGTTCTCATGTAAATTTTCTGAGAGAAGTCTTGTAAAAAACAAAAAGATCAGCAATGTAAGCTGATCAGAGGTAAAGGATAATGCATATTGCACCACAGGTGGATGATGATATATATACAGACTGTCGCAATTAACCTAATTGATTAAAGGAAAAAAATAGCTTTCTAGCATCAATATGCTAGAAAGCTATTTTGATTTATTTTACCGTGATCGTCCCAAAGTACATGTACATGCCACAATTATACTCATATACCCCCGGCTTCAAGTCCTTGACGGTAAAATAATTATTTTCGTGATCTAGGTAAACGTCCATTCCGATCTTCAACGACTGCACTTCATCAATGCAAGTAAAGGATGTCATTTTCTTGAAATTGATTTTGGTTGGAACGCCAGCTTTCACTTCAATATTTTTAGGATAGAAACCGTCCCCTTTTACACCCACTGTAACAATCTCATATTTGGTCTTGTCTGGCTCTTCCTGAGCTTGTTTAGGTTGACTGGCCGGAAACGACGACACGCTCCCCTGAAAATAAAACAAGACAAACCCGCCCATGCTCAGGGCTACAAAACCAATCAGCATCAAATGCCAATGCTTAGAGATAAGTGCTTTCATTCATATCAGCCCCTCCAGTTGAGTGTCTACATGTGACGCATCAACTCTAACCAGTATATAAAAGTTAATCAAAATTTTAAATACCTCATTTCACAGGCTCGGATGATCCAGCTCATACAGGTTGCGGTATCGGGACTGCTCCTGCCACAGCTGTTCATGGCTTCCTCGCATGGAAATGACCCCTTTTTCCATAAAGATCACCTCGTCCATATGCTCCATTCCTGTGAGATGATGCGTGATCCAGATCAATGTTTTGCCCTTCAGCACTCGAAACATCGTCTGCATGAGCTCATGCTCTGTCAGCGGGTCAAGCCCCACTGTCGGCTCATCCAGTAAAACAATCGGGTGATTTTGCAGCAAAATCCGCGCCAGTGCAATTCGCTGTTTTTCTCCACCGGAAAAACGAAGACCTGTCTCCTGCATTCGGGTATCGTAGCCCTCCGGCAAAGAATCAATCAGGGCTCCAAGCCCTACCTGCTCTGTTACTGCACGAACCTCATCCAGCGTAGCATCGGGTCGTCCCAACCGAATATTGTTCGCTACCGTTGTATCGAATAAGTACGGCTGTTGGTTTAGCACTGCAAATAGACTGGAGTATGCTCCACCTGTGTATACGGGAATCCCTGCGACAGTGACGCTACCTTCATCAGGCTGCAATGCTCCCTGAATCAGGTTCAGTAGCGTGGACTTGCCCGCACCACTGCGACCAAGCAATGCAACCTTCCCCCCCTGTGGTACGTGCAAAGAGATATCACGAACGCTCCATTCCTGCGTTGTCGCATAGCGGTAGCTTACGTTGTTCAGCAGCAGGTCTCCTCCGTGGCCCAATCGCATAGCGGTAGCCTGTTCCTCTAGAATATCTGCTGTTCCGCCTGCTCCAGGTGTAGGTGTGTCTTTCTCCGAATCCTTTAACCGTCGAAGTGAATCCTGATACTCCGGCGCATGAACCACCGCTTCTCCAGCGCGAACGAAGGCATCCAGCAATGGAAAAGCCACAAGGGCAAAGGATGCCAGCCATGTGGCTTCTATACGATTCTGTGCTACCAGTCCTCCGGCCCACACAGTCATAATCACAACCCCGCCACCTACAACGCATTGTGCGATCCAATGAGAACGCCACTCGCTCCGGCGAAGTGAATTTTCCATTACGGCAGCCCTATTGTGTCGTTGTGTAAAGGTGCTCAGGAAATGCCCAGTCCGTCCGCTCAGCACCAGATCACTCATGCCGAACAGAGCATCCGTTAGCTCCTGATAGGCTTTACTCCGTTCCTGCTTGAACACTCGCCGTTTGGTGAGTGAGGTCCATAGTGAGATAGCTGGGGCAATAAAAAGCAAAAATCCGCCATATAGCGCCATGAGCAAGGCAAAGGTTCCGTCCATCCGTCCAAGCGCCCAGATGCCTGCTGCATAAATCAGCAAAGCCGATAGCGCAGGCAAAACTAGCTTCAAATAGATGTTTTGAAGCTGCTCAATATCCTCTGCCAGCAGTCCCAAGAGGTCCCCTGTACGGAATTTGCTGCGAATCATCAGCGCCTGCGGTTCCACTGCCCGATATAAGCGTACCCGCATACGCGACACAAGGCGCAATGCTGCATCATGTCCTACCAAGCGCTCCAGGTACTGAATAACCGCTTTACTAAAGCCAAATGTTCGCACAAGCACAATTGGAACGTACACCATTAATATATTTTCCGGTTTTAAGGCCGAACGGGTAATCAGATGACCGGACGTAAAGAGCAACGCGCCCGCACATCCAATGGCCAATGCACCCAAAAGAGCAGCTACCAGAAAGGCCCAAAAATATTGTCTCAGATACGTCACAAACCAGCCTTGTCTGCTATTGTCCGTTACTCTCATATCGTCCGTTCCCTCCTTCCGACATCCCCGTCAGCAATCGGTAATATGCCCCCTTACGGGCAATCAATTGTTGATGGGAGCCTACTTCTTCCAGACGGCCTTGATTCATCATCCAGACACAGTCCATATCTGGCATCCAATGAAGCCGGTGAGTGGCAAGAAACACACTTTTGTGTTTCAAAACCGATAAAATCGTCTGTTTTAGCTCCCACTCTGTCTCAATATCCAGATGCGCCGTAGGCTCATCCAATAAAATGACCGGACGGTTACTGAGCAATGCCCGCGCCAATGCAATCCGCTGCGCCTGCCCTCCGCTCAGTGTCCGACCTGCTTCACCAATGGGCTCATTCATTCCACCCGGAAGACCGTCTACCAGTTCACGCAGTCCAACCGCGTCAATCGCCCACTCTACCTGCTGGTTGGATGCCTCCGGTTCATAAAAGCGGATATTATCTGCCAAAGAAGCGCTAAACAGGTAAGGATGCTGTGGAATATAGGCAATATGCCGTTGCCATTCGGCTTTGGCTTCCCCAGCCAATCCGCATCCATTCAGGAGTAGCTCGCCCGAAGTGGGATCAGCAAAGCCGCCAAGCAGACTAAGCAGCGTCGTTTTACCTGCACCGCTAGCTCCAACGATGCCGATCATGTTCATGTGCGGTTCAACATGTGCAGACACATGTTCAAGCCGAGCCGAACCGTCTTCATTAAGAAGGCACACATCAGACAGCTCAAGAATGTCCTGTCCCGTGATGTCCAATCCTTTATCGTTAGCTGCTTGTTTATTCGGCTTGGTCGCATCATCTTCTGTACTGAGAATGGAGCGTATTGCTCCCCAAGCCTCCTTACCATCCAGTGAAGCATGATAGTCTGATCCCAACTGGCGTATAGGCATAAAATATTCTGGCGCCAAAATAAGCACCGCAAGCGCTGCCTCCAAACCCACCGAGCCACTAATCAGGCGCAAACCCAAGCCTACCGCGACAAAAGCGACCGATAGCATACTAAAAAAATCAAGGGCAAATGAGGAAAGAAACGCTACCCGCAGCGTGCGCATCGTTGCCGTGCGGTATTGGTCGCTGACCTTCCCAACCGTTTCCCCATGCTCTTGGCTACGACCCAAAAACCTTAGTGTCTGAAGTCCACGCAGCGAATCCGTGAAATGATGAGATAACAGACGATAGGAACGCCACTGCTTGTCTGCCTGCTTCCGCGCCGCCAAGCCAAGCAAAATAAAAAAGCCCACCAAGATTGGCATCGTAGTCGTCAAAATCACACCTGAAATGACATCCAATGTGAAAACATACACAAGCACAAGTATAGTTACAGCCATCATGTCAATCATACGAGGAATGGACAGTTCCAAATACGTGCGAAAACGATCCATGCCGTCCAGCGCTAGCGTCACCAACTTGCCGCTACCTTCCCGCGCTGCAAAACCCAGCCCCCGTTCGAACAAACGTGCAAGCAGACGCTCCCGTAAGGAAGCGCCTGAAGCTTCGGCAAAACGGCCTGCTGTCCGGCGTTGCAGCCAGATCGCCGTATGCCTCGTTGCAAAAGCTGCGAAAAACAACGCCAGCGAAGGCCAAGCCATCAGCAGCGGATTTTGTTCAAATAAAATCGTAATAGCCTTTGCCAAGAAGACTGCTTGTGCAATCACTGCGGCCCCCTGGAGCAGGGAAAGGGCAGCCAGTAGCAGCATCACTGGCCGAATGCCCTTTAATTCAAACCATGCCTTATCCATTAGTATTCCAAATGATCCTTCTCACTGAGACGCTTATGGAAAACAAAATAGCTCCATGCCTGATAAGCCAACACAAAGGGTAAAAGCGTTGCTGCAACAATCGTCATGGCTTTCAGTGTGTAATGACTGGAGCTTGCATTATAAATCGTTAAATCAAAAGCACTGTTAATCGAGCTCACCATAAATCTTGGGAACAAACCGACGAATAATGAAACGAAGGTCAGTAAAATCACTGCACCTGTCATCCCGAAGGCCCATCCTTCACGGCGCTGCTTCAGGAAGTACCATGTCAGCACATAGGCGACAATTCCCACCGCAACCGCAGCATACATAAAGGGACCGCGACGTGCAAATAAATCCGTTGCAAAATAAGTCCATACCACCATGCCCGCGAGTAAAATGCCCAATACCGGAAGAAACTTGGACGCGATCACACGAGCGCGATCCCGTACTTCTCCAATCGTCCGCAGGGAAATAAACGTCAGTCCGTGCATTAGACACATTCCGACCACTGTCAGTCCAATCCATACGGTGTATCCATTGAATACATCGGAAAATCCAGCTTTCAAATCCATGTTTTGCTGAATAGGTACACCTTTCACCAAAGCCGCAAAAGCCATACCGAACAGCATCGGCGGTAGAAAGCTGCCAATCAGAATGCAGGCATCCCACGTTCCTGTCCACCATTTCCCTTCAGCCTTGCCGCGGAACTCAAAAGAAACTCCACGCAAGATCAAACCTAGCAAAATAAAGACAAATACCAGATAATATCCGCTGAACATGGTTGCATAAAAATGTGGGAAAGCGGCAAACATCGCACCTGCTGCTGTAATCAGCCACACTTCGTTGGCATCCCAGAATGGACCAATCGTATTGATCATCAAACGTTTTTGTTGGTCATTACGCGGCACCAATCCTGTGGCCATTCCTACGCCAAAATCAAAGCCTTCCAGAAAAAAGAAGCCAGTAAACAGCACAGCAATCAATAGGAACCATAAATCATTTAGCGACAATGGTGTCACCCCCTTGAGCAAAAGGATCATGAATTACCGTTTGTTGATGCGGCTCAATATCTGGACCTTTGCGAGCCGTACGGTAAAACAGAAACGCCAGCACACCTGTTAAAATTAAATACAATGTGGTAAATGAGATGAACGAGAACAACACTTCTCCAGCCACAACCGTAGGCGAAACAGAATCTTTCGTTTGAAGTAAACCAAATACAGTCCACGGTTGGCGACCTATTTCAGTCATGATCCAACCTGAAGTATTCCCAATGAATGGAAGGGATATCCCCCATATCATAAGACGGAAGAACCAGCGATGTGAACCTTCCAACTTTTTACGGAACGTCAGGTAAGCTCCGTATAAAGCGAGTGCAATCATGCCACATCCCGCCGCAATCATAATGCGGAAGCTCCAGAACGTGGTTCTTACTGGCGGGATATAATCTCCCGGACCATAGGTTTTCTCATATTCTGCCTGAAGCTCATTCATACCAGGCACAGAGCCGGTAAATTTACTATAGGATAGAAAACTCAAAGCAAAAGGAACTTTAATCTCAAAGGTATTTTCCTTTTTTCCAGGATCAATCCATGCGATAACTGTCCAAGGAGCGGGGTCACCGCTGTTCTCCCATAAGCCCTCACTGGCAGCCATCTTCATCGGTTGTGTTTTCACTAAATATTGAGCCTGACCATGACCAAACAAAGGAATAGCTATGGCGCTGATTAAGGCAACAATAATGCTCAATTTGAAAGAAGGTTTAAAAAAGTCCATATTCTTTTTTTGCATCAGCTTCCATGCACTGATACCCGCGATCAGAAATGCTCCTGTCGCAAAAGCAGCAAACAGCGTATGCGGAAATTCCCATAGCAGTTGTTCGTTCGTTAGCAGAGCGGCAAAATCTTTCATTTCTGCACGTCCATTTTGAATCTCATATCCTACTGGACGCTGCATGAATGAATTAGCAGCTAGAATCCACAATGCCGATAACATCGTACCGATAGATACCAACCACATACAGATTAAATGGACCGTTTTGGACAATCTTTCCCAACCGAAAACCCATAATCCGATAAACGTCGATTCTAGAAAAAATGCAAGCAATGCTTCAATCGCCAGCGGCGTACCGAATACATCACCGACAAAACGGGAAAAGTCCGACCAGTTCATCCCGAACTGGAATTCTTGCAAAATCCCGGTGACGACGCCCAGTGCAAAGTTAATCAGCAGAAACGTTCCCCAAAATTGAGCCATTTTTTTGTACAAGTCATTTTTCTTGATAACATACATCGTCTCCATAATTGCCACCAATAACGACAATCCAATAGAGATCGGCACATAAACAAAGTGAAGAATCGTTGTGGTTGCAAACTGCAACCGTGCCAAATCCAATACGTCCATGATGTTGCTCCCCCCCCTGCACTTCTCTTAACAATGATTTATAGTGTCTGCAATCTGAAGTCTTCTACATTTGTGATAGTATTCACATTCTTACATATGCAGCGGTCACTTTTTAGAAAATGACTCACTCCGTACCTTCACCATGGCTGTCATGATCCGGCTTCAGATTATCCCCATTATATAGAATAAATTTAAATGAAATAGAATCGAAAATGTGAACATCGTGTCAAAGCTGTGTCATAATGGTGGCGATTTGATGAAAACGCCCTAAACTCCATAATAAATGTGACATTTTCGATTGATCTATCCATTTTTTCACCATAAAAAAGAGTCTCTCTTGCAGATGTCGGAGGTTATACCTCCGACATCTGCAAGAGAGACTTCATAGCGTTAAATCTAGGAATCTATCAACAGCCATCTGTTCCTCCATTCTTTTGAACCCGATTACGGTAGGAGGAAGGTGACATTCCAGCATACTTTTTAAATTTACTATGAAAATAATCTGCATTCGCATATCCCACGCGTTCCGCCACCTGGTGTACCTTAATTCCTTGTGCAAGCAATTCCCTTGCTCGCTCAATCCTCACCTTATCCAGGTAGGCATTAAAGGCCTCGCCAGTATGACTTTTGAACAGTTTGCCCAAATAGCCACTATTGTAATTGAACATATCTGCCAGTAACTCCAGTCGCAAATTTTCATCATAATGACTATGTATAAAGTCAATCATTTGTTTCATGATGATGCCCTTGCCACCAGATTCTGTCTGGCCAATCCATTGCAACACATGCTCCAGCGAGTGATCCACCAGCTCGCCCAATGTGGAATAAGCATATACATCGGTTATAAAGCTGGAGTGCTCCTCCAGCACGGTTCGGCTGTGATCCTGTCCGGCTGCATACTTGTTCAACGCCAGTGTGAATGTTTGGGCGAACGCCGCCTTGATTGCAGATTCTGTGCGATAAATCCATGGAAATTGGTCTTCCATTTCCTTAATGACACGGGTTGCAGCTTCACTATTAGCCATATCTAGCGCATAGTACAGCTTTTCTGCATAACGTAGGGGATCATTTGTAGCACGATCAGACGCTCCACTCATTTCAGTCTCAACTGTCTCCAATTCGTATAGGTCTCCGGAAAGCATGACTCTTTCTGCCCGGAACAAAAACGTACGTTCTAACAATCGTAGTGCCTGCTCAAAAGATCTGGGAATGTCGTTAAGAATGGATACAGGATCACCGGCAGCCACATAAATTTCCGTTGCCCACGGCTTTAGCTCCTGTCGCCAAGTAGCCAGTAACTGAACAGCATCTTTCTCCGTTTTTAACGTGGCGGGAAGCAAAAGACCCATATATATTCCAGCCTCAAACACGATACCTCTGCCCTGCTCATGGCACAATTCCGTTAGCCGCTGCTTTGCTGCCGACTGCCGAGCTTGTCGATCCCAGTCAGGAATACGTAAATCCAGCAGAATAACCTGATAGCTACTCCAGTCCAAGGCTGGTAACGCGGGCTGTTGTCCATGTTTTCCGTTACCGCTTTGATGTTCAGCTTGCTCGGATGCTTTGTGCAGAGAATCGCTGCTTTCTACGGCATTACGAGCATGCTCTCGATGAACCGGAAACAATAATGCTTCGATCCAATTACGCTCATGGGAAGGCGTACTTCCCCATTTACCGTCTTCTTTCTCGTCCTCAATGTTTTGCCATACCCGTTTCAACTCTGTCGTCATTTCTTCCTCATCAACTGGCTTCAGTAGATAGCCATCTACCCCGAAGCCCAAGGCTTGCCGTGCATAATCAAAGTCTGCATATCCGCTTAATATGAGAAAATGAAACGGCTCTCCGTTCTTTTCACGTATGCTTCGTATGACCTCCAGTCCACTCATCCCGGGCATACGAATATCTACAATGACCAGCTCCGGCCGATGCTCTCCGAACTTATCCAGAGCCTCGCGTCCGTTCCCTGCCGTATCGACAATACGGAAGCCACAATTCCCCCAGTCAATAATAGAGGACAATCCTTCACGAATCGCAGGCTCATCATCTACAATCATTGCTTTATACATTTGACTCTTCCTCCCTTGGTATGGAAAAGTATACGGTTGTTCCTACTTGTAATGCGCTTTCAATATGCAGTCCATAACGTTCGCCGTACATCAATGTTAGACGTTGATGTACATTACGCAGGCCAATACTGCTCCCTTCCGGCTCATCCGTCCCCCTGATCCGATCTAGCAGACGGGTCAGTTGCCCAGCTTCCATGCCGATCCCGTCATCTTCTACTTTAATTTTCAACTCTCTTTGTTCTATTGTAATATCTACCTTCACGGTAACTGGCTCTTCCTTATTTTCCAGGCCATGAATGACTGCATTTTCCACCAGCGGTTGTATGATTAAGGGAGGAATCGACATGTCCGTCGCGCTTTCTTCCAAATTCACTTCATAGATCAAACGATTTCCAAATCTGAACTGCTGAATTTGCAAATAGGATCGCACCATATCCAGCTCCTGTAGTACCGTCGTTTTACCACTGCCAATCTCCAGATTCCGGCGCATCAGCCTGCCAAGCAAACGCACCGTCGTTGCAATTTCCGCTTCCCCATTCAGATGTGCTTTCATTCGAATGGACTCTAACGCATTAAACAGAAAGTGCGGATTAATTTGGCTGGCCATCATTTTTAGCTTGATATCCTTTTGTGCCAATTCCAGCCTGTTGTTGTGCTCACTCGTCTCATAGACCTGCGCCATGAGTTGGCGAATACTACTCACCATATAGTTGAAACGGCGGGATAAATCCCCGATCTCGTCCTTTCCCTCCACACTCGATACCACATGAAAATCGCCCGCGGCTACCTTACCCAGCTCATAGCTCAACCGCTGTAGTCGTTTGGTAATCAGCCAGGAAATGATGGTGATTAGAATCAGTGCCATAACCAGCACTGCAAGAACACATAAAGCACCAATCAGGCTGATTCGGTTGGCTCCCTGTACAATATGCTCCGTCGAAAACACTGAAATAATCGTAAATCCGCTCACACTGGAGGCGGGCAGCAGCTCATCCACGATGATGTTGGAGGGCACTCCGTTGATTTTCGCTTCATATATCCCCTTACCCGCACGCTGGACGTCAAAGCCCAAATGTAAATCGCTCAACGTTTGGCCCACCGACTGTGGATGAGTAGCTGCGACCACAATCCCGTTACGATCTGTAATCAATGTTTCAAAAGGCTCCTTGCTCAGCATATGATTCAACTCGGTCTGGCTCAGCGATATCATCAGAACTCCCTTGGTATTGTATTCGGGAAATGGAATTTGCCGTACCAGGCTCAGGCGATTAACCGGGTTATCTTCCTTATCCTGAATGTAAAACCAGTTAATCGCCGTCCCCTTCAAAGCCGTCTGGAACCACTGCTGCCGCTCAATATTAGAGTCCACTGGAATAAACTCCAGATTATTGACAAGCGTCGGATTGTACGAATAGAACCGGATGGTAGCAACTTCTCTATATTGCTGAGTATACTCATTAAAATCCTTGTATTGATGATACGCATTCATCAGCTCTACCATACCCGGATACCGTCGGTTCGCCATCTCCCTCAGCCTTTTATCGAACATGAGCCCATTTGAAATATCCGTTGGCACACGTAGTAAATTTGCTGTCTGGCTCTTGATCTTTTCCACATTGTTTACCGTCTGGGCAATTGCACTATTCAATGCCTGCTCTCGCAAATAAAAAGTAACGCAGCCGCCCACCACCAGCACCGGGATCATGACAATCAGTACGTAGGAGAACAGCAGCTTATTCCGCATACGCATATTATTCATCAAAAGCCGTACTCCACGATTCATGCCATCCCTCCCATAAGATAAGCGCTTACATTTTTATGTATTTTCACATTCTCTATCACAATCTACACGTTTCCAGTTTAAAGCTTCGTAACCTCTATATCTATATTTTTGTAAAATTTAAAAATGTGGCGAACGGAGTCACCACACTTTACGATTCCTAAACTATTTACGTACAAAAGGTTCGATATGCACTCCCTGCGGCAGCTTGTGCGGATCTTCCGGATTGATACGGTCATAGAACATAATACCGTCCAAATGGTCCATTTCATGCTGTACTACAATCGCTGCATAACCTTTGAAAGTCAATAGCTCCTGTGTTCCGTCTGGTAAAGTGGCCTTAATACGAATTTTTTCGTAACGCGGTACATATCCGGCTACATACCGATCTACAGACAAGCACCCCTCACCCTGTTCCAAATAAATCATGGACGTGGAGTGACTGACCAGCTTCGGATTAAACAATGCATACTCTACCGTTTTGTCCCCATCTTCATAATAAATAGCGCACATTCTTTTGTTCAGACCTACCTGATTCGCAGATAACCCCACACCCGGGCGCAGCTCATAACGGGTAGCCAGCTCTTCATTTTGGCTATTTTTCAGATAATCCAGCATCCATTGCATCTGTTGCAGGTCCTCTTCAGACAGCGGCAGGCATACCGGCTCAACCTTTGTGCGCAAAATCGGTTCCCCTTCACGCACGATATCCTTCGTGAGAAGCATGTCCATCGATTGATTACTCATTCGTCAGCCTCGATTCATTAAAATAAATATACTTTCATGTTATTCAGCAAAAGTTAGGGGAGTTCCCAATATTCCTACAAGTTTTATCCCATAAATTATATCTATTCATGAAATGAATTGTCAAAATGAAGCGGTATTTAAGCCATTAAATATTCATTGCCTTAATGGTTTATCTAATTAACAATTATACTGATGCTCTATATATCCTTAAACGAAAAACCCCCTTAACCAATGAAATGGTCAGGAGATTTTTTGCCGTTATCATACCTTTGAAATTAATCTACGTATCTTTTCTTACTATTAAGATGGCTGCTCCAACGCACTTGGAGCTTCACT
>RCUF01000150.1_pt1 | contig 34570 bp, 29 predicted proteins | sample 2166311 | NCBI WGS metagenome assembly RCUF01 (sample SAMN09932608, study PRJNA488358) | compost metagenome | feature: garden; material: soil; isolation source: compost soil in 4-hydroxybenzonitrile-enriched culture | place: Germany: Experimental Botanical Garden Goettingen | collected 2016-01-27
CACGTGGGCAGCTGGTGAAGTAAATAACTGTATATTTGTTCGGGAGCCAGAAAGAATTTAGAAGCATAATATAATCATATAGTAAGTTAGAGATTTGAAGACATGTTCTCTTTGTGGGAAGATGTCTTCTTCTTTAACCTATTAAATTCATCTATCTTCCTGTTATAATCATAGACAGTAATTCTAACCGTTATATTGAAGACAAAGGAGTTTAGCCTATGAAAATCCGTAAAGCAATTATCCCTGCTGCGGGATTAGGGACACGTTTTCTTCCTGCTACGAAAGCGATGCCAAAAGAAATGCTTCCAATCATAGACAAACCAACGATTCAATTTATTATCGAAGAGGCTGTAGCATCTGGTATAGAGGATATCATTATCGTTACTGGTAAAGGTAAAAGGGCGATTGAGGATCACTTTGATTACTCATTCGAGTTGGAGTATAATCTGACTTCGAAAGAAAAATGGAACCTGCTCAATGAAGTGCGTAAACCATCAGAGATGGCAGATATCCACTATATTCGTCAAAAGGAACCTAAAGGGTTGGGGCATGCCATCTGGTGTGCACGTAAGTTTATCGGTGACGAACCTTTTGCCGTCCTTTTAGGGGATGACATCGTTGAGTCTGAGAATCCATGCCTCAAACAGATGATTGACGTGTTCGATGAGTATCAGCGTTCTGTTGTAGGTGTAAAACAAGTGGATTGGAATGAGGTACATCGTTACGGCATAGTTGAAGGTCATGCACTTACTTCCAAAATCTCTGAGGCGGAACGATTGGTAGAAAAGCCAAAGAAGGAAGAAGCAACCTCCAACTTGGCGATCATGGGACGTTATATCTTGACGCCTGATATTTTTGATATCCTGGGTCAGCAATCTGCGGGAGTAGGCGGGGAGATTCAGTTGACGGACGCATTGTCCAAACTGGGAGAAAAGAATCCGATTCTGGCCTACGAATTTGACGGTAATCGTCATGACGTTGGCGAGAAATTGGGATTCATTGAAACGACCATTCACTATGCTCTACAGCATAACGAAATCAAGGATGAAGTACTGGCCTATATGAGACAGGTTATTGAAAAGATCGATAAAATGTAACAAAATTGTAATTGTATGAGATAAAAAGAAGTTTTGGTTTATTTAGTTCTTCTTTTAAAATAAGAGAGTAACATTCCAAATATTCTCTTATTCTATCGAAGGAGGAACAAAGATGAATTCTTTAGAACTATTCGCTTTGGAACAAGAAGACACTCTTGATTTGGACTTACAGGTTAATGCTTTCTTATCTGAACCGGCTACTATGGCATGTACTGGTTCTGTTACTTGTGCTGTTTCTGCTTGCTATGATACCTATGTAACTTGTAACTGCTGTTAATTGTTGTAAAACTAACCCCAGATATGCTTTGTATATCTGGGGTTTTCTTATGTGAAGAAGGAGGTTTACGAGCTATGAAGGGCGCTAGAAGCAGGAAGGAAGGTGAAAATTTGTTTAGAGCATTAGATTTTTTTTGGTTAGAATTCCGTTGTTGTCCGTAGAGGTATACAAAGTGTTATTTAATGAGCCTTCGTATGAATATTTACGGCACAAACTGCTCCATGTAGTAAAAGAGCCAATGATCCGCGAAGTGCTTTTGATTGCCAGCCCCTCATTAACGAACTCTGTTAATCAAATACTGGACAATTCAAATTCAAAAAAAATAGATAAGATTATCAAAGCAATAGCTCATTATATGATTAGGCTTTCGACACGCGCTACCCCTTACGGTGTTTTTGCTGGAGTTGCCATGGGTTCTTTTGAAAGTGAAAGCAGGCTTGTATTAGGAGACTTGAGCTGTCATCGAAAAATAGCACGCCCAGATATGCAATGGTTGATGGATCTTGTAAAGGGTTTGGAACGTATGAGGCACGTCGTTGAACAAGTCGAAGTTCGTACGAACTCGATCCTGTATACTTCCGGTTCACGTGTGAAGTTACCATATCTTAATTATATAGATTATTTTGATTCCTCTGATGAAATGAAAAGTAGCTCAATCAGAATTTCTAAATTTGTAGACTATGTTATTCACTGTGCGAAACAGCCCGTTCCTATAGTGAAGCTAATGAACAAAATGCAAGAAGAGTTCCCGACTATGAATCAAGAGCAACTATTTGATTTTTAATGAAGTTAGTAGAGCAAGAGTTTTTAATAAGTAATTTAAGACCCCCCTTATCTATACGTAATTCTGAATTTCCATTTGAATATATAAAAGGGCAACTCGCATCCATGACAGGCATAGACGGTCTCAAAGCCTCAATTCAGAAGATCTATAACTACATTCAGCAATATAATCAAACCTCTGTAGGTGAAGGGGAAGAGCTATACACGAACATATGCAGCAGCATCAATGAAATGTTCCCCAGCAAAGATCCGCTCCAAATTGACATGGAAACAGCTATAACAAGCGCGACTTTAAGTCACGAAATAGCGGAAGAGGTTGCTGAAGCTACCGAAATCTTATGGAGACTATCGAATAATGTATGCAATCCGCATCTTGCGACTTATCGGAGCGCCTTTATTGAGAAGTACGGAGTACATCTTCAGATTCCCTTGTTAGAACTGTTGGATGAAGATATGGGATTAGGAACTCCTCCAGATTATAAATATCCTATGAGCAAACGTAGCTGGGAAATACCAGCTGCGAATGCAGACAGAGATAAATGTTTAGCACGCTGGGTTGCAGAAGCGATCAAACAAGGTAGTATCGAAATTGAGCTTACAGATGAAAAAATCAGAAAATTAGAATGTGCACCTTCGGAGCTTTCTCCCTCCGCCGTCACTGGAGATGTACGTTACCGTTGCCACCTCGGATGCCACTGCGGGGGACTACAAATTGATTGTTAACCCCAATTTAGGCGGTACAGGTGCAGGTAAAACATTTGGGAGATTCGGTCCGATTCTAGATGGTTTTGCACAAAAACAAATCTCCAGTATTTATAAAATACAATCAGATCAAAATCCAAATGTGATTTTTGCGGAGATTATCTATTTTACGATTAATAACAGACATTCCAACATTGTTATAACGAATCGTTCCTGTTCTCATCAGATTATCCTTGGGACCAATGATTATACAGATGACCGTGCGTCTACTATTCCTTTATCCGATTTATATGTAGGTTGTACCCACGACTCTTTTTATCTAATGTCACGCTCTTTGAATAAGAGGGGAATCCCGGTAGCCACAAATATGCTGAATTATTACAAAGTGCCGAATGTTTATCGATTTTTGCGTGAAATGGAGCAGGAAGGACAGAGGAATGTTTCAATGTTTCGGTGGGGGAATCACTTATCAGAGTTGCCTTTTCTTCCCCTCATAAGATACGGCAATACCATTCTGTCATTAGCGTCGTGGTCTTTAAATGCAGATATGAAGGTTTTCCAGAATTGTCATACCAAGAGTGATTGGCGCAATGCATTTGAAAGGCTGAAAAAAGAATGGAGTATTCCGAGATATGTGTATATAACTATTGCAGATAACAGATTGTTAATTGACACTACACATGATTTTTGCATATCTGAACTATATGATAAATATCAAAAGCTTACAGATTCAGCCTCCATATGGTTGACTGAATGTGGTTTTGAGTGGAGTGAAGTATGGGGAGAGTCCACGAAAGGACACCACATTGCAGAGTATGTCATTCCTTTGGTGAAAACGAATAAAGTAGTCCAATCGAGCTTAAAGGACCTTATTCGACCAAATATTATGCAGAACCCTATCAGTACCCGTACATTGGATGTCTATTTTCCAGGCAGTGAATGGCTGTATGTTAAATTATATGGAATGTCTGAACGGGAGGAGGAATTCATTGGCAATTACCTCAGGCCTTTTTGTGAACTGGCAGAAAACAAAAAATAGTCGATCAACATTTTATTGTTCGATATAAAGACCCTGATGATCATGTACGTGTGAGATTTCATAGTGATGCAGTGATGTTGTGTGCACAACTGATTCCTGCTATTCAAACGTGGGCGAACAAGCCTAAGCAGGAAGGACTGCTGAACCGAGTTGTGTATGATACATATGTGCCAGAGACGGAAAGATACGGAGGAGAGAGCTTCATTCAACTGGCTGAGGAAGTTTTTGCTGCAGATTCCAAGCTTGCTTCTGAATTCATTTATTTGCACTATAACAAAAAAATGGAATATGCCATTAGAAGACATTGCCTTGATTAGTGTGATTGATATGTTAAATCTATGGATGCCTTTACTAGCTAAGCAGGTTGAATGGTCCCAACAGAAAGAGTGGCATAACAATCATATCAAAGATTTCCAAAAGGGTCGTACATGGTACATGTCAATAGGCGATGTTTCAGATCAATGGAGTTCATTGAGAGCTTGTGATTATGGTGAATTTATGATAGCGCGCTTTCAACCTCGTAGGAAAAAACTAAAGCAATATAAGGAGAGCTTAGTTCAGAAAAAAGAGGAAAACATGCGGGGGCGGACCTTTATTGGATATTATGGAAAGTTTTATTCATATGCATCTGAAAAGATTACTAGGCACGGATCGAATGAAGGAGGCGAAAATAATGTCACTATTAAGCCACGCTCTTTATCATCTGAACCATGCTTAGAAGTACACAAAGCGAATGAATAATAAGAGTGCTGAGGCATGATTACAACAGGAATATCGGAAGATTTGCGTCAGACTATTTTGGAGATTGTACATGAGGTTGGTAGAAGATTGGCAGATCCGGATTACGTAAAGGCAATGTGCTCATCGGATTCGAATCGAACAGATTTACAAGTGGATTATAAATGGGATGAGATTAGTCTTGCGAGTGGCTATCCAGCGGTAAGTCTACTATACGGAAGGCTGGGTGCTGTATTCCGGGAGGAGACGTTTACCCGATACGCACATCGCTATCTTGTGAATACAAGAGAAGCACTCAAGCTGAAGGAAAACATATCTTTATCGCTGTGGAGCGGGCTATCAGGCATTGGATTTACGGCCTACGCACTGTCTGACAATCTGCGTAAATACCGAAGTTTTATTGAACAGATCAATCACTTAATCCTTCGTTATGGCGTTACTCTACTAGAAAGTTCAAGAAATAATCTAAAAACGGGTGTCATTTTTCATGACTATAATGTTATTTCTGGATGGAGTGGGGTAGGTAGATACCTGTTATTGTTCAAAGATACGCCTGAGATGGAAGATCTCCTTAGAGATGCTCTTGAATATCTTGTCATGTTAAGTGAAGAGAGGACTTGGAGAGGGGAGGTTCTTCCAGGGTGGTATATCCCCGCTCACAAATTACCCCCACATGAGCAGTTGAGGTATCCAGAAGGATATTTTAACATGGGACTGGCCCATGGAATTCCCAGCCCGTTGGCATTACTGTCGATAGCCTGGCATCAGAATGTGAGAGTATCAGGCCACAAGGAGGCAATAGAGCGCTTCAGTTTGTGGCTGGTTGATTGGAAGCAAAAGAATGACTTTGGGTGGTATTGGCCCAATAATATAAGCTATAAAGATTATATGAACGGAATCATTTCCGATGAAACAGAACGTGAAGCCTGGTGCTATGGATCTCCAGAGGTTGCCAGGAGTTTATGGCTAGCAGGGAGGGCTCTGGAGAATGAAGACTTAAAAGCGCTCGCTGTGGATGCTTTCAAATCTATATACACACGTCCCCGTAAACGTTGGAGCATATATTCTCCAACGTTGTGTCATGGATATTCGGGTTTAATAAAGCTCACCCATCAGATGTATCTGGATACGGGAGATGCCGAGTTTCATGATTATGCTCAGGACTTGCTCTTAGAAGTCGTTAGCATGTTCGATAGAGGGGCAGCATTCGGTTATTGGGATATAGTAAAGGATACTCAATCGGTCAAACATTTAGATTTCGTAGGTATTGGATGGGGTTGCAGGCATTGTTATGACTTTACTAGATTCTCTAGAGTCCGAGGAAAGTGTTTGGGGAAGGAGCTTATTAATCACATAGCGGAAGGAAGTAAAACTTAGGATATAAAAAAAGGAACGCCGGAAGTGAAAACTTGCGTTCCTTTTTTGGTTGGTGCTCTTTGTAAATACATTCAACTAAACGGTATACCTAGAGCTTTAAGCCTTTTAACTGCTCGATCTGTTCCTTCTCCTTCGGATCAGCCTGAATCAGTTTGTTATATAAAGCTTCGTCATTTTGTCCCTGTTTTTGAAGGGCTGCAACGTAATAGCGAGCGACCTCACGATTCGTAGCATCACTCAGATCGTCCTTCAAGCCATTTTTGAGGATGTTGGCAGCCTCAGCAGGTCTACCTGACATAAACTCAATTTTGCCGGTACTGAGTGCAATACCTGGAGTTACTTCAAAAGTACGTGTCAACTCAATTTCAGGTGGAATCGTCCTAATATGAGCTACTCCATTCAGAACCTGCTGATAAGCAGCGAGACCTGCTTGGAAATATTTCTGTTCCTTGGCGGTGTCCTTCTGCTCACGTGCCTTATTACCAATAGTGTAAGCTTGGGTAATCAACATATTGTACCAGTCATTATCCCATTTGAAGTTGGAAATGTTATATTCCAAAATACTAAAGGCTTGCTCATTCTCGCCTTTCATTTGTAAGAGGGAAACTTTAGAGTTGATCATAGTTTTGTTATACGGCTCTGCTTTCAGACCAGTATTTAGCACCTCTATTGCAGCATTATAAAATTCTTCTTTTTTCGTTTGCTCATAAACATTCTTATACAGTGCAGCCAGTCTCAGAACAGAATCCGGGTGTGTAGGACGAAGTTCAAGGTCTTTATTAATAGCACTTTGGATTTCCTCAAATGATGTGCTGACCGTCATGATCCGTTTAGCATATGTGGCAGCATTAGCCGATTGCAAGAAGCGGAAACCTGCAAAAAGCACCACGATGCTTAGAATGCCAAAGACTGAACTATACATAATTCGGAATCCGGAAGCACTCATTGACAGGCGTTTAAGCGGCTTGCTGTGCATAGCAGCGGCCATACCACCAAGACTCACAAATACCAGTATGCCCATGAACACATAACTCATATTAAAGTCCAATAGACTATGGAGCAAAATGGACATCGCTAAGATCAGGTAAAGGAAGTAGCTATCTCGGTTTTCATCGTCGCTCTGGATGTAACCTTTAATATATTTATAAAAAATATAAAGGATAAACGCCATAAAAATGATAAATCCGACAATACCAACCTCTACCAGATATTGCATGAAGAAGTTATGTGCTTGTGCGCTTGTGTAGCCATAGTCTTGATATTTTCCATACAGCGTAGCCCAACCGCCACCACCTGCACCAATCAACGGATAGTCAGCAATTAGCTTGGAAGCATCACGGTAAAAAGTTATACGTTCCAGCACACTATGCTGTCGGAAATTGATATTCTCCAGACGTGACTCCATGCTAGCTGGAAGAAGGGATTTTAGGCCTGTGCCAACCAGCAGGAACGCGAAAAGTCCAGTAATTACCACAGCTCCTATAGGCAGCCACAGATTAGACAGTTTGCGTGAAGCCAAGCCTTGAAGCCCCTTTTCCAGACGCGGACTTAGATAGCTTTGTACGAACCATAAAACAAGAGTAGTCACAGCAGAAGTGGTAAGGAGTACTCCCCAGGCTTGAGCAGCTTTTGCACCGTTGTAGGTTTGAATAAGCTGTAATCCCCAGCTAGTAATTGGGCTTAAAATAACAAAAGAGGCCAAACCTGCTATAGCGCAATGCAAAATCCATAAAATTTGTCGTGCAGGTTTAAAAAACAAAAGTAACAGGACAAATACTACGGGTAGCATTACGAGACCACCACGTGAGAGAGTTAGGAACAACGATACAAGAATAGGTACCAACATAAAGCCGTGAATCCCTTTTCCATACCATGTCTTTGACTTCATCAGACAAAAGACAGCCGCAAACAAAAACGCCATCAAAAACGCCGCGTATGTATTCGCGTACTGGAAGACAGATGTGAGACGTGGACCGTTAGCATCTACCCATATCGCATCAATGTAGCGATTGTTAAGTACCCAAGCAGCGAACCACCCCACCAAGCGTCCTGCCAATACCCACTGCCCGAACCAGTTAATGAACCCAAAGCCTATAATAAGGTAGGCTATGGTCATAATGGCCGTCTGGATGATGCGGTTGCCCAACCGATCTCGTAAGGCGTACAATGTAATGATGAATAATGAGGCATAAATGCACTGCACAACTACCATATTCATCGCGAGATAATGAGAAGCAGCTGAAATCAATGATAATACGTACGTCAGTGGGAGTAACATAACAAGTATTGCCAGCCAGTCTCTTTGATCTTCCAATTTGAATTTCTTATAATAGGTTGCGATTCCTAAAATCAATAGAATCATACTGATGATCAAAGCCCCATACAGAGGCTTCTCAAATTCGAGCATTTGCCCATTAAAAAGTGCAGCCTGAAAGGGGGCCCAAGCTAAGAACAGAATAATGCCAACAATTAACACCCAAAATATAGCCGGCCTTTTATCGTCACGGGTCGACGTTTTGGCCTGTTTCCCGTATACTGGATTCGACAAGGTTTACAATCTCCTTTTCTTGTAGATACGTCAACATTTTAACATAGAGAAAATGAGTTAACCAGTTGTCCAAGGTAGCTTTGTTATTATATTCAAAAAAAATGCTTTGTAGTCAAATTCCTAAAAAGGAGAATTTTTATGAAGGTTTTGGTAACTGGAGGGGCAGGATTTATTGGCTCTAACATCGTGGATTTACTTATTCAACACAACCATAAGGTTGCAATTATTGATAACCTTTCTACAGGTAAGCGAGAAAATATAAATCCTCTTGCTCAATTCTTCGAAGCTGATATTCGTGATATTAACAGTTTGGAATATATTTTTTCAAATGTACAGCCAGAAATTGTTATTCATCACGCTGCTCAAATAAGTGTACAAGAATCATTTAGAGATCCATATTTAGATGCACAAATAAATATAAACGGAACAATTAATATTTTAAATCAATGTGTTTCTTACAATGTTAGAAAAATTATATACGCTTCTTCTGCTGCAGTATATGGAGTGCCTCAATATGTAAGTATTAATGAGCAACATCCTGTCTCCCCCATTTCTTATTATGGGATTTCTAAATATACGCCAGAAGAGTACATAAAGCTGTATTCGGTTTCTTCCGGCTTAAAGTACACAATTTTGCGGTATGCCAATGTATATGGAATAAGACAGGACCCTAAAGGTGAAGGTGGAGTCATTTCAATTTTCTTAAATCAGTTGTTACAGAAACATGTACCTGTGATATATGGGAGTGGGGAGCAAACTAGGGATTTTGTCTACGTTAAGGATATCGCCTTGGCTAATTTAGCTGCTTTAAATACTGCACACAATAAAATTTTAAATATTAGTACTAATAGAGAGGTAACAATTAATGAACTTTATTATCTGATATCTTCTTTAGTACAGTCCAGTAACCGACCTGAATACCGTAATGAAAGAACAGGTGATATTCTTAGAAGTGCTTTGTCTAACGAAAAAGCTGCTGAGCTCTTGAATTGGGTTCCAACACATACTTTGGAAGAAGGACTAGCATTGACATTGGATTATTATCAGAGGGAGTTATCGAATGGTGTCAAAAACTAGAAATATTAAACCTCAACTAAAACTTATAATAGAGCTAGCGAAAAATGATTTTAAAACTAGATATGCCGGATCTTATCTTGGGATGTTTTGGGCTTTTATTCAACCTTTCATGACTATAGCAGTATATTGGTTCGTTTTTGAAGTTGGATTTCGTTCTGGTAGCAGACCCGATGGAACCCCTTTTATTTTATGGCTCACTTGTGGGATGATTCCGTGGTTCTTTTTTTCAGAAGCTCTACTTACTTCTTCAAATAGTTTTCCAGAGTATAGTTATTTAGTGAAGAAGGTCTCGTTCCGTATTGGCTTTCTTCCAGTTGTTAAGATAATATCTTCATTTTTTATTCATTTATTCTTTCTGTTGTTTCTTATTGTTATACTTTTTTATTTTGGTTACAACCCAGATATTGTTTATATACAGGTATTTTATTATTTGTTTTGTTTATTTTATTTATTAATTGGAATGGCACTTATTATGTCTTCTCTAGTTGTTTTTATGAAAGATGCATTGCAAGTTTTGGGGATTTTCGTTCAGATTGGTTTCTGGTTGATTCCGATTGTCTGGGCACCTGAAATTATCTCAGAAAAGCTCATTAAATGGTTTAAACTTAATCCGGTATACTACATTGTTGAGGGTTATCGTGATACTTTTATACATCATGTTTGGTTTTGGCACCGATATAATCAAACTGCATACTTCTGGATTATTTCTACATTTATCATGCTTTTAGGCATATATTTATTTAAAAAGCTAAAGCCTCATTTTGCGGATGTGCTATAAGTTGTAGGAGGTTATTATGGAAGAGATAGCTATAGAATTAAAAAAAATATATAAAAAGTATAAGTTGTATTCAAAACCGACTGACAGGATTAAGGAAGCTGTGAATATTTTTGGTGGATCCTATCATACTGATTTTTTTGCTTTGAAAGATGTATCTCTGAGCGTTAAGAAGGGGGAGACACTAGGTATCATAGGTAAAAATGGTTCTGGTAAGTCCACTCTTTTGAAAATAATTACTGGGGTTTTGACACAAACTGATGGCGATAGATTGGTTAATGGTCAGATTTCAGCACTTTTAGAACTTGGAACTGGATTTAACCCTGAATATACGGGGATAGAGAATATTTATCTAAATGGAACAATGCGTGGTTTCTCGAAAGAAGAAATGAATAATAAATTGGAACAGATTATTGAGTTTGCTGATATTGGGGAGTTTATCCACCAACCAGTTAAGACTTATTCAAGTGGTATGTTTGCCCGGCTGGCATTTTCAGTAATGATTAGTTTTAAGCCAGAGATTCTCATAGTTGACGAAGCGTTATCGGTAGGTGATGTCTTTTTCCAGCAGAAATGCAATCGATATATGAAAGAGGAAATGTCAGATATTACAAAATTGCTTGTGACACATGATCTCAGTTCTATTGCTAATATGGCAGACAGAGTTATTGTTCTTTCAAATGGGGAGATTGTATTCGAAGGGGACCCATTGAAAGGGATTGAATACTACACTAAATCCGTACATTCTGAGGTGTTTAAAGCAAACTCGGAGGCAAATTCCCCCACTTTGGAATTAAATAAAGAAACAAGTATCCCTTTAGACTGGATACCTGTTAATGAAGAGTCATTGGGTGGAGCACAAGAAGTCATAATTAAAGCTCTAAATTTCAGTGTGAACAGCGAAAAGTATAAAGGATATATTTCAGCAAATGATCTAGTTGAGATTGATATGTTAATAGAAACCCATAAAACAACAGATGAATTGATCATTGGTTATCTTGTGAATGATAAGTATGGAAATGCTATTTTTGGAGAAAATACAACCGGTTCAAATATATTGTTAGGTTCTGTGATAAAAGGTAAGTCTTATCTTATCAAGTTACAGTTTAGATGGCCTGAGATTCAAGAAAACGAGTACTTCGTGACTCTTGGTTTGGGTGAGGGGTTTCATGAGATGCAGCATACTATACAATGCTGGGCCCATAATGTCATTCAACTCAAAAATATTGTATTCACTTCAATCCATGCGATCTTTAATAATAGAATTGAGCATGCTGCAATTGAAGAATTATAAGGAGAGATCGATTTGAATAAATGGGATATTAGTACGCCAACATTCGAATCCGACCAGATCAACGAGAAGTTGAAAGTGGCCCCATGGGAAGGTCATCGCTGGTTTGCATACGATTATATTAACTTTATTGAACCCAATACAATTGTAGAGCTAGGAACCCATTATGGCTGTTCATTTTTTTCATTCTGTCAGGCAGTTAAGGATTTCAACTTAAACACAAATCTTATTGCTGTAGATACTTGGGCTGGAGATGAGCAGGCTGGGTATTATGACGAGGAAGTATACCGTACTGTGAAAAGTACAGTTTCGGCTTATTTTAGTCATCTAAATATTGACTTGAAAAGAATGACGTTTGATAATGCATTATCTGAAGTGAATGAGAGCACAGTTGATTTAATCCACATAGATGGTCTGCACACCTATGAAGCGGTGAAACATGATTTTGAGACATGGCTACCTAAGTTATCTAAAGACGGTGTGATTTTCTTTCATGATGTTTTTAGTCCTCTTGAGTATGGTTCAAATGTTTTCTGGAGTGAAATAAAGCAAAGATATTCTTACTTGGAGTTTAAACACAGTTGGGGGTTGGGAATTCTATTTCCTAAGGGAGACAAAGTATATAATTTACTACTTGATCAAAATATTGAGGACAAGATAAATCTGTATACTTATAAGGCTCTATATTCATTTGAGCAAATAAAAACAAACGATCTCTCTTTTATGGTTGAAGAACGTGATAAGATAATAAACGACAACACACGGATGATTGCTGAAAGAGATGAGGCAATAAAAAACAATGAGATCATGATATCAGAACGTGATGAAACGATTAGAAGTAATGAAACCATGATATCAGAACGTGATGAAATTATAGAGAAGAATGAGAGCATGATTTATGAACGGGATGTCGCCTTGGGAGCGACTGAAAAATTGGTAAAAGAACGGGATCGATTAATCCGTAATATGGAAAAGATGATTGAGGAAAGAGATCAGTTATGTAATCAGTACCAAAATGAAATTCAAAACTTAAGAGCGAATATTATGGACTTGTATAAGAGAATAGAGCTATTAGAAACTAAAGTTAACTATTACGAAAGTAAGAAAATAATTTTCAATTTCAGAAACAAAGCGGATTAAGGAGCCTACATGGAAAATTTAATTCATACGGTACTGGAAAAAAATAAAAAAATCGCTTTCTTTGATGTGTTTGATACAATAATTCTTCGTCATGTAGAACCGGAATATGTGAAGAAAATATGGGCTAAACGAGTTAGCATTTATTTTGGCGATTCAATTGATTATGAAGAATTATATAGATTGAGAAATAATATGGAAGCCGAAATGTGTAAAGATAATGCAAATTCAGGTTTTGACATGGAATTTAACTACTCCAATTTGCTATCCTCGATGTATGTAGTTCTGATTAATAAAGGGTTTTTGAAGAATGATATCGATAAGGATCTATTTATTTCTATATGTGAAAAAATTGAAATTGAAACAGAAATGGCAGTTCAGTATATTGATCCAAAATGGCTCAAAGTAGTTGCTCAATTACTTAAGCACAATATTAAAGTTTATTGTGTTTCGGATTTTTATCTCTCGCAAAAGTTAATGGCTGAGTTGTTTGCTAAACATGGAATTCTTCAGTACATTAATGAGATTTATGTATCCAGTGAGTATTTGCTGACTAAGAAAAGCGGTAAACTATTCACAAAAATAATTGGTGATAATAACTTCAATCCCTCAGATGTCATTATGGTAGGCGATAATGAACACTCAGATTACAAAGTGCCGCTTTCTCAGGGTATTGATGCTTATTATATAGATAGGAAACAACAGCATGCTTTTTATAGTGAATTTCGTAAGCGGGTTGAGAGCGAGACACATTATGCAAATGAGTTAACGGCGATGGCAAGGGATATGTCGCATGTGGGGAGATTTTTAGAAATATCCTGTTCTTTGTTTTTTTATATCGTTATGCTTCACAAGTCTCTAATGAAAAATGGCGTGAAAAATGTATTCTTTTTGTCAAGAGAAGGAGAATTTCTGTTAAAGTTATTTGACTTATATCAGGAAAAAGAGGGATACAAAGATGCTTTTTATGTAAAGCCTCATTACTTGAAAGTATCTAGGAAATCTACATTTTTACCGAGCCTATTGTCTCTTGACAGTGAAAAGTTCGAGATTTTGTTTAGACAATATATCCATATTTCGCTATACGATTTTTTGTCAAGTTTAAGTTTTGAGGAAAAAGTAATAGAGGAAATTTCTCATAAACTTAATATAGATGCCAAGTTGAAAATTGAAAATTTCCCTAATAGTAAGATTTTTATGGATTTAAGAAATAATTCAACGTTTATTGAAAAATATGAAGAATCAAGGCTTCAGCAACGAGATAATTTTTACAGTTATATAGAAAATTTCACTGTGAATATAAAAAAACAGGGTTTTCATTTAGTTGATGTGGGTTGGAAAGGCACTATACAAGATAATATATATAGAATCTACAACGAAAATGTATCAGTACATGGATACTATTTAGGGTTAATTGCCTCAGGAGATACTCGAGAAAATAATAAAAAGCAGGGGCTCCTATTTTCTTCTATTCCTTATAGGACTCCTTATTTTAATGTATACAATGAAAACAGAGCATTATACGAAATAGTATTGGGTGCTTCTCATGGAAGTGCTAATAAATATATTCGTAATGATTATAATCATACGATTGAAGTTGAAACTGTTCAAACAGATATGGAAAAGAAATTATTTGATGAGGTAATAAGTCCATTACAGAGCCAAATATATGATTTTTTTGAGAAATTGTGTAATCTTTTCTGCAATAGAAGTGTAAAACTTGAATTTTACACTGAACAAATTGCTAAAATTCATTCCAGAATGGTCTTATTTCCAACAAAAGCGGAGATGAGTTTCTTTAATGGTTTGTATCATTATGAGAATTTTGGGGTATTCGAGTATTCTACTTTTAGCACAAAAAATAAGTTTAACTTAATCAAAACGATTAAAAATACTTTTGTATTGACACGAAATCCGAGGGCTATTCTTGAAAAGGGTTTTTGGGGACCCATAACACTTAGTAGTCATGGGCTTGGCTATTTAGTACCTATTTATGGACGTTACAAATATAATAAAAGTTTTAAAGGTGGAAGTAATCATCAAATTGGCACGATCGTTTCCGCAAATGATAGGCAGCTAGTGGAAGAACTTAAAAGGTCATTAGATGAAAAGGATAGGACAATTTTAAACCTGACGCAAATGATAGATGATCGAGATGAAGCAATGAAAAAAATGACACAAATGATAGATGATCGAGATGCGGCTATTAAAAGTATGACACAAATGATTGATGAAAGAGATGAGGTTATAGAAGAGTTATCAAAATCAAAACATGATTAGGGGAAGAGAAAATGAAATGGGCTTTCTTATTAGGATCTCCTGATATTAGTGGAGGTTCGTATGTAATTTTTGAACATGCAATAAGAGCAACAAAAAAAGGTGTGCTTGTAACAATTATTACTGAAGAAGAAGTTAATATGGAGAGATTACATTGGCATCCTGAAGCTAGGTCTTTAATTTGGAAAACATACAAAGAAGTCGAAAATGATAAATTTGATGTATGTATTGCAACTTGGTGGAGAACTGTTTACGAACTATATCGAGTGACTTCAGAAACATATGCTTATTTTGTTCAATCCATCGAATCACGTTTTTATGATGAGAATGAAAAATCACTAAGGCACTTGGTAGACTCAACATACCAACTTCCATTACACATTATTACTGAAGCGAAATGGATAAAACAACATTTAAGCGAACACTTTAACCAAGACGCTAAATTAGTACCCAATGGCATTAGAAAAGATATTTATTCAATTGAAGGAGCTAAATATCAGGCAAGAGAAGAAGGGAAACTGAGGATTCTAGTAGAGGGTCCAATAGACGTTCCTTTTAAGAACGTTCCAAAAACCATAGAAATCTGTAAACAATCTGATGCGGATGAAGTTTGGTTATTAACTTCAAGTCCAATTAGTTCTTATCCTGGAGTAGACAAAGTATTCTCACAAGTTCCTATTTTTGAAACAGCCAAAATTTACAGATCTTGCGACATTATTATCAAACTCAGTTATGTGGAAGGAATGTTTGGTCCTCCTCTCGAGATGTTCCATTGTGGTGGTACCTCGATAACATATAATGTTACAGGCCATGATGAATATATTGTTTCAGATCAGAATGCTTTGGTCGCTGCAAAAGATGATGACAAAGCAGTTTTGAATTTTATAAATAGCTTAAAGCATTCTCCTACTTTATTAAGAGATTTGAAGGATAAAGCTATAGATACTGCTAACAATTGGCCAGGTTGGAACGAATCATCTGAACAATTCTATGGAGCAGTAAAATCAATTTGTGAGGATAATAGTCTTTTTGTTCACAACTCGAAAGATATCATAGAAAAGAAAAGTAAATTTTATTTTCAATGGTATGTGATAGCAGAGGAGAATAAAGATGACTCAGGAATACTAAATATAAGCGGTCTCCAGTTTTTTAAATCGTTTATCCGCAGAAAATTCCCGGTTTTATTTAGACTACTAAGAAGTATTAAATATAAGGCGAAAGTACGTGCGATAAACAAAGGGAATTATACCAATAAATAAAAAGAGTTTGCTTCGATACTGGCATAAGAAAAAAAATTATAAATGGGGATTAGGATGAATAAATATATTACTAAGTTAAGTTTTGTATATTTTGTTTGTTTTTTATTAAGTACTAGTATTATATACCATTTTATTCCTAGTCTTACTAATAATTTAATTTTGTTATTGTTCTTGCTAGTACTAGGAACATTGACTCTAGGTTTATTTTTCAAAGGCTTTATGATAAGATTTTTATCTGCCGATCACATACATTGTAAGCAAGAGAAAGTAAAAAAAATTTATCTGTCTAGTATACTAATGGCGCTTTTGGTGGTTGTTATGCTGCCATTTAATATCTCTGCCTATCACATTATCGAGATTCATCCATTAGCACAAAAAAATTCTGCGTCTTTGGGTAAAGAGGTTTGGTTAAAAGAATTAAAAATAGACGACCATACCATACCTATAAATGAAATGTTAATGAAAGGTAAGTGGGAGATAATCGATAACACACCTGTTTATACAGGTGAAGGTGATGCAGAGATAAAATGGAAGGGGAAAATCCAGGAGGATATTAAGCTGAAACTTAGTAACCATCCTTATTCTGGTTATGTTCAAATAAATATAGATGGAAAAGGGCAAGTACTTGATCTATATTCCTCGAAGAATGATTCTAAAGAGTTTGTTTTAACTAATTTGAAAAACTTCTCTTTTTTTGAAAAGAGTTTTATCCTACTCTCTGATTTATTTCTTTTATCTTTTTTTATATATATTATAATAATTACTTTAACGCACAGTTCTGATTCAAAAAAAAATTTCAATAGCAACTACAAAAGTGAGTATGTATATACCTTGCCTATTTTTTTTGTATGGTTAATATACTTCCTTATCTATTATCCAGGTTTAATGAGTGGAGATTCCTTAGACCAGTGGAGACAGCTATCTACTCTAGAATTTGGAGACGCACATCCGATTTTTGACACTTTAGTTAAATGGCTAATTACCCGGTTTTGGTACTCACCAGCATCCATAGTTATAGTACAATCCCTGTACTTATTGTTTGTTCTTTTTCTAGCATTTAGACTTCTTACAAAATTACAAGTCAAAAAACCGATTTTATGGTCATTATCCTTAATTTTCGCGCTTTTACCAGTGAATTCAATGATGATGTTGAGTTTGTGGAAGGATATTCCATATAGCATATCTCTCCTGTTTCTTACTATTATAGTAGCTACTTTGTATTTTGAAAAAGAAAATTGGTTAAGATCAAATAAGAATATATTTTTACTTGGAAGTGCTCTATTTCTTGTGCTGATGTTTAGACATAATGGGATAATTTCCGTCACGGGCACCTCATTACTACTAGCAATAGTTTATAAATCAAATTGGAAGAGAATATTTGCTGTGTTTCTAATAGTGATTTTTATTTTTTTTGGAAGTAAATCGGTGTTGTTGAATTTATTAGATAGTAAACCTAGTCCAACTATTTTAACTGTGAATGTACCAATTCAACAAGTTGCTTCCATGTTGGCAGCTAATGTGGAGTTGAAAGATTACCAAAAAAAGGTAATAGACAAAGCTATGGATTCTTCATTATGGGGAGATTATTATAACAAGTTTGTTATTGACCCACTTGTGTTTAATCCAAAATTCAATATGCTAGTTTTTGATGAACCTGGTTATAAAACGCAATTTGTAAAAGTATGGATGCAGTTGGTTGTTAAGCATCCCGAAATAGCCATTAAAAGCTGGATCAGTCAAACCTCAATTATATGGAGAATTAGTGAACCATATGGTTCGGGTACTTTTTTTACAGAACGTGGAATTATTAAGAGCGATCAGGAAAATTTGAAAAATTTCGATTTGCAGACAGACTCACTAGCACCTGAATTATTTGATAAGTTTCAGTATAATTTAGATAGATCGCAACAAACTGATCTGGTGTGGTTAATTTGGAGACCAGCCATTTTTATTTTAATAACAATATTATGTGCTCTAATAATTGGTTTTAGAAATAATTTCAAAAGTACTCTTATTTTTGCACCTGTTATGTTGAATGTGTTAGGCTTAGCTTCTGCAATACCAGCACAGCAATCAAGATATTTATATTCTACAATTTTATGTTCTTTCTTTTTGGTTGGCCTTGTTTTCATTAAATTGCCTAACTCAGATAAAGTAAGTTTGCACCGAGAGGAAGAATTGAGATGAGAATATTGATTATTATTCCGGCTTATAATGAAAGTAGTAGTATTAAAGAGTTAATAGATAACTTAAAAAAAGAAAATGTGGATTTATTAGTAATCAATGATGGCTCAACTGATAGTACTTCTTTAATTTGTAGACAAAATAATGTTAATGTCATAGATTTACCCTGTAACTTGGGTATTGGAGGAGCTGTACAGACAGGATATAAATTTGCTTTTAAAGAAAACTATGATATAGCTATTCAAGTGGATGGAGATGGACAGCATGATCCTAAACAAATCAGACTATTAATTGAACCAATAATAAATGGACATGCAGATATGGTAATAGGATCGAGATATATAGTAAAAAAAGGATTCCAGTCAACACTTATAAGAAGGATAGGGATAAAGTATTTTAGTCGTTTAATATATATATTAACGAAAAGAAAAATCACTGATCCTACTTCTGGGTTTAGAGCATGCAATCGTAAAGTGATTACGGTATTCGCCAATGTTTACTATCCAACTGATTATCCTGAACCTGAATCGATTGTACATTTATTAAGAACGAATCATAAGGTGCAGGAGGTACCCGTGAAAATGATAGAAAGGCAAGGTGGGATTTCCTCAATTAGAGCATTTAGATCAATTTACTACATGGTAAAAGTTTCCTTTGCAATATTGATTGATGGTTTAAGGGGAAAGAAATTTTATGAGGTTGATCAATTATGATTCCCATTCAGCTTAAATTAATTCTTTTGTTTTTTTGCGTAATGATTCTAGTTATATTAATAAAAAAAATAAAAAAGTATCAGTTAGAATTAAAGTATGCCTTATTATGGATCTTTATTAATCTGGCAGGAATATTTCTTTCAATATTCCCTCATTTTCTATTTTATGTTTCTGATTGGTTATATATAGAAACCCCTGTTAATGCTCTTTTTTTACTTTCGTTGATAGCCTTATTTTTTGTCCTTTATAGTCTAACTGTCGCTTCCTCAAGAAGCTCAAATAAGATAAAAAATTTATCTCAAGAAATAGGTCTTTTGAAAATTGAAATTGAAGAAATGAAAAGAAACAGGATTCTTGGTTCGAATGAAAAGTGATTTATTCCAATTTATAAAGTATGGTTTCGTCGGCGGCATTGGCACTATGCTACACATTTTAGTAATAATGCTTTTGGTAGAGGTTTTCCATTTCGAGCCACTAACAGCTACAATTATTGGTTATGCGTTTATTATTACATTGACCTATTCTATTAATTTGCGGTGGACATTTGGAATGGTGAACAATACCAGAATTTATTTTCTGAGGTATTGTATAACATCTTTGCTGGGTTTATTGATTAATTTGATCTTAATGTATTTTATTGTATATATATTTCATATAGTGTATTTAGTAGGGCAGTTATTATCTGTTATCGTTGTACCTATTTTTAATTTTATTCTCAATAAACGATGGACTTTTCGAGAGAAGGATATTGAAGTAAAATGATATTGTCTTACACTATAAAAAGAGTGGGGTTAAATTTTTGAAAGTATTCATTAAAGGTGTCTTAGGAAGTCTGGCGAGTATTATAATATGGCCATCGGTTTTAATTGCTCTAATCCATAAAATTAGAGGAGTGAAAATAAAAAATATAACAAAAGTTTTTATTGCTTATAATGTAAATATAGATAATATGACACCAGAATTAATTCAAATTGGTGAAGACGTTAAAATTACTCGCAATGTAACAATATTAAGTCATTTTCATCCTACTAAGGCAGCGTCAGAAATATATGGAGAGCTAGTGAAAGAAAAAGTGATTATTTGTGATGGTGTTTTTATTGGCGTTGGAGCCATTGTTTTGCCAGGGGTTACAATTGGTTATGGGGCTATTGTAGGGGCTGGTGCTGTGGTTACAAAAGATGTTCCACCAAACTGTGTTGTTGCTGGTAACCCAGCAAGAGTAATTAAAACGAAATAGATAAATAAATTAAATAGGAGGATATATGAAAGGTATAATTCTTGCGGGCGGGACAGGTTCTCGCCTTTTTCCTTTAACTAAGGTGACCAATAAACACCTGCTTCCTGTCGGTAAGTATCCCATGATCTTTCATTCCATATATAAGCTGAAAAAAGCTGATATTACGGACATCCTTATAGTAACAGGCAAAGAACATATGGGGGATGTTGTAAATCTGCTTGGAAGCGGTCGTGATATGGGCGTAACCTTTACATATAAGGTACAGGACGAAGCAGGTGGCATTGCGCAGGCGTTAGATCTGGCAGAGCATTTCGTTGGTAAAGATCAAATGGTTGTCATTTTGGGGGATAATGTGTTTGAGGATGATATTTCACCGTTTGTGCAGAATTTTCGTGAACAAGACGCTGGGGCTAAACTATTATTGCAAAAGGTTCATGATCCGCAACGATTTGGTGTGGCAGAACTTCATGAGGAACGTATTGTATCAATAGAAGAAAAACCTCAGCTACCTAAAAGTGATTATGCGGTTACGGGGATATACATGTTTGATCACAATGTTTTTAATATTGTGAAAACCCTAAAACCATCGACACGTGGAGAATTGGAGATTACAGACGTAAATAATGCATATATTGCTAACGGAACATTGACCTATGATATTCTTCAAGGTTGGTGGACGGATGCAGGAACGCATGCTTCGCTTGCCAGAGCAAATGAACTCGCGCAAAACATTATATTTGGTGAGGAATTTGGCAAGTTAAAGATATAAAGCAAAGTTTCACAGCATTGAGGGAAGGACGTATAGCATGAAAGTGATACCTTTAAGATTAACAGGTACAAGTATAATGGAGCCGATTGTTCATGGTGATCACCGTGGTTTTTTTATGGAAAGTTACAATGAACAGATCATGAAAGAAAACGGAATAGACCATGCTTTTATTCAAGATAACCAATCCTTGTCTGCAGAAGCCGGTGTGATTCGTGGTTTGCATTATCAGCTTAATCCTAAAGCACAGACCAAACTCATTCGTGTGCTTTCTGGAGCTATCTACGATGTGATTTTGGATATTCGTAAAAGTTCTCCAACATTCGGTCAATGGGTCGGGGTAATCTTGAGTGAACATAATAGACGTCAGCTACTGGTGCCCAAGGGTTTTGCTCATGGGTTCTGTACGCTTGTTCCGAACACTCAAGTGCTGTATAAGGTAGACGAGTATTATTCACCTGAAAATGATCGTGGAATTCTGTGGAATGATCCAGCACTAGGGATTGATTGGCCAACTTCTCATGCTATTCTTTCAGAGAAGGATCAGAAGCATCCGGCACTGGCCGACGCTGACATTAATTTTGATTAGAGGAATAATAAGATTTAGGAGGTCAGTATGAAACTTCTTGTCACCGGCGGGGCCGGATTTATAGGCAGTAACTTTGTATTGTATATGTTAAAACAGCATCCAGATTATGAAATTGTAAATATAGATGCTCTTACCTATGCAGGTAACCTGGAAAATTTGAAATCCATTGAAAATAACCCCAAGCATAGCTTCATCAAAGCAGATATTACCGACGCACAAGCGATTGACCAACTGATGCAGCAGGGGATTGATGTGGTGGTTAATTTTGCAGCGGAGTCACATGTGGATCGGAGTATTCTGGAACCGGAAGTGTTTGTGAAAACAAACGTATTGGGTACGCAAGTGCTACTGGATGCAGCCAAGAAATATAACGTGACCAAGTTTGTACAGGTATCAACAGATGAGGTGTATGGATCTTTGGGAGAAACAGGCTTGTTTACGGAGGAAACTCCGTTGCAGCCTAATAGTCCTTATTCTGCATCCAAGGCAGGCGGCGATCTGCTAGTTCGTGCATATCATGAAACCTTCGGTTTACCAGTGAACATCACGCGTTGTTCTAACAACTACGGTCCATATCAGTTTCCTGAAAAATTGATCCCGCTAATGATCTCACGTGCATTGAGCGACCAACAGCTACCTGTATACGGGGATGGCTTGAACATTCGCGACTGGTTGTATGTAGAGGATCATTGCAGCGCAATTGATCTAGTCATTCATCAGGGTAAACTGGGTGAAGTATACAATATCGGGGGAAATAACGAGCGGACAAATGTGCATATCGTCAAAACGGTATTGGAGGAGCTGGGCAAGCCAGAATCTCTGATTTCGTATGTGCAGGATCGTCCAGGTCATGACCGCCGTTATGGCATTGATCCAACGAAGACCATGAATGAGCTGGGCTGGAAGCCAAAGCACTCTTTTGAAACAGGCATTAAAGAAACGATTCGCTGGTATTTAGACAACGAAGAATGGTGGACTCGTATTCAATCCGGCGAATACCAACAATACTATGCTAAACAGTACGGTTCCCGCTTGGGGGATGCGTAAAATGAAGGTGCTGGTTACTGGAGCATCCGGTCAACTTGGTAAAGATGTAGTAAACGTTTTTCAGGATCAAGGACATGATGTTCTTGGATATGAACGGGAACAGCTGGATATCACGGATTTGGAGCAGGCTGTGAAGATCGTGGAACAGTACCAACCTGATGCCGTAATCCACTGTGCAGCGTATACGGCTGTGGATGCAGCGGAGACCGATGTAGACGGGGCTTATCAAGTCAACGCGGCAGGTACACGTAATATGGCAATGGCTGCGGAAAAGGTTGGAGCCAAGCTGGTTTATATCAGCACAGATTATGTGTTCGATGGAACGGCAAAACAGCCATATCATGAGTACGATAATACCAATCCGCAGAGTATCTACGGAAAGTCCAAACGGGCGGGGGAGGTATTGACCCAAACACTTTCCTCTAGGTATTTTATTGTTCGTACATCTTGGGTATATGGATTGCACGGGAACAATTTTGTCAAAACGATGCTGAAGCTTGGACAGGAGAAGCCGCTCCTCCAGGTGGTGAATGATCAGAAGGGTTCACCTACCTATACGGTGGATCTGGCACGTTTTTTGGCGGAATTGATTCAAACGGAGAAGTACGGCGTATACCATGCATCCAATAGCGGCTCCTGTACCTGGTATGAATTTACGCAAGCTATTTTACAGGATGCGGCGGAAATATTAGATGCCAAGATCACAGCGAAATTGGAGCCATGTAGCACAGAGCAATTCCCCAGACCGGCAGCGCGACCACGTAATTCTGTTATGGAGCATATCGCGATCCGAACCAACGGGTTGAATGATTTGCGCGACTGGCGTGAGGGATTGCGTGATTTTTTGCAGGAGTGTCTTAGTAAATCCGAGTAATTAAAACCTTATTATAAATATCAACAATCTCCCATCAGTTCATGATTGGGAGATTTTATTATATTAAGGCCTATGTTGATTAAGGACAATGAGCATTATAATGTATAAGCAGATGAAACATATTGTCCCTCTATTGCACATTTTAAAAGAAGGAGGTCATTACTCTGAACAGACCTAACGTACAAATTTTATTATCTACATATAACGGAGCAGCTTACTTAGATGAGCAAATAGAAAGTCTCATCAATCAAAAAGACGTAGAAATTCAGATTCTAATTCGTGATGATGGCTCGACAGATGATACGGTTGCCAAGTTGAGAGCGCTGAAGCAACGTTATCCTCAACAGATTTTTTTATGCCTTGAGAGCAATGTAGGGGTTATTAAAAGCTTTTTTGATCTGATTCAAAGATCGTCTGAGACATTCGACTATTACGCTTTTTGTGATCAGGATGATGTGTGGATGCCGAATAAACTTGCTCAGGCTGTGGCTCATCTCAGGAATCAGGATGGGAGCCGGCCGCTGATGTACTGTTCTGCTACACAAATGGTCTCTCAAACATTGGAACCACTCAAAGTATGGCCAGCTGACATCCCCCGACCTATATCCTTCTATAATGCTCTCATTGAGAATGTATGTGTAGGTTGTACCATGGTGATCAATAAAGAAACACTCAAGCTCGTGAAAAAGAGAATTCCGACTTCTTTGGATAAACTTATTATGCATGACTGGTGGATTTACTTATGCACTTCCTCTTTTGGTGAGGTTGTTTTTGACCCCGAGCCGTCCATTTGGTATCGGCAGCATCAAAACAATGTGCTGGGAGGTTCTACGGATGGCTGGGTTAGCAAGTGGAGGAAAAGACTAAGTAGATTTGCAAAAGGAAAAAATCGCTATATTTTAAGCAAACAAGCCCAGCAATTTATTCAACTTTATGGACAAGACATGTCTCCTCAAATGTATAAAGATATGGATCAATTCCTGGACAGCTACCAAAAGGGTGTGTTTTCTCGTATGAAATATATTTGGCAGTCTCCATTTTACAGGCAGTCACGGTTGGACAACTGGATTTATAAGTTGGTTTTTGTATTGAGGAAGTTATAGAGGTATGGAAAGAAAAAATATTGAAACTTTTTTCCATATATAAGCGTCAAATAGTCAAAGGTGCAAATGAATACTAGATAAAATACCATCGAATGCGTGTTCCTTTATGGAAAAATATAGTATAATTGAAACGTGCAACCGATAGAGCTGGCAAGGGCGGTCGGCTAACTCTCCCGAGGAGGGGGGTGAAGCCTGTGACAGTGTTTGAGGCGCTCAGTTTAATGCTGACGTTCGGGGCGTTAATCGTCACACTGTTAGAGTTTAACAAACGAAAATAGACCGCCCCCGCAAGGAAGGGTCTATTTTCGGCCTGATTGTTCCAAAACCGTCCGCTCTTGGAGCGTTGGTTGCGCAGGGGCTGGCTGGCACCAGCCCTTTTTCCATGTATATCTTACCACGATGAATTTTAGACCTCAACCGAGGATTTTACAAAAATCTAATAAACGACTTCCAATGAACAATATATAGATCGAAATGGTTTCGTTTGTCTATATTTGCACTTTGGAGCGACTGGAATCGAATTTTTTGAAATTCTGCTAACTATGTAAGGTTACAAGTTATGTGCTTTTTTGCGCCCCGTGGTCTGCGCGGTATGCTATAATAGGCGATAGTAGAATAGATTACTGAATTTGTCAGGAGCGTTTTAAATATGGATGTAAGCATACTGGTCGTCAACTATAATACGTGTCGATTGACGCTGGATTGTTTGCAATCGGTGTATGCGTCAAAGTCGCAGTATCGATATGAAGTGATTGTTATCGATAATCACTCCAGTGACGGGTCTGTTGAGGCTATTCGTGCTGCATACCCGGATATTACATTGATAGCTAATAAGGATAACACAGGTTTCGCCAAGGCGAACAATCAGGGGATGGAAGTAGCCAGCGGGCGTTATGTATTGTTATTGAACTCCGATACGTTGGTGCAACCGGACACGCTGGATACAATGATTCAGTTTATGGATACGCATCCGGAGATGGGGGCATCGGGCTGTAAGGTCATCTTGCCAGATGGCTCGCTAGATAAGGCTTGTAAGCGAGGATTTCCAACGCCGTCAGCTTCTTTTTACTACGCTTTCGGCTGGTCGAAGCGTTACCCGGGTAACCCGAAGTACAATCAATATCAGCTTGGGCATCTAAGCCCGGACGATGAGTATCCTGTAGATGTACTGGTAGGTGCTTTTATGCTGGTGCGCCGGGAGACGATTGACCAGGTTGGTGGCTTGGACGAAACCTTTTTTATGTATGGTGAGGATATTGACTGGTGTTACCGGATTAAGCAAGCCGGGTGGGGCATTTACTACTACCCGCGCACATATATTATTCATATCAAAGGGGGCAGCGCTCGCCGTCGTCCTTTGAAAATTATTTATGAGTTTCATAGAGCTATGTGGGTATTTCATCGTAAGCATTATAAACAGCAATACAGTTGGATCACCAATATGGCTGTATATGCGGGAATTACCGTAAAATTTGGAATGGCCTTTCTAAAAAATAAGTTGTCCGCACCGGTCAAGCCGGACAGCGGGGAACAATCTCGTACTGAGGTGAAAGCATGATACGCAGAAATCAGCGTTTTTTAACCCAATTATATATTGTGGCGGATTTCGCGGTCATTCAGTTGTCCTTTCTGATCGCTTGGTTTTTCAAATTTGAAAGTGAATGGATCACCTATAAAGAACCGCTTCCTATTCAAGTATATGGAGGCTGGAGCTTAATCTACGGCCTGATTGCCGTAGTGCTGGGAATGCTATTCTCGCTCTATTCGCCCAAACGCAAAAAGCGGTTTGCAGACGACGTATTCCGAGTCACCCAGATTCATATCGTTGGGCTGTTCGTGCTGTTGAGTGTGATGTTTTTCGTGAAGCAAATCGACATTTCGCGGTCCTATCTGGCGATCTATATGGCTGGGAATGTGCTGCTTATTTTGTTTTACCGGTTCTTTTTGAAGCAAGTTCTTAAAGCTCTCCGTCAAAAAGGGTACAACAAGCAATTCATGCTTATTCTCGGAGCGGGCACTCTAGGCCAACGATTTTATCATAATCTTGGACAGTATCCTGATCTGGGATACGAGGTCGTGGGCTTTCTGGATGATAAGCGGCATTGGAGTGAAGAGGAAGAAGCGCATTTCCGCCCGATTCTTGGAGGCTTAGATCAATTGGAGGCTACGCTGTCGCGTCTGATGATTGACGAGGTCATTCTGGCGTTGCCGCTGGATGCCCATGATAAGTACCCCAAGATTATCAACATGTGTGAAAAGGCTGGAGTGCGCACGCTTATAATCCCTGACTTTTTTGATTATTTGCCGGCTCGTCCGTACTTTGATAACTTTGCAGGTATGCCGATGATTAATGTACGGGATATTCCACTGGATGTGGCGGGGAATCGATTGTTTAAGCGTCTATTCGATATTTTATTCTCTTTATTCGCGATTCTTCTGACGTCTCCGATCATGCTGGCAGTGGCGATTGGTGTAATGATCACATCCAGAGGGCCCATCATTTTTAAGCAAGAGCGGGTGGGCTTGAATCGTCGCACCTTCCGAATGTACAAATTTCGTTCGATGAAGGTGCTGCCTCCTGGAACTGAAGATACGGGCTGGACGACTGCTAATGACCCAAGACGCACACGTTTTGGTACTTTTATTCGTAAAACGAGTCTCGACGAGCTGCCGCAATTTTTCAACGTTCTGCTGGGTGATATGAGTGTCGTTGGTCCGCGCCCAGAACGACCCTATTATGTGGATCAGTTCCGTGAGGAAATTCCAAAATACATGGTGAAGCATCATGTTCGTCCTGGAATCACAGGCTGGGCACAGAGCAACGGGTTGCGTGGAGATACATCTATTGAGGAACGGATTAAGCATGACATCTTCTATATTGAGAACTGGTCGCTCTTATTTGATATTAAAATTATTTTCCGCACGATTCGCAACGGTTTCAAGAACGCGTATTAATACAGAAGCACCCTTCGGTTCAGCCGGAGGGTGCTTTTGCGTCTGGCAGTTGTTTTGAGCATGCGTATGTGGGGTATTGACCTGTACGAAAAGGATGTGACCCCCCATGAAACGATTGATTGTTTCGGTTATTCTTTTAATGTTAATCGGCACATTTTTACTGGCATACAAAGGAAAATCTACAGAAGAACATACTGGCTTTACCACGCACCGTGTGATTTCGCATGCCATGGGAGCCGTTGATGGTTTGGCCTATACTAATGCGCGTGAAGCGTTTGTGGAAAATTATAAAAAAGGCAGCCGCGTATTCGAGGTCGACCTGATGTTTACATCGGATGGACAATTGGTGGCGCGCCATGAATGGACAGAATCTTTTACAGAGCAAATGCAACAGGAACATGCAGTTGCTACGGAACAGGGCGGAAAACCTTGGAGCTATCATCAATTTAAGAACACCCCCATACACGGTTACTATACCCCAGTAGATTGGAAGGATGTATTGGATTTATTGGAAACATACCCGGATGCTTATATTGTGACCGATACGAAAGAACAGGACCCTGTCCAAATCAAACAGTTGTTTGCGCAACTGACCCGTCAGGCACAGGAGAAAAACCCCGAGCTTTTGTCCCGTATTGTTCCTCAAATTTATAATGAAGAAATGTTGCGAACGTTACGAAGTATTTATCCTTACCCATCCATTATTTATACGCTCTATGCCACAGAAGATAAGGACGACCAGATTATTCGATTTGTACAACAAAATGATATAACGGCAGTAACTTTACCAGAGAATCGGGTGAGTGGAGCTTTAGTGGAAAGTTTGCGTCAGGCAGGGGCGGTGTGCTACGTAAATACCATTAATGAGTTGAAGGATGCGGCTGAGTATGAACAGATGGGTGTACGAGGTTTCTATACAGATATTTTAACGGAAAAAGAACTTAGTGAACGCAGTTGGTTGTATGCGTTACGACCATGAGTTGTCTGAACGGGGTGTTCCCATTTGATACGAACATTGACACCTTTTAAGCACTATCATAGACTTAGCATAGAACGCTTTTGGATATTGGAATTCGGCTCGCCTGGATCATGACAAAAGCAATGAATGCTGGAGGAATGTGTGTTGGCAGATTCAATTCAATCATGGAGGCATGTGTTTAAGCTTGATCCTGACAAGGAACTGGATGATGGTTCGCTTGACGCCGTGTGTATGTCTGGTACGGATGCGATTATGGTAGGAGGTTCCTCAGGTATTACCTATGAAAATACGGTGGATTTGCTGTCGAGGGTTCGGCGTTATGAGGTGCCGTGTGTGCTTGAGGTGTCCGATCTGGAGGCTGTAGTGCCAGGGTTTGATCTATATATGATTCCTATGGTACTGAATACTACTGACAGTAATTGGATTCTAGGGCAGCACCAACGTGCGATTGAACAGTTTGGTTATATGATCCCGTGGGATTTGCTTGTGGCGGAAGGATATATTGTTTTGAACGGTGATTCTACGGTCGCTAAGCTTACCGGAGCAGATGCTTCGCTGGATGCTTCATCTGCCGCCTCATATGCACAGATTGCTGACAAGCTCATGCATCTGCCGATTGTATATGTGGAATATAGCGGTGCTTTTGGGGATATGGAGCTGGTGCAGAAAATACATCGCAGTACGGAGCGCTCTCGTGTCCTATACGGGGGAGGTATCGTGGATAAATCTACCGCGTTACAAGCGGCTGCCGTTTGTGACACCATTGTAGTAGGAAACATCATTTATCGTGACTTGGCGAAAGCGCTGGAGACGGTAGCTGTGAAGTTGGAAGTATAGAACGTGAATTTATGGAAGCTCAGGGAAAGGAGCATGCACGCATGCAATCAATAGATATACACGAGGCGGTAGCTCGCCTTAATCCGCCTCAGCGTCAGGCTGTGGAGGCGGTAGATGGTCCGCTGCTGATTATGGCTGGCGCAGGCAGTGGTAAAACACGGGTGCTCACGCACCGAATAGCCTACCTCATCGCGACCCGCAAGACGGCTCCATGGGGCATTTTGGCGATTACCTTTACGAACAAGGCCGCGCGTGAGATGCAGGATCGCGTATCCAAGCTGATTGGCCCACAGGGAAGAGATGTATGGGTATCCACCTTCCACTCGATGTGTGTGCGTATTTTACGTCGGGATATCGAGCGGATTGGATTCACCTCGAATTTCAGCATTTTGGATTCTACGGATCAATTGTCTGTCATTCGGAGCTGCATGAAGGATCTGAATATAGACACCAAAAAGTTTGAACCCAAAGCGGTTCAGTCTATGATGAGTACGGCTAAAAATGAACTGGTCACTCCCGAAATGTATGAACGCAAGATTGGCGACTATTTTGAGGGGATTGTGGCGAAGGTATATACCAAGTACCAACAACGACTCAAAAATAACAACTCTCTTGATTTTGATGATTTGATCATGGCAACGATTCAGCTTTTTAAAGAAGTACCTGAGGTACTGGACTTCTATCAGAAGAAATTTCAATACATTCATGTTGATGAATATCAAGATACGAACCGTGCGCAGTACATGCTGTGCAAAATGCTGGCCGACAAGCATCACCGGATTTGCGTAGTAGGTGACAGTGACCAATCCATCTATCGGTGGCGGGGGGCGGATATTAGCAACATTTTGAATTTTGAAGAGGACTACCCGGAAGCGCGCACCATTTTGCTGGAGCAGAACTATCGGTCCACCTCAAATATTCTCAATGCTGCCAACGAAGTTATTGGTCAAAATACAGGCCGCAAGCCGAAAAAACTATGGACTGACAAAGAAGGCGGCGCCAAGATTAAGGTTTACCGTGCTGATTCTGAACATGATGAGGGCTACTTTATCGCCTCAGAAATTCATAAGAATATTAATGCGGGCAAAACCTATAGCCATCATGCCATTTTGTACCGTACGAATGCTCAGTCTCGGGTTGTCGAGGAAATTTTGATTAAATCGGATATTCCTTACCAGATCGTGGGCGGTATCAAGTTCTATGATCGGAAGGAAATTAAGGATTTGCTGGCGTATCTTCGCCTGCTCTCCAATCCTGACGACGACATCAGCTTGATCCGAATCATTAATGTGCCAAAACGAAGCATCGGAGACACAACCGTCGGCAAATTGCAGGCAGCTGCAGCAGAACGGGGAGTTTCAATTTTCCGTGTCCTTCAAGTTGTAGACGATTTGGGCTTTGCAGGACGTACGCGCAATGCGTTGGTAGAGTTTTACGATATGATCGAAGGTTTAAGTCGGATGGTAGACTACTTGTCGGTTACCGAGTTAACAGAAAAAATGCTGGAAACCACTCAGTATCGCTTGGAGCTGCAAAACGAGAATACACTCGAGTCGCGTTCGCGTTTGGAGAATATTGATGAGTTCCTGTCGGTAACCATGGAATTTGAAAAAGGAGCGGAAGACAAGTCACTCGTCTCCTTCCTGACCGACCTTGCGCTGATTGCCGATATTGATTCCATGAATGACGATGAAGAAGAGCAAAGCGATGCGGTTGTATTGATGACCATGCATAGCGCCAAAGGATTGGAGTTTCCCATCGTATTTATTGTCGGTATGGAGGAGGGAGTATTCCCTCATAGTCGTGCCTTTCTGGATAACGAAGAGCTGGAGGAAGAGCGCAGATTGGCGTATGTCGGGATCACCCGTGCAGAGGAGCAACTGTTCCTTACATGCGCACAGATGCGCACTCTGTTTGGCCGCACCACAGCTAACCCGCCTTCCCGCTTTCTCGAAGAGATTCCGGACGAGTTAAAAGAGGATACGATCATTAAACGTGACCGCTACCGCCGTTCAGGCAATGTAGGCGGATCTTATGGTGGGCGCGGACTGAATAAAGGTAGTGGCAGCAACTTTGGTGGAGAACGCTCGTTTGATACGATGAGCCGTAGTGGTTCGTCCGCTTCCGCGTCACCCCGAGTAACAGTAACGACATCTTCATCCACGAAACCCACTCCGGCTGCTTCGGCAGGAGGTCCCTCCATTTTTGCTGCTGGAGACAAGGTACAGCATGGTAAATGGGGGATTGGAACTATTGTAGCTGTAAAAGGGACGGGCAATGATATGGAGCTTCAAATTGCTTTCCCGGCTCCAGTAGGGGTTAAACGACTGTTAGCTGGCTTTGCACCGATTACAAAAGTAGAATAAATCTCAAACATCATTAAATCTCGAACCTCATGAGTGGCAGCTTGGCTTAGGGCCTCTGCCCTGATGAAGTTCCCGGAGGGATACGCCTGCATGAACCCAATGCACAGGATGGAGCAGCTTGTTGCTGAACTGAACACATATAACTATCATTACTACACACTGGATGAACCTAAGATCAGCGACAAAGAATATGATGTGCTTTATGACGAGCTGGTAGCGCTTGAACAGACGAGCGGTCTTGTGCTGCCGGATTCGCCGACACAGCGTGTGGGCGGGGAGTTACTCAAAGGGTTCACACCGCATCGCCACCTTGCCCCATTATGGAGCCTTGATAAAGCTCAGAATATGGAACAGCTGCGTGCATGGAACGCGCGTGTCGTGAAGCTGGTCAATGATTACAATACCAAGAACCCAGAGCAACCTTTGCCATCTCCAGGTTATGCGATAGAACTTAAATTTGATGGTCTAACGCTGAACCTGACGTATACTGATGGACAGCTGGTACAGGCTTCTACCCGCGGTAATGGTGTGGTGGGTGAGGGGATATTGGCGCAGGTAAAAACAATTAAATCCGTGCCACTTACAATTCCTTTTCGAAATGGAACTATTGAAGTTCAGGGAGAAGGGATAATGAATCTCTCTGTACTGTCCAAATATAATGAGACTGCCGCAGACCCTCTTAAAAACGCACGCAACGCCGCAGCTGGCGCTTTGCGTAACTTGAATCCCAAAGTGACAGCAGAACGGCGATTGAATGCATTTTTCTACAATGTGGGTTATGCAGACCGTATCCAGTTTAACAGCCACCAGGAAATGATGACTTTCCTGCGTGAAAATCATTTTAAGGTAAACCCTTACTTGACTTACTTTGATAATTTTGAAGATGTAATGGAGCAACTGATTGAGATTGAAGAATCTCGTGCCGGATTGGATTACCTCATTGATGGGGCAGTATTGAAAATTACAGATATGCGCACACGTGAGGCTCTCGGGTATACTGATAAATTCCCGCGCTGGGCGGTGGCCTATAAGTTCGAAGCCGAGGAAACAACTACGGTGCTTAACTCGGTTGAGTGGAATGTAGGACGAACGGGTAAAATCACCCCACTTGCAAGGGTAGAGCCGGTAGAACTGGCGGGAGTCACTGTACAAAATTGCACACTGAACAATGCTGGTGACATCGAGCGCAAAAACCTGAAGTTTGCTTTGGGTGCACGTGTGTTTATCCGTCGCTCAAACGATGTCATTCCGGAGATATTAGGAAAGGTAACATCTGAGCACGACGGAGAGGAAATTGTCGTACCAGATCATTGTCCAGCCTGCGGGTTTCCGTTGCAGCAGCGAGGTGCCCATTTGTTTTGCGACAATAAGCTGGGTTGTAAACCACAAATTGTAGCTCGTATTTCCCATTTTGCTTCACGTGATGCTATGGATATTGAGACATTCAGTGACAAAACGGCCATACAGCTGCATGACGAACTGGAAGTGCGCGAGCCTGCGGATCTGTATACACTCCAATATGATGATCTTGTGAAGCTGGAGCGGTTTGGTGAGAAAAAGGCCAGTAACCTCTTGGCGGCACTAGAAAAGAGTAAAGAGAGAGATTTGGCTTCTTTCCTTTATGCTCTAGGTATACCGAATACCGGTAAAGCAACAACACGCATGTTGGCTGAACACTACCGTGATTTGCACAAGACGATGTCCGCTACGGTGGAAGAACTGATAGAACTACCGGATGTGGGCGGGATTGTAGCCGAAAGCATTGTTGCTTTCTTTGCAGATCCATTTACTCAGGCGGGAATTGAAAAGATGCTGTCTCTAGGGGTGAAAGCTCAGGCCCCTGAAGCTCCGCAGGAGAAGAAGACAGACAGCTTTTTCAGTGGCAAAACGGTCGTGCTTACAGGTACCTTGCATCAGCTTACGCGTGACGAAGCTGCATCCAAGCTGGAGGCGCTGGGAGCCAAAGTTGCGGGGTCTGTATCGAAAAAGACGGATCTACTCATAGCTGGTGAAAAGGCTGGGAGTAAGCTGGCTAAGGCCCAACAGCTCGGAATTGACACCATAGAAGATGAGGATGAATTTATCAGACTGCTGGAACAAGAATAATAGTTTTGCAATGAGTGCAGTCATTCCGCTCTGGGGCGGGGTGGCTGCCTTATTATCTGTTGTATAGTAGGAAATAAAATAGATATAAATAAATGCTTGCTAAATAACTTTAGGCATGATATATTATTAGACGTTGCTTTGAGAGTATCATTTCTTGAAGCGAGGTTGCTGAAAAGATAATCGAAAAAAAGATTTGACAAGAAAGCAACTAACATGATATGATCTAATTCCTGGCTCGTTGAACGAACGAGAACAGACAAGTTCTTTGAAAACTGAACAAATGGATGATGAAAAAAAGATTTCTTCTTTTATAAAGAAGAATCGCTAGCATTAAAAATGAGCTTATCGCTCTTTCTATAAACCAACTTCGGTTGGTCTTTAATGGAGAGTTTGATCCTGGCTCAGGACGAACGCTGGCGGCGTGCCTAATACATGCA
>RCUF01000151.1_pt1 | contig 34397 bp, 38 predicted proteins | sample 2166311 | NCBI WGS metagenome assembly RCUF01 (sample SAMN09932608, study PRJNA488358) | compost metagenome | feature: garden; material: soil; isolation source: compost soil in 4-hydroxybenzonitrile-enriched culture | place: Germany: Experimental Botanical Garden Goettingen | collected 2016-01-27
TTCCGGTCGAGGTCGACTTCGACGAATCCGTCTTTGGCGCAGAAGCTGAGCCGGTTGGAGGATCCGGAACGACTTCTTTTTCAGGCTCCGTTGGCGTTTCCGGAACTGAAGGTACCTCCTCCTCAGGTTCTTCCGTGGGTTCAGGTGCCGTGGATTCGCTCTCGCCTGGACTCTTCGAATCGTCTGGGCTCTTCGAACTATCCGGGCTCTTCGAGCTATCAGGGCTCTTCGAACCGTCCGGGCTCTGTGAACCATCCGGAGAATGCGAACCGCTTGGAGTCTCACTCTCGCTCGGCGACGGGCGCTGCGACTCCGATGGCGTCGGCTTCGGCCGTGGAATGATTGGAGTGTCATCCTCAGGGACAATGGCGTCTGGATCCGGACCGCTTGGAGCCCGATCAGGAACCCGCGAGCCGTTGCCCTTCGGAGCACTGCCCGCATTGACCGTCAGCCGCTGCGAATTAATCATTGCCTGGCGCTGCCCCGGAATGGTTGGCAGGTAGTTACGCGGATCGTGCCAACGTCCGTCGATGATGACCTCGAAGTGCACATGGCAACCGGTCGAGTTGCCGGTAGTGCCAGCCAAGGCGATCAGCTCACCCTGCTCAACGCGTTGCCCCACTTTGGCAATCAACTTCGAATTGTGGCTGTAGCCAGTCTGGACATTGCTGCCGTGATCAATAGTCACGCGCATGCCGGAGTGCCCGGCCCATGCCGATACGGTCACCGTTCCAGCTTCAGAAGCGTAGACCGGCGAGCCGCAGGAAATAGGGTAGTCCTGGCCAATGTGGATCTGGTTGCCAGGACCGGTAGGGTTGGCACGCCAGCCATAAGGGCTGGAAATACTGCGGGTCTTGACCGGGTGCATCAGTTGCAGGTCGCCAGGCAATTTGCCGAGCTCGCCGACCATGCCCGCAAGCAGAGCTGAGGATTCGTTGTCATTGCCGGACGCTTCTGAGCCCGCGTCAGCGCCATCAAGCATTCCAACGGGACGGCCGTCAATAGCCAGCTCCTTGCCGGAACCGCCAAATGAGTTCAGCGGCGCATCTGCACTGACGTAGACCGGTCCGTTGAACATTGATGGATCTGCCACAGCATCGATGCCTACAGGGATATCGCCCTGCCTGGAGTCACCGGCCTGAGCCATGATCGGGATCGCCAAGGCTCCCGTCAGTCCGAGCGCGGCGACGATAGAAGTGGACCATATAACCAATGGCCTTCTGCGTCGAGGCAGCCCGGGCAACAGCAAGTCACGGTTTACTTGATGACGTCGTTTCACGACCGCCCTCTCCCAGATCACGTTTTCATAACTAAAACCCAGAGTAGGCGGAAAATGATAACTAATCCAGATGCTCGACTAAACTCGTCAGTATTAAATTTCTTGTTAACCTACTTTTTGCCCAAACACGTGCCTGCGTACCCACGCATGCATGGCAATCCCGGCTGCGGATGCCGCGTTGATTGAACGAGTCGAGCCGAACTGCTCGATGGACAAGGTGTCCTTGGCCGCAGCGTGGACTTCCGGGCTGAGGCCCGGACCTTCCTGCCCGAAGACCAGCACGCAGTCCTTCGGCAGGTCGTAGGTTTCCAGTGGAACGGAGTCCGGGAAGATATCGATTCCCAGAATCGTCAACCCCTCGCCTTCAGCCCAGGCAACGAACTCCTCCACCGTTGCATGGTGGCGTACGTGCTGGTAGCGATCAGTAACCATGGCGCCTCGTCGATTCCAGCGGCGACGGCCGATGATATGGACTTCTTTGGCTAGGAAGGCGTTTGCGCTGCGTACCACGGTGCCGATGTTCATATCGTGCTGCCAGTTTTCAATCGCGATATGGAAATCGTGGCGGCGTTCGTCAAGATCAGCAATGATGGCGTCCATCGTCCAGTAGCGGTACTTGTCCGCGACGTTGCGCCGGTCGCCCTCGGCAAGCAGCTGGGGATCGTATTTTCCGTCGGTTGGCAGTTCCCCCTCCCAGGGGCCCACTCCGATCACATGCTGCGCGCTCGGGTCATTAACTGGTTCATGCGTTTCTTCGTTCACAGTATTAAGCCTAGTTCGTTATGTTCGTGCCCTTGTTCACGGTGCATTTGCGTGCGCCTGTGTAATCTCTTAATAGAACGGGATACTTTCAGTGCCGATAGCTCCCACCACATATTTCCCTAGGGAGGATCCACGCCTCGTGACAACTTCAATCCGCGGTACGCGAACTGTCCACGACATCAAATGCTGGCTCACGGACATGGACGGCGTATTGGTTCACGAGAACCAGGCCATCAAGGGCGCCGCCGAGATGCTGAGCTACTGGCGCGACAACAACCTGCGCTTCCTGGTCCTGACCAATAACTCCATCTACACCCCGCGCGATCTGCGTGCCCGCCTATTGGCCTCGGGCCTGGACGTCCCGGAGGAAAACATCTGGACCTCCGCGATGGCCACTGCAGAGTTCCTGGCTCGCCAGCGCCCCGGCGGCCGCACTTTCGTCATTGGCGAAGCCGGTTTGACCACTGCCCTGCATGATGCGGGGTTCATCATGACCGACCAGAACCCTGACTACGTCGTGCTGGGCGAAACCCGCACCTACTCTTTCGAAGCCATCACCAAGGCCATCCGCCTGATCGAAGGCGGGGCGAAGTTCATCGCCACCAACCCGGACGCTACCGGGCCGTCCACCGAAGGCATTATGCCAGCCACCGGTGCGATCGCGGCCTTGATCTCGCGTGCAACCAACCGCGAGCCATACGTGGTGGGCAAGCCGAACCCAATGATGTTCCGTTCTGCCCTGAACCGAATCGATGCGCACTCGGAAACCACCGCAATGATCGGCGACCGCATGGACACCGATATCGTTGCGGGCATGGAAGCCGGACTGCTGACCGCATTGGTCTACACCGGCATCACCGCCCGCGAGGACATGGACACTTTCCCGTTCCGCCCGGACCTGCAGTTCCCATCCGTGGCGAATCTGCACGCGGAACTCGCCAAGGGTGCCGCTGCAGCGGAAGCGCCTGCAGCCAAGAAGTAGCAGCTAGCGGATTCAGCAAGGCCGGGCTTTTGCCCGGCCTTGCTGCGTTGACGCAAGATTCCGGAAGTATGCTGAAACCGTGAGCGAGCAAGTACCGAACGAGGTCCCGAGCGCGCGGAAGCGTGGACGGCCCAAAGGCAGCACCACGGGGACAACTAGAGCGGCGATCCTCAAAGCCGCGTCCAAGGAGTTCTCCCGTGCCGGATACGAGGCAGCCAGCCTCCGGTCGGTAGCGCGCCGAGCCGGGGTGGATCCAGCACTGGTTCACCACTATTTCAAGGACAAGAGCGACTTGTTTGTCCAGACCATGCGCATCCCCGTCAACCCAGGGGAAATCATCGCCGAGGCGGCAACAGCGCCGTTGGAGGAGATGGGCGAGGCGCTGACTCGCGCATTGCTCGCTACCTGGAGCAAGCCGGCTTTCCGCACGGCTGCAACGGCAATGATCCGGGGCTTGGTCTCCAGCAGCAGCGCGGCGAAAATCCTCCGTCCATTCCTGCAAGAGCAGATCTTCTCGCGCTTGGGTGCGCGTTTGCCGGAAGAAAGCGCCGAGCCGAGGGTAGCCCTGGTGGCCAGCCAGATTGTCGGCCTGATTGTCGCGCGCTACATCATTGGCTTGGAGCCTTTGGCCTCCATGGATGATGAGCAGGTTATCGAGCTGGTGGCCCCCACCATCCAGCGCTACCTCACCGGCCAATTGCCTGCGTTGAACCATTGACATGCTGCTGGCAGAGGTCCCTAATTCATTATGTGATGAATAAAACGGCTTGTGTCGATGTGCAGCGGCTCGACGTCAGACGCGGAAGGGCATTGGTCCTGGACCACGTGGAATTCCAGCTCGCGCCGGGACGGATCATCGGCTTGCTCGGCCCCAGCGGCAGCGGCAAGAGCACCTTGCTGCGAAGCATCGTGGGCAACCAGGTCATCAGCAGCGGAACAGTCTCCGTTCTCGGAAAGCCCGCCGGGCACAAGTCCCTGCGCAACCGGGTCGGCTACATGACCCAGGCAGCCAGCGTCTATGACGATTTGAGTGTCCGGCAGAACATCGCCTACTTCGCCAAGATCCTCGGCCAGCCCCCAGCCGAAGTGGATCGAGTCCTCGAAGCCACGGACCTGGCGGACCAGGCTGGCCGGCTGGCCATGGGCCTGTCCGGCGGACAGCGCAATCGGGTGTCCTTGGCCATCGCGCTGCTCGGCTCGCCGGAAATTGTCATCCTGGATGAACCCACGGTGGGTTTGGACCCGGTGCTGCGTGCGGATCTGTGGACGATGTTCTCGCAGTTGGCGGCCACCGGCCTGTGCCTTATCGTCTCCAGCCATGTCATGGACGAAGCCATGCGTTGCGATGAAATCCTGCTGCTGCGCGACGGGAAGCTGCTCGGCCAGATGACCCCGGCTGCCTTGATGGAGTCAACCGGTGCAGACAATCCCGAAAATGCCTTCGTCGCCCTGATCGCGGCAAAAAGGAACCAGCCATGAAACGGACACTCGCCACCGCCGGGCGGGTCCTGGCCCAGGTGCGCCATGACCCGCGGACCATTGCCTTGATGCTCATCGTGCCCAGCCTGCTGATCGGCCTGATCGCATGGATCTTCACCGACACCCCGGCCTTCAGCCGCATTGGCCCGGCAATGATCGCCTTGTTCCCATTCGTGGTCATGTTCCTGGTCACCAGCATCGCAACACTGCGCGAGCGGCGCAGCGGAACCCTTGAGCGCCTGCTGAGCATGCCGCTGGCCAAGGGCGAATTCATCTTCGGCTACGCGCTGGCGTTCACCCTGGTTGCGATCCTCCAGACCATGATCGCGGTCAGTTTCGCCATCTGGGTTTGCGGCTTGGAGATCGAAGGCAGTTTCTGGCTGCTGTTCGCGGTGGCCGCCCTCGACGCGCTGCTGGGCATCAGCCTCGGCCTGATGGCCAGCGCCTTCGCACGCACCGAATTCCAGGTGGTTCAGTTCATGCCGGCGCTGGTCATCCCGCAGTTCCTGCTGTCCGGAATCATCCTGCCCCGCGAGCAGCTGCCCGGCGCGCTGGAGGCCATCGGCGACTGGCTTCCGCTGTCCCACGCCATCGACGCCCTCTCGGATGCCGCGGCGGGAACAGTGGATTCGGCGACGGCAAGAAGCATGCTGGTCATCGCCGCCTGGATCGCCGCCGCGCTGATCGTCGGTTCCCTGACCCTGCGGCGGCGCACCGCCTAGCGGCTACGCGATGTCCACCGGGGTGTCCAGCACGCGGCCCTCGGCCACTTCGCGCACCTTCCCGGTGATCCGGAACTCGGCCTGCAGTGGCAGGTCCTCGCTGCTGGTTCCCACCAGCGCGGTGAACTTGCCCGGTTCCACAATGCGCTTCCCGGACAGCCCGGTGAACGAGGTCCGGTCAGCATGCACGGTGAAAGCCACGCGCTTCGACTCCCCTGCCTCAAGCTGCACCTTGGCGAAGCCGGCCAGCCAGCGGCGCGGGCGCACCACCTGCGACACCGCGTCAGCCAGGTACAGCTGCACCACTTCGGCACCGGAGCGCGCTCCGGTATTGGCCACGGTGGCACTGACCCGAATGGTGCCGTCGGCAGCGATTTCAGTTTCCGGCAGTTCCAGCCCGGAGATCTCGAAGCTGGTGTAGGAGCTGCCGTAGCCGAAGGGGTAGAGCGGACGCGGATCGAGGTTGGTTACGCCTTCTGAATGCCACGCCAGCTTGGAAGCCAGGTAGGTGCCCGGCTGCCCGCCGATATGGTCGGGGATCTGCACCGGCAGCTTGCCCGAGGGGTTGACCTCGCCGGTCAGCACGCCAGCCAGTGCCGGCCCGCCTTCCACCCCGGGCATGAAGCACTGGATGATGGCCGCGGTGCGATCAGCGAATTGCCCCAGCGAATACGGGCGCCCAGTGACCAGCACCAGCACCGTCGGGGTCCCCGTGGCCAGCACGGCTTCCACCAGATCCCCCTGCCGCCCGGGCAGGCGCAGGTCGACGACGTCGCAGCCCTCCCCCGAGGTGCCACGGCCGAAGAGCCCGGCGAGGTCGCCAACGGCAACCACCGCGACTTCGGCGTTGCGGGCGGCCTGGACCGCCTGGGCGATGCCCGAATCATCCAGATCGGTGAAGTCCACGCCACGGGCATACTCGATCTGCGATCCGGCGAGCGCGGGAGCCTGCTGCAAGGCTTCGAGGATCGAGGCCATCGGCACGCCGTAGTCCTGCTGCTCGGCGAAGCGCGAGTAGACATGGTTGGTGAAGGAGTAGCAGCCCAGGTGGGTGCGCGGCTGGGAGGCGCTGGGCCCGATGACCGCCAAGCGTGCCGGGCTGGCCAAGGGCAGGATCTGCTCGTTGCGCAGCAGGATGATCGATTCCTCGGCCATTTTCCGGGCATGGGCACGGTTATCGGCCGAATCCAGTTCCACGTCATCGCCCAGCCAGGCCTGGCGCGGGTTCCAGCCCGGATCCAGCAGGCCCATCTGCAGCTTCTGGGCCAGCACGCGGCGCACCGCGGTGTCCAGGACTTCCTGCTCCAGCGCTCCGGCGCGGACCGCCTGGGCCAGGTTGGCGAAGGTGGTGGTCTCCGGGAGCTCAACGTCCATGCCGGCTTCCAGGGACAGCCGGCCCGCGGCGTCCTCGTCTTCTGCGACTTCGTGCATGCTGTGCAGGAAGCTGACGGACCAGTAGTCCGCCACGACGGTTCCCGCGAAGCCCCAGCGGCCCCGCAGCACTTCGGTGAGCAGCCGGTGGCTGCCAGCGGGCGCTTCGCCATCCACGTCCGCATAGGAGTTCATCACGGACTTCACTCCACCCTCGCGAACCGCGCGTTCGAACGGCGGGAACACCGTGTCTTCCAGCGCCCGGGGGCCCATGGAGACCGGCGCGTGGTTGCGCCCGGCTTGCGAGGCCGCGTAGCCGGCGAAGTGCTTCAAGGTGGCGTGCACCCCCGAGTCCTGCAGGCCGCGCACGTAGGCTACGCCCAGCTCCCCAACCAGGTGGGGGTCTTCGCCCATGGTCTCTTCCACCCGGCCCCAGCGGTAGTCGCGGGTGACGTCCAAGACCGGGGACAGGCCCTGGTGCACTCCCATCTTCAGCATGTCGGCGCCGATGCGCCGGGCCATGCCGCCAATGAGGTCCGGGTTGAAGGTGGCGCCCCAGGCAATGGACGCCGGGTAGCAGGTCGCGCCAAGGGTGGTGAAGCCAGTCAGGCATTCCTCGTGGGCGATGGCCGGGATGCCCAAGCGGTTCGCGGCAATGACCTGTTCTTGCAGCTCGACCAGGCGTTCGCGGCCTTCGGCGGGGGCCAGCGGGATGGTGCCGAAGGCGCGGGTGATATGCCCCAAGCCGTCCTTGATGGCGGTTTCGAAGCTGGGGCCTGCGGTGAAGGTATCGGCCATCGGCGCGACGTTGCCTTCCCCGTCCTGGTTTTCTTCCTCCGGGCGGATCCAGAACGAGCCCAGCTGCCCGGCTTTCTCTTCCAGGGTCATTTCATCCATGAGCGCGGCGACGCGCTGTTCGGCAGGAAGGGAGATGTCGTGCCAGGTTTGCTCGACGGTTTTCATGGCAGTTCCTTGTCTTCAAAGATTTCGATTGCTTGCGGGGGGCGGATCAGCCCTTGACTGCGCCCTGCAGTCCATTGACGATGTGCTTCTGCATGGCCAGGAAGAAGATCAGTGCCGGGATCATCGCCAGCGCGGTGAACGCGAAGACGCCGGCGGTGTCGGCCGAGTGCTCGCTGGAGTAGTCGGCGACGCCCAGCGGCAAGGTGCGCATATCCCCTTGCAGCAGCAGCAACGGCAGCAGGTAGGCATTCCACGAGCCGACGAAGGCCAGTACGCCGACGGTGACCATGCCCGGCCCGGACAATGGCAGCAGGATCCTCCAGAAGAAGCCGATGCGGCTGGCGCCATCGAGCTGGGCGGCTTCTTCCAGCTCCTGGGGCAGCGCCATCAGGAAGGGGCGCAGGATGACCACGGTCATGGGCAGCGCGAAGGCCGCCTGCGGCAGGGCGACGCCCCACCAGGTGTTGCCCATGTCCAGGTCCCGGGTAATCAGGATGAACAGCGGAACAATCGCCACGGTGGCCGGGAACAGCAAGCCGAGCACGAAGACCATGAAGATCGGTTCGCGCAGGCGGAACGTGTAGCGGGCCAGCGGGTAGGCAGCCATGATGCCGAAGACCACCACGACGATGGTGGTGATCACCGCGATCATCGTGGAGTTCAGCGCGTACTGCCAGAAATCCGGGTTCTTCAGCACGCCGGCGTAGTTCTCCAGCACCCACGGCTCGGGGAGGCCTGCCGGGTTCTCGGCCAGCTGCGCGTTGGTGCGGAACCCGCCGAGCACCCCGTAGAGGACCGGGCCCAGGGTGATCGCGACAACCGCCAACGCGATGGCGTAGACCAGGACGTTTCCGCCTTGCCGGCCGTTGCGCTTCTTGGCGCGTTTTGCCTGGGCGGGGGTGTGCTGGGGCCTGGTAGCCAGGGTGGCGCTCATGCTTTGGCCTTCTTCCGCTTCGTGCGCTCATCATCGGGCTGCGAATCCCGCTTGAGGATGAACTGCTGGTAGGAGATGGCCAGAACCAGGGCGACGATGAACAAGATGACCGAGGCGGCCGCGGCGATCCCGAAGTTCTGGCGCTTGGTTCCTTCCGAAACCAGGAAGCTGGCCATGGTGGTGGTGGCGTTGGCCGGTCCGCCGCCGGTGAGGATCCAGACCATGTCGAAGAGCTGCAGCGAGCCGATCATGGACAAGAAGCCCCAGGTGCGCAGGGTGGGGCCCAGCAGCGGGATGGTGATCTTGCGCTGGATCTGCCACCAGGAGGCGCCGTCGATTTCCGCCGCTTCGTAGAGCTCGGACGGCACCCCCTGCAGCCCGGCAAGGAACAGGATCACCGCCAGGCCAAGATACTTCCAGGTCAGCACTGCCAGCACGGTCCACAAAGCGAGTTCCGGCGTGCCCAGCCAGCCCTGGGCCGGCCCCTGGATTCCCAGCTTGGACAAGATGGTGTCGATCACCCCGTACTGCGGCTGCAGCAGCTGGAACCAGACCACCCCGGCGATGACTTCGGACAGCACGTAGGGCACGAAGATGATGGTGCGCAGCAGGGACTGGATCTTCATCTTCCGGTTCAGCAGCAGGGCGATGCCCAGGCCGATCGGCAGCTGCAGGGCGATGGAGCCGCCGATGATGACCAGGTTATGGACCAGGGCATCGGTGAACACCTCGTTGCCCAGCACCCGGACGTAATTCTTGAAGCCCACGAAGTCCACCAGCGGACCGAAGCCCTTCCAGTTGTACATCGAGAAGCGCACGGCCTGGATGATGGGGACCAGCATGAAGACCGCGATCAGCAGCAATGCCGGGCTGACGAAGAACAGGATCTCCAGGTTCTTGCGCCGCTGCGCGGGCTTGCGCGTGCGCTTGGCACCGGCAGGCGGCAGTCCGCTTGGCGTGGAACGCCGCCTTTCGGAAAGCCCTGGGCCACCGCTGGCTGGCGGACTGGCTGCGTAGGTTACTTCTGGGGCCACGGCGTGGATCACTTCTCCAGGTCAGCGGCATCTTGGCTGGCGTCGACGATCTTCTGCGCGTCGGATTTGCCGGCGAAGAGCAGGGCGATCTCGTCGTTCATGGCCCCGCCAATGGAGGCGCCGAACGAGGTGTCGAAGTACAGCTGGAAATATGGCGCCTTGTCGCGCACGTCCATCAGCGAAGCCAATGCCGGATCCGAGATCGCGTCCTTGGCCGCCGGGTTGGTCGGCAGGCCCATGTCCAGCTCGGCGAAACCGCGCTGGACCTCGTCGGAGAGCATGTGCTTCACGAAGTCCACCGCCGCGTCGGGGGCGCCTTCGGAAACTGCCCAGGCGTCGCCTCCGCCAAGCTGCGCGGCCGGGTCGCCCTGGCCGCCCTCAATGGCAGGGAAGGGGAACCATCCGGTGTCTTCCCCCATGCCAGTGCCGTCTTCGGTCAGGCCCTGCATGACCCCTGGCTCCCAGTGGCCAGCCAATTCCATGGCTACCTTTCCGGTGGCCAGCAGGCCCGAAGCGGAGGTGGGGCCGGACTGCGCCGGGGTAGAGAGGAAGCCCGGGTTGAATGGCTCGGACTTGATCAGCTGGTCCACGTCTTCCCCGGCCTTGGTGAAGCACTGGTCGCTGAAATCGAGATTGGCGACCGAATCGGCCAGGGTCTGCTGGGAGCATTCGCGCACTGCCGCGTAGTACCAGTAGTGGGCTGCCGGCCATTTGTCGCCGGCGCCGATGGAAATCGGGTCGATGCCTGCCTGCTTCAGCTTCCCGGTGGCCGCAATCAGTTCATCGAAGGTCTGCGGGGCCGAGTCGATGCCCGCTTCCTTGAACAGCGCCTTGTTGTACCAGAACCCCGCGCCGCCCAGCGAGAACGGCAAGGCGTAGGTCTTGCCATCGAGCTGCCAGCCGCCGGCGTTCTCGCCGAGGAAGGCGATTTCCTCGGAGGCCGCCTCGGTCAGGTCCTTGGTCAGCCCGGCGGCCACGTGGGCTGCAAGCTCCCCGCCACCACGTTCCATGTAGACATCCGGGGCGTCGCCGCTCTGGAAGGCCGCATCGAGCTTGGTGAGCATGTCCTCGTGCTGCATTGCGCTGACTTCGACCTCCACCCCTTCATGGGCGGCTTCGAAGTCGGCTGCAACCTGTTCGTAGTAGGCCTTGCCGTCGCCGTTATTGGAGTTGTGCCACCAGGTGATGGTGGTGGTTCCGTCTGCCGACGTCCCTTCCTGGCCTGCATCGGCGGCGCAGCCGGTGGCCAGCAGGGCAGTCGTGGCGGCCAGCGCCAGAATCTGCGCACCTCGGATCTTGGATAACATGCTCGTGCTCCTCAGCTGTGATGAAGACCTGCCGGCATCGGACGGCAGGCGATTGGCTCCACCAAGAATTGCACCGTGACGCAGGTCATGTCAATCGTTTTCGATAACGTTTTCGAAATCCATTGCGAAAACGTTGTCGAAAGATCCGCAATCGGTCGTCATGCCCCCGTGAAGTCACGGAATTCCGGAGTATTTTGCGCTACTGTTAGTGACGTGATGACCCCTCAGACCGGAATCCCCGGGATCGCCAATGCCCAGCAGCCGCAGATCCCCGGCGAGCCTTCCAGCGCACGCGTGACCATCAACGACGTCGCGCGCGCCGCGCAGGTCTCCGTCTCCACCGTCTCGAAGGTCGTCAACGGCCGCTACGGGGTCGCCCCGGCCACCATCGCCAAGGTCCACCAGGTCATCAGCGAACTGGGCTACGAGACCTCGCTGGTCGCCTCCTCGCTGCGCAGCACCCGCACCAACATCATCGGCATCCTGGTGGCGGAGTTCGAGCCCTTCTCGCTGGGCCTGCTCAACGGCATCTCCGCGACCCTGCGCGGAACCCAATACGATTTGATGGCCTACGCGGGCAACCTTTCCCCCGAAGGGCATGCCGGCTGGGAACGCCGCTCCCTGTCCCGCTTGGGCGGAACGCTGATCGACGGCGCCATCATCGTCACCCCCACCGTGGAAGTCCCGCACAGCTCGGTGCCGGTCGTCGCCATTGACCCGCATGCCGGTCCGGAAATGCCGATCGCCATCGACGTGGACAACCGTTCCGGGGCCTATACGGCCACCCGGCACCTGCTGGATCTGGGCCATCGCCGCATCGGGCACATCCGCGGGCGCGGGGACCTGGCTTCCGCGCACCTGCGCGAGCAGGGCTACCGCCAAGCGCTGGAAGAGGCCGGCGTGGAATTCGATGGGCAGCTGTCGCACGATGGCGATTACCAGCATGATGCCGCGGTGCAGGCCGCCCATGACCTGCTGGACCTGCCCCAGCCGCCCACGGCGATCTTCGCGGCCAATGACCTCTCGGCCCTGGCCGCCTTGCAGGTGGCCGGCGAGCGCGGGCTGCAGGTTCCCGGCGATCTTTCGATCATCGGCTTCGATGACATCCCGGCCGCGGCACAGTCCTCTCCCCCGCTGAGCACCGTGCGCCAGCCGCTGCATGAGATGGGCGCCCAGGCGGTGAGCATGCTGCTGGGCCTGCTTGCGGGCGAGGACGTCCGCTCCCCCGGCCATCTGCCTGCCGTGCTCGTCCCGCGCGAGACCACGGGCCCCGCGCGCAGCAGCTAGCCGGGAAAAGCAGAGCACCCCGCCGCGCACCGGGAATTCTCCGGTGGGCAACGAGGTGCTGTGCAGGGAATCGCTTGCCGGCTACAGGCCCAGCTCGTTCTTGCCGTAGGCGAACAGGTACGGAACGCCGGCTTCTTCTTCGATGCGTTCCTTGGCTCCGGTGTCGCGGTCAACGATCACGGCCACGGCAATCACGTTGCCGCCGGCCTTGCGCACGCCCTCGACAGCGGTCAGCGCCGAACCGCCGGTGGTGGAAGTATCCTCGAGCACGATGACATCGCGGCCTTCGACGCTCGGGCCCTCGACCTGGCGGCCCATGCCGTAGGACTTCTGCGCCTTGCGGACCACGAAAGCGTCGATGGCGCGGTCCTTGGCCCGGGCGGTGTGCATGATGGCGGTGCCTACCGGGTCAGCGCCCATGGTCAAGCCGCCCACATTGCTGAATTCCAGCTTGGCCTCGTCCAGCAAGCCAAGCATGACTTCGCCAACCAAGCCCGATGCTTCCTGGTGCAGGGTTACACGGCGCAGATCGATGTAGTAATCAGCTTCCTTGCCCGAGGACAAGGTGACCTTGCCGCGCACAATGGCTAGTTCTTGGATCAGTTCTTTTAGTCGCTCACGGGCGCTGGTTTCGCTCATACCCTCGATTCTAGTCGGCATCATGGCTAGGCTGATTCCATGAACGCAAAACGCCCCTTGGGTTACTGGCTGAAATTGGTGGATTCGCTGATTGACGAGCAGTTTGCAGCGACTTTGGAAGAGCACGGTGTGACACGCAGGCAATGGCAGGTGCTCAACCTGCTGGAGCAGCAACCTGCCACCGAGGCGCAACTGGACGCCGGGCTTTCCCCGTTCTTCGCCTCGCCGGATGAACCGCAATCATTGAGAGAGCACCTTGCCGAGTTGATCGAATCCGGCTGGGTTACGGCAATCAACGGCGAGTATTCCATCACCGATCGGGGCCACACCTCGTTGCTCAAGCTCAGTGAGCTCGTGGAAAAGATCCGCACCCAGTTCGGCCAGGATCTGGACGGTTCCGAATATGACGCGGTGGTCGAAGCCTTGGAAAAGATTGCGCGCAATCTCGGCTGGAACCCGGACCAGGATTCCGAATAGCCCCTCCGGGATTTGTTGAGAACAGATTAACTTTCGTTCCCAGCCTGTGCAGCGGTACCGCACGGCGAGGGCTCATGCCTAGGATTAGAAGCATGCGTGAACTGCAAGCAAAGATCATTGAAGAGCTGGGCGTGCGCCCGGAAATCGACGCGGCCGACGAAATTCGCCGTCGTATCGACTTCCTCAAGGACTATCTGGCCGCTACCGGCGCCCGGGGTTTCGTGCTGGGCATCTCCGGCGGCATCGATTCAACGCTGGCTGGGCGCTTAGCCCAGTTGGCCGTCGAAGAGGTGCGCGAATCCGGCGGCGAGGCGCACTTCGTGTCGGTGCGCCTGCCGCATGGCGTGCAGAAGGATGCGGCCGATGCGGAAGCGGCCATGGATTTCGTGGCTGCCGACGAGCAGTTCGAGGTGAACATCCAAAAGCCTGTCGCCGCTTTCGATGAAGCCCTGGCCGATGCGGGCCACCTGGCGCTGAGCGATTTCAACCGCGGAAACCTCAAGGCCCGCACCCGGATGATCATGCAGTACGCCATGGCCGGGGACCGCGGGATGCTGGTCCTGGGCACCGATCACGCGGCCGAATCGATCACCGGCTTCTTCACCAAGTTCGGCGATGGCGGAGCGGACCTCCTGCCCCTGGCCGGGCTGAATAAACGCCAGAACCAGGCACTGCTGCGCGAGCTGCAGGCTCCTGAGCTGCTGTGGGCCAAGGAGCCTACCGCGGACCTGCTGGACGGCCAGCCGCTGCGCGCAGATGAAGAGGAACTTGGCCTGACCTATCCGCAGATTGATGACTACCTCGAAGGCCGCGAGATTGACCCTGCGGCGGCCGAGGTCATCGAAAGGCGCTTCGTGGGATCCCGGCACAAGCGCACCGTACCGGCCACCTACTGGGACAAATGGTGGCGCGCTTGAGGATTACCCCAAGCCGGTGATTTCCTTCAGCGCCTGGACATGTTGCGCAAAGGCCTCCTGCCCAGCTGAAGTCAGCTTCGCCCAGGTACGAGGCCTTTTGCCCACATACCCTTTCTTGATCTGCACGTAACCGCCGGCTTCCAGTGCGCTCAGATGCCGGGAAAGCACCGAATCCGAAATGCCGATGGCTTCTTTCAAGGATTTGAAATCGGCTTCGTCCACGGCTTGCAAGGAGCCCATCAGTGAAAGCCGTACCGGGTTGGAGAAGTCGTCGTTGAGCCGTTCGCGAGCATGGGCATTCACTTGCGCACCATCGCAATTCCGGTCAGGAACAACGGCGCGGCAACGATAATCCAGATCAACGCGATGGCGCCCCAGCCCATGGGTCCCGCCCCGAGCAAGGCCACTGCCACCGCGTAAAGCACCATGCTCGCAATGAACCCCCGAAGGTACATCTTGGAATGCCCGCGCGGCAGCGAGCGGTAGAGCTTCCCGTAAGCCAAGGACATTGCTGCAACGGATACGCAGAACAACGCCATGATGACGATGAAGCCGATGAAATTCGCATCGGGACGAAAGACCTGCAGCAGTGCGGCCAGGCCGCCCATGAGCACACCCAAGATGATGCAATAGGTGCCCAGCAATTTGGCTCCGTACCCGGCGGCACGCTGCATTCCCTGCTGCGCCAACCCCAGAGCGGCCAGTTGCTCTTCAGGACTCATTTTCTTGCCGGAACTCATTTGCTGGCCGCCTTGCGGGCCTTCTGCTGGCGCTGCGCATAAATGGAAGTCATGGTCATGCAAATTGCCATGAAGAAGCCCATGCCGATGAAGATCAGGGAGTTGTTGCCCGTGGCATAGGCGGTCATGGCCATTGCCGCGAAGGCCAGACCTGCCGCAACGGTGATGATGGTGTACCAGGTGCTGAATGGCATCTTCATTGTCCTGCTCCTTTGGCTTTGACCTTCCGGGTTCCCCAACCATAACAAGTACTTTCCGCTTTGGAAAGTACTTGTTATGAATTAGCTGGAAAGATTCCAACGGACGGATGCCCCGGCTACACGAAGGCACTGACTCCGGTCAGGGCACGTCCCACAATCAGCGAATTGATTTCATAGGTGCCTTCATAGGTATGGAGAATCTCGACATCGCAGAAGACCTTGGCCATTTCGAAATCGCTCACAATGCCATTGCCGCCAAGCATCGCTCGGCCCAAGGCGGCCGAATCCCGCGCCAGGCGGGTGGCAGTGGACTTCGCCATTGCCGCATCCACCATGTGCAATTCCGCGCGCTCTTGCTTGCGGGCAATATCGCCCATCATGGAAAGGCAGGCGCTCAGGTTGCCTGCAATTTCGGCCAGGGGCTGCTGAATCAACTGGAAAGCGGCCAGCGGCTGCCCGAACTGCTGGCGCTGCGCGACGTACTCGCTGCAGATGTCGAGCGTTGCCATCATCGCGCCGACAGCCTGCCACCCCACCCACGCGCGAGATTGCATCAATAGCTGGTTTGCCGCAGCGAAGCTGGTCACCCCTGGAAGCTTATTCGCGACGGGAATCCGCACATTCTCCAGCCGAATATCCGCATTCTGCATGCTGCGCAGCCCGATCTTGTGTTCGATCTTGGAAGCGCTATATCCAGGGCGGTCCGCTTCAACGAGGTAGGCCCCGACCTGCGAAGTTTCCTCGTCCTTGGCCCAGACCAGCGCGAAATCGCTGAAGGTGCCCATGCCGATCCACCGCTTGGCCCCGTTCAGAACGTACTGGTCCCCGTCGCGCTGCGCGGTGCTCCGTATGCCGCCGGCGATATCCGATCCATGTTCCGGTTCGGTCAGCGCAAATGCGCCGTAGGCTTCAAAGCCGGCGAGCTTGCCCAGCCACTGCTCGCGCTGCTCCTCCGACCCCAAATCGCGGATCATCCCGAGCACCAGTTCGTTGTGGATGCCGACCACGGATGAGATTGAAATATCGGCGCGGGCGAGTTCTGCATGGATCAGCCCCCGCAGCAAATGCGAGCTGTCCCCCAGCTGCAATCCGCCCAGTCCGAGTTCGGCCAGTTTTCCAATCAGCTCGGTCGGAAATTCTTCGCGGTCCCAATAGCCAACGGACTGCTTGCGCACCTGATGCTGCGCTACCTGCCTGATTCCAAGCAGTCGCTGCCGTTCGGTTCCACTTAGTTCTCCGGCCACATTCAAGAGGTCCATCCGGGGATTCCTTCCAAACCATAGGATGTCCAAGTATATTGTTGGACTAAGTCTTCTTTTGGGGGTATGCACATGACTTCTCCGCTCTCACGCGATCCAATCGCGCAAGCCAGGGAACAATGGATTTCCCATGGATGGTCAGCCGAGGCCGACTCCATGGCCGCAATTACCGCGGTGATGCGCACGGCATCGATTTACCTGCAGCGAGCCGATGCCATCCTCAAGCCGCACGGGCTGACCTTTGCGCGATTCGAAGTACTCGCCTTGCTCGGTTTCTCCAAGCGCGGCTCCCTGCCCATGAGCCAAGCCAGCCAGCTCCTGCAGGTCCACGCCACCAGCCTGACCAATTCGGTAGACCGCCTGGAAGCTACCGGTTTGGTGCGGCGCATCCCGCACCCGACCGACGGCCGCACCCGCCTTTTGGAACTCACGGCCGCAGGCCAGCAAGTGCTGCCAGCGGCCCGCGGCGATCTGAACGAAAAGCTCTTTGCCCAGAGCGATCTCTCCGGCACCGACGCCACCGAGATTTTCGAGATCCTGGCCCGATTCCGCAAGGCCTCCGGGGACTTCCTATAGCGATCCGTCGCGGATCGCGTTGATGATCCCGGAAAAATCGGTTCCCGCATCGCCCTCATCGCTGAACTTGCGGTACAGCGCTGCGGCCAGGGAGCCGAGCTGGGCATCGGTACTCGTATGCTCCAGCGCGCTAGCTGCCAGGCCGAGGTCCTTGGCCATCAGCGCTGCGGCAAATCCTGGCTGGTAATCGCGATTGGCAGGGGAAGCAGGCACAGGTCCGGGCACCGGGCAATTGGTGGTGACCGACCAGCATTGCCCCGACGCGGAGGAAATGACATCGAAGAGCGCCTGGTGCTCCAAGCCCAGCCGTTCTCCGAGCACGAAGGCCTCGGCAGCGCCAATCATCGAGATGCCCAGCAGCATGTTGTTGCAGACCTTGGCGGCCTGGCCTGCGCCGTACCCGCCGCAGTGCACGATCCGCTTGCCCATGTGCTCCAGCAGCGGGGTGATCTCTCCGAGATCTTCGGCCTGCGCACCGAGCATGAACGTCAAAGTCCCCGCTTCTGCCCCGACCACGCCCCCGGACACCGGAGCGTCGGCGCTTCGATGCCCCGCGGAGACCGCAAGCTGCGCCGCTTCACGGGCCTGCGCTACGTCGATGGTGGAGCACTCCAGGAACAGCGTATTGGGCTTGGCGCTATCGAGCAGGTATTCGCGGTAGGCATCGAGCACGTGCTTGCCCGAAGGGAACATCGTGATGACGATGTCCACGCCGGCGGCCGCCTCGGCTCCGGTAGCCACGGTGCCGATGCCTGCTTCTCGGGCGGCCTGCACCGCATCAGGAACCACGTCGAAGCCCTTGATCCGGTAGCCTGCCTTGTGCAGGTTGATGGCCATGGGCAATCCCATATGGCCCATGCCCAGGAATCCGATAACTGGTTTTGCGTTCATGAGTGGCTCTTTTCCGCTAGATCTTCACCGAGCAGTGCGAAAGTTAGTTCTGCCCCGAACAGGGGCTCCAAATGCCGTTGCGTGCGCTGGCCCGGGCTTAGCCCCGGGACTGCTTCCGTCCATTGCGGGGTGCGGTCCTTGTCGATGACTGCGGCGCGAATCCCCTCGGCGAAATCGGGGTCATCAAGCCGGTGAACGGCAGCCCGATACTCTCGCTGCAGGTCTTTTCTCAAATCCGCTCCAGCCAGGTGGATCAGTTCTTCGGCCAAGCGCACCGAGCTCGGGCAGGCGGCGCCCAATGCCTTCAACGCCTCTTGGGCTTGCGGGTACTCGTGCAGCTCCAGTGCACGCATGACCGCTGGGGTGCTTGCCTCGCCAAAGGCCTGCACCCATTCTTCGTGCAGGAAGCCAGGCTCCGGAGTCTCGGCATAGCTGGCCAGCACCGACGCGGCCGGCTGGACCTCGAGGTCTGCGAGCACGTCGGGGATCCGGGCCTCGGGCACATACGAGTCGGCCAGGCCCAAAGCGATGGTGTCGGCCGCGCCGAATTTCATTCCAGTCAATGCCGCCAATCGTCCGGCCGCATGCGGGGCACGCGCCAGCAAATGCGTTCCGCCTACGTCCGGGAAGAATCCGATACCGACTTCCGGCATGCCGCAACGGCTGGTTTCGGTAACTATGCGATGGCTGCCATGCGCCGAGATGCCGATGCCGCCGCCAAGGACGATTCCGTCCATGAGCGCAATGTACGGCTTGGGGTACTCGTCGATCAGGACGTTGAGCTGGTATTCAATGCGCCAGAAGTCAGCCGAAGCACCGCTGCGGTCCAAGATATCCCGGTAGATCGCCACGATATCCCCGCCGGCGCACAGGCCGCGCTCCCCTGCGCCCATAACCGCTACCTGAGCGATATCCGGGTCATCGCGCCATTCCAGCAGCACGTCGAGGAAGTCGCGGCACATGTCCGCGTTGAGGGCGTTCAGGGCCTTCGGCCGGTTCAGCGTAATGAGCCCCAGGTGCCCCCGGCGTTCGGTCAGAATCTCAGGCAACAGACTCTCCTTTGAGTGATTGAGGTCACCTACTAGTGTCGAATATACTCGGACTTCCAACTAAATTGAAGTGGCACAAGACAGCAAACTTGATAGGTTGAACTAGTGAAGATTGCAACCTGGAATGTGAACTCGCTGCGAGCCCGCGCCGACCGTGTTGAGGACTGGCTGCGACGTACCGATGTAGATGTCCTGGCTATCCAGGAAACTAAGTGCAAAGACGACAATTTCCCCTGGGAACTGTTCGAGAACAACGATTACGAGGTAGCGCACTTCGGAGTCAACCAGTGGAATGGCGTTGCCATCGCTTCTCGCGTTGGCCTCGAGGATGTTGAGCGCACCTTCCCCGGGCAGCCGGAATTCGGCAAGGCCGGCAAGAATCCGATCCAGGAGCCTCGCGCCATCGCGGCAACCTGCGGCGGAGTGCGTGTCTGGAGCCTGTATGTACCCAACGGACGCGCGTTGGATGATGAGCACATGGGCTACAAGCTGAACTGGCTGGATGTGCTCAAGCAGGAATCCGCCCGATGGCTGGCGGAAAACCCCGAGGCGCAGATTGCCTTGATGGGCGATTGGAACATCGCGCCAAAGGACGAAGACGTGTGGGATATCGACTTCTTCCTCGAGAACAAGTTGACCCACGTCTCGGCGCCAGAGCGCGCCTCCTTCGCTGCCTTCGAGGAGCTGGGCTTCACCGATGTCGTGCGCCCGCACACCGAAGGCGAATACACCTACTGGGATTACACGCAGTTGCGTTTCCCGAAGGGCGAAGGCATGCGCATCGATTTCTCGCTCACCTCGCCTGCGCTCACCGCACGCGTAACCGGCGCAAGCATTGACCGCGAAGAACGCAAGGGCAAGGGCGCCAGCGACCACGCCCCGGTCATCGTGGAGCTGGCCGACTAGTCATGGCGGCAAAGATGATTGGGCCCGCCGCAGAGCTGACCGCAGCTACAGCGCACCTGCGCGTCTACGAGCCGCTGGATGCTTTCGAGGATTGGGCCCAGTCCATCATCCTGCGTACCCCGCGGCGCACCGCGGAGCAGTGGGATGACTTCGAGAACGAGCGGCTGTGGAGCCGCACCCTGCGCCATGTCTCCGACCCGTTCCCGCACAATGAGCCGGAATTCTTCCGCAGCGTGAAGTCCTTGGACTACCAAGGGGCCGAGCACACGCGCTATTGCCCGGGGCAATTGCAGGCACGCAGCCTGCTCGCTGCCGAACAAGCCGAAGAAGCCATGCGGGCCGAGGTTTTCGACCTGCTGGTACCGCCGGCAGCGCGGCAGGCTAACGCACAACGCGTTGATGCCGACCGCCTGGCCAATGACCTGACCCATCTTCACACGAGGACCTCTTCATGGGGCATCCCGCTGGGCTGGTTTGCCCTCTTCCGCGAGGACGACGAGCACGAGCTGGTTCACAGCGGTGAGCAGCTGAAGACGGTTCGCATGTACGCCACCTTCGAACAAGCCATTGACCGCCTGGCTTGGGCAGTCCAAGCGCTGGCATCCCATGCGCCGCAGTCGCAGCTCTTCGAGGAGCTGGGCAGCCTTGGCGGATGGCTGGAATCCTTCGACAACAGATCGGTCATTGAACTGGATTATGGCCTGTTGGCAGAAATTGTGTGGCCCGATGATTCCGCGAACGACTTGATGCACGGCATTCAGGCGTTGGAAGACGAGGACATGACTAGCGCCGCCGCCGCATATCGCCGGCTGAGCAATCGCTGGATTGGACCGCGGCATCTTGGCCGCGCGAACTAACTGCCCCTGGATACAGCAAAAGCCCCGGAATCCGGAGCTTCTGTTTAGTGTGCGACCCTGACGGGACTTGAACCCGCGACCTCCGCCGTGACAGGGCGGCGCGCTAACCAACTGCGCTACAGGGCCTTGCTTTCGCAAGCCAATGGATTTCTCCATCTGACAACCACATAATGGTTGTTTGTACCCCCAACGGGATTCGAACCCGTGCCGCTGCCGTGAAAGGGCAGTGTCCTAGGCCGCTAGACGATGGGGGCCTAAGTTGTTCGCTTCGGTTTCTTGCTTCTCCGTAGCGGACTCCAATAACTATACGCAGTGTTTTTTGCTTTTGCAAAATCGGCACCTGGACGAGTTTCACCCATGCCAAATCGGGTGCGCGGGCCTAGTCTGGAAGCATGCTTTTTGAGATGGATGACGACGAATTCCAGACCCTGGTCGAGCAGGCCATCGACGCCATTCCGGAGGCTGCATTCGCCATGATGGACAACGTCATCTTCTTCATCGAAGACGAGTATGAGCCGCTTCCAGGAGAACCCAAAAACCCTGAAATTCTGGGGTTATACGAGGGTATTGCACTCACGGAACGGGACCTGGACTGGGGCACGGGCGCACTTCCCGACCGCATAACGATCTTCAAGAATCCGACGCTTCGAGCCTGCGAAACACGTGAAGATGTAGTGCGGGAAATTGGGATTACAGTGATGCACGAAGTGGCCCATCACTTCGGAATCGACGACGCAAAATTGCACGATTTAGGGTGGTCATAGCCCCAAATCCGCAGAATCTTCTTTTGAGATCTGCCTCACAAAAATACTCGAATACAGTGGTCGCGTCGAGGTCGAAAGAGACCCAAAGCACAGGCGTGGCGCTTGGAATCGCCATCCGGGTCCAGTCGACCGGCGGGCAAGCCGCCCAAAAGCCGTTTCGCAACGACTGGCGCGCCGGTCGGTTTCCCGTTGCCCCGCTAGCGGCTGCTTTATCCGGGCGTGATCAGGTGCAGCCAGCCGGAGGAACCTGGCATGTCCCTTGCCCTTGTCCACCCAGCAGCTCTGGGCCCCTCCGCCACCAAGGGCAGCGAGGTGATCCCGATTGGGAGCACGGCACCGCACCCCTTCAAGAGGATTTCGCCATTGGAGCCGGCGCCTCCGAGGCAGACCCAGCGAAGCAGAGCTTTGCGCCCTCCCGGAGTACCTTCACTTTTAAAGGCAAACCTTTTTTGCAGCCGCACATTCCCCTCCGGCACGTTACCCAAGCTTCACGACAATCGATACCTTGGTAACGAGGCGAGATATATGTCTGAGTAATTTCCCAGCCACTCTTGATCAGCCACACAGATCCCAAATGCCACTATCTTCGCAGATCACCGCCGAATACCCAGGCGAATTACACGAATGGGATTCATGTGACTGATGTGAACAGTGTTGCCAAGCGTGTCTTAATTGGCCTAATGTGCTATTTGGAGTCTTATCCGAATCGTGACCTACTCATCGGTGAAGGTCACGACTCACGCACTCCGCGTCATCCAAGTACTTAGTGAGGAACGATATGGCTACTCGCCACACGCTCGGTGTTGCTGCAAGCACCCTAGCCCTAGCGGTGTCCTGCATTGCAGGCGCTTTGCCCGCTTCCGCATCTACTTCAGCTCTGCTTCCTCAGTCTGTGGCCATCGCTGCCGCACCTAGCGCTTCCGCGCTACCTTCGGACGCAGAGGTCCAGGACGCAAAGAAGGATAAGGCTTCGACGAACGCGATGATCGCGCGCATCGAAGCTTCCCTGGCTTCCAGCCGCGCCGAACTGAAGCGCGTTGAAACTGAGGCCGCTCAGGCTCAGGAATCCCTGCTCACCGCCGGCGAAGAGCGCGATCTGCGCACCGCTGCGGCCGAGAAGGCTGTAGAACAGCTCGAGTACGCAAAGACTTACCTGGAGCAGAGCCGCAACGATCTGGGTGCTATCGCTTCGGATATCTACCGCAATGGTGCAGGCACCTCGACCCTGAGCCTGCTCCTTGATGACAACCAGGAAGGCGACCTGTTCTACAAGGCCGCTACCATCGACGCGTTGAGCGAACAGAAGGTCCAGTCCGTCAACACCGCCACCGAGGCCGAAGGCCTCGTTTCGGCTTGGCAGGAATATGCTGATGCGGCACAGAACGCCGCCGAAGAAGCTGCAGCCAACTATGACGCAGCCGCAGCGACCGCGAACAGCACCCTGTCCACCTACGAAGCAGCTATCGCACCTGAGAAGCAGCTGCGCGATGACTTGATCGGCCACCTCGCTACCTTGAAGCAGAAGGAAGAGGCCGAGGTTCGCCAGGCGGTTGAAGAGCGCGAAACGCAGGAGCAGGAAAAAGCTCTCGCGGACGCCATCGCCGAAGAGGAAACCGCCAAGGTTCCCGAAACGAAGCAAGACTCCGTTCAGCCGCTCTCGGTTGAAAAGCCACGTGAGCTGGAGCAGGCCGAACCTGAAGAGGAAACGGTCGAGTCGGAGCCTGAGAAGGTTGAAGAGGAACCGGAAGCTGTCGAGCCTCCCGTAGCGCCGAAGCCGGAGCCAACTAAAAAGGCCGAGCCAAAGCCGGAACCAACTAAAAAGGCCGAGCCGAAGCCGGAACCGACCAAAAAGGCCGAGCCGAAGCCAGAGCCAACCAAAAAGGCCGAGCCGAAGCCAGAGCCAACCAAGAAGGCCGAGCCAAAGCCGGAGCCAAAGCCAACCAAGAAGGCCGAACCGAAGCCGGAACCCACCAAAAAGGCCGAGCCGAAGCCGAAGGCTACCCCGAAGCCGGCACCCAAGCCTGAGCCAAAGCCGGAGCCCAAGCCGAAGGTCACCCCGAAGCCAGCGCCTAAGCCTGAGCCAAAGCCGGAACCTAAGCCGGAGCCGAAGCCTGAAGTCGCGCCGCAGTCCGGCAGCAACTACTCAGCAGCGTTTTCCTGGGCCTTGAAGACCGCGGATGATCCCAGCAAGTACTACGTCTACGGTGCCAACGGTCCCGATGCTTTCGACTGCTCGAGCTTCTCGCAGCGAGCTTTCGGCAAATCCGGCATCAGCCTGCCACGTACTTCGTCCCAGCAGTTCGCTAGCGCCCCGCAGTACGTGTCGCTGAGCAACCTGCGCCCAGGCGACTTGGTGTTCTCGTCTTCCAACGGCGGTTCCTCGTTCTACCACGTAGCCATCTACATCGGCAACGGCCAGGTCGTCCACGCTCGCAACCCGAACGCCGGCATCTCGGTGACTCCACTGAGCTACGTCAACAACCTCTACCCGAAGGCAGCCCGCTACTAAGCGCCACCCCTCGAGCACGAAGGCCGCACACCCTGGTGGGTGTGCGGCCTTCCTGCATTCTGGCTACAGGCGTGCGGTCACTGCTCCTGCGCCCGCGTATCGAAGTCCTTGCGGTTCTCCAGGCGAGGGTCATCCGAGTCCGGCACGACCATCACCGGGCCCTTGGAGTGGTGCAAGACGCCCTGCGAGGTTGAGCCAAGCAGCATCCCGGTAAAGCCGCCGCGGCCCCGCGAGCCGGTGACGGTCAGCACCGCATGCTCGGATTCGCGGATCAGCACCTCGACGGGAGGCCCGGAGACCACATCGGTTTCCATCTTCAGCGACGGATAGTGCGACTTCAGCCATTTGGAGCCCACACTCATCTGGTAGCGCACATCTTCCAGCACGGCTTCCTGGTCAACGGTCGCCGGCATCCATGCCAGCGCCGCCCCCACCGGCGGCACCGCGCAGATCAGGCGCAGCGTCAGGTCGCTGGCGAAGGCCGCGTCCGCGGCTGCCAGCACCGCTGAACGCGCGCGGTCTGAACCGTCAACGCCGACCACGATGCAGTTGCGGTTCGACGCCGCGGCGGCACCGGCCTCTTCCTGCTCCTTGGCCATGGCCAGCGGAACCACGACGGTCGGGCACTTGGAGTGCGCGGGCAGTGCCGAGGAAACCGAGCCGAGCAGGCGGCCAACGAAGCCACCGCGGCCACGGGTCCCGACCACTACCAATTCGGCGTCCTGGCTCAGGTCCAGCAGCACGCCGGACGGGTCGCCGGATTCGATATAGGTGCGGATGGCCGCCGTGCTGCCTTCAAGCTCTGCGCGCGCCTGGCGCACAATGTCCTCGGCTCCCCCGCGGATCAGGTCGTCATCCAGGGTCGAGTAGCCTGCGTCCATGGAGGACGCGGCGAACACCGGGATGGTGTAGGCGGACACGATATTCAACACGCTGCCGCGGCGTACCGCTTCGCGTTCGGCCCAGCGCAAAGCGCATCTGCTCTGCTGGGATCCGTCCACGCCAACGACAATTCCTTCAATCTTCTCTGCTGCGACTGGTGCTTCGTCACTCATCAGACTCGCTCCTCAACTACCTCAGATATAACGGGATGTGATTTCCCTTACCACCAATGTACTTGCTTCCGCAGTTCTAGGTGTGAGTTGGGTCTAAAGTTTTCGCGTACAGCCTACTGGACACTCGGATCGATATGAATCAGCGCCCGAAACGTCATAGAATTTTTCCATGTCCTCCTCCACACAAACCGCGTCCGGGAATGCTATGGCCGCGCGCATCGACCGATACTTCAAGATTTCGGAACGGCGTTCAACGTTCTCCACCGAAGTTCGCGGCGGCATCGCCACCTTCTTCGCGATGAGCTACATCGTCGTCCTCAACCCGCTGGTTCTTTCCGGTGCCGATTCCTCGGGCGGCGAGTTGGGCATCCAGCGCGTTGCCGCGGTGACCGCATTTGTCGCCGGCATCCTGACCATCCTGATGGGCATCTGGGCCCGCCACCCATTCGCCATGGCTACCGGCTTGGGCGTCAACGCCTTCGTCGCTATCACCGTGGCAACCAACCCGGAACTGACCTGGGCTGATGTCATGGGCCTGGTGCTCATTGCGGGTGTGGTCATGTTCGGCCTGGTGCTCACAGGGTTCCGGACCGCGGTGTTCAATGCGGTTCCAGCCGGATTGAAAACCGCCATCGTGGTGGGCATCGGCATGTTCATCGCACTGATCGGCCTGGTCAACGCCGGCTTCGTCCAGCGCCTCCCGGATGCCGCGAACACCACCGTTCCGGTGGGCCTGGGCTTCGACGGAGAGCTGATGGGCTGGCCGATCCTGGTCTTCGTTGTCGGCCTGCTGCTGACCATGGCCCTGGTGGTGCGCAAGGCCAAGGGCGCGATCCTGATCGGCATCGTCGTTTCGGCGATCCTTGCCAACATCCTCGAAGCCGTCTTCCACATCGGCGCGATGGAGACCAATACCTGGTCGCTGGTGGTTCCGTCGCTGCCCGAGTGGACCCTTCCGGACCTGTCGCTGATCGGCCAGGTCAGCGTATTCGGCGCCTTCAGCAAGATCGGCGCCACCGCCGCTTCGCTGCTGGCCTTCGTCATCCTGCTCTCGATCTTCTTCGATGCCATGGGCACCATGGTGGGCTTGGCTTCGGAAGCTGGTTCCATGGACGAGAACGGGCAGATCCCCAACGTGGACAAGGTCCTGCTGGTGGATGCGGCCGGCGCGATCGTCGGCGGCGGCACCTCCAGCTCCTCGGCGCAGATCTTCGTGGAGTCCGGCGCCGGCATCGGCGAGGGCGCCCGTACCGGCCTGGCCTCGGTAGTCACCGGCCTGCTGATGATCGTCGCGATGTTCCTGAGCCCGCTGATCTACCTGGTGCCTTTCGAAGCCGTGGCGCCGGCACTGGTCGTGGTCGGTTTCATGATGATCACCCAGGTCTCCAAGATCGATTGGAACGACTGGGGCATCGCGCTGCCGGCCTTCCTGACCTTCACCCTGATGCCGTTCACCTACTCGATCGCCAATGGCATCGGTGCCGGCTTCATCTCCTACGTCTTCATCCGCGCCACGCAGGGCCGCGCCAAGGAAATCCACCCGCTGATGTGGGTTGTTTCCGCGGCTTTCGTGCTGTTCTTCGGCATCGGACTGATTGAGATGTGGGCCGGGGTCAAATAGCCCCGAAGCCCTCCAGGCGCCCCGTCATTGCTCCGGCGATGGCGGGGCGTTTTTTGCCTCCGGCCCGGCGGGAACTGGCTAGGATGGGCACTATGAGCGATCAGCAGAACACCGCTGGGCAGTGGATCCAGGTGGCCGCAGGCTTGAAGAACCCCTCGATGCGCCGGCTTCTCGGGGCCGTATTGAGCGGGCACGGGGTACCCGAGCAGGCCAATAAGTCCGAACGCAAGGACTTGGAGCGCTGGGCCAGCATCGGGCTTCTGCGCCAAGAGGGGTCCGGCTGGGCGCTGAACGACGAACTGCTGGAGAAGACCTTGGCTTCGGCCTCGGCCGCGAAGGCCGACCGCGTCGGGATCCGCCGCTTCTTCGACGGGCACCGGCTGCATAGCCTCCCGGCGAAACCAGCGGACCGCCATGAAGTGCTGGTCTACCTGCGCAATGCGGTGATAGGAGCCGGGGACGAACTGCGCGAAGAGCAGCTCAATGAACGGCTGCGGGTATTCCACCCGGACGTCGCGCTGCTGCGCCGCTACATGGTTGACCACGGCCTGCTGCAGCGCGCAGCAGACGGGAGCGGATACCGGATGGGCCCCGGGGAGCTAGCCGGTAATCGGCACGGCCCCGGTGGCGAAGCGCTGCACTGCCGCCCCTGAAACCAGCTGCGCCGGCAACGGCGCAGTGCGCAGGCTGCGTTCGAATGCAGGGCCGAGCTTGAGCGGTTCGTCGCTGGCCAGGAACACGATGTTCCCGTAGCGCCGGCCCTTGAGCATCGGCGGGTCGGCGATCATGGCCACATGCTCGAAGACCTCCAACAGCGTCGCGGCTTCCGCCTTGGCGCCGGACAGGTCCGCGGTATCGCCGCAATTCATGATGTAGACGCCCCCGGCATCCAGCACGCGCTGGGCTTCGCGGGCGTAGTCCGCCGTGGTCAGCACGCGCGGGGTGGTGCTCCCGGCGAAGACATCGCGGATGATCACATCGCGGCTCGCATCGCTCAAGGTGGGCAGCACCTGGGCTGCGTCTCCCACGCGCAGGCGTACCAGCGGAGCGCGCGGAACCTCGAAGTGGACGCGCACCAGCTCGGCCAGCTTGGCATCCAGTTCCACCACGACCTGCCGGGCGTTTTCATAGCTGGCCGCGACCCAGCGGGCCATGGAGCAGCCACCTCCGCCAAGGTGGAGCACGCGCAGCTTGCGGGCGCGCCCGTCGTATTGCCCGGCCGGGAAACCGATGGCGAAGACCGGTTCCATCCAGCGCATGTACTCGAAATCGAGGTAGGCCGGGTCCTCCAGGTCCACATGGGAGGAGGGCACGCCGTTGACCTTCAGGATATAGCGGCTGGCGCCGTAGGGATCAGCTTCAATGATCGCCGTTCCGGTGTCGATCGGATACTCTCCGAGCATTGATTCCTTGGCATCCCTAGCCACGCGCGCGCACCATTCGTTGTTCGATTAAGCCATCCCAGCTGCCAGTCAGGGCTTCACTGGTTCCATCAGGCGTGAATCCCTGCTTCGCGAAGAAGGCCAGGGCCCTCTCGTTGCCTTGCAGGACCCAGACCAGGGCGTCGTGCTGTCCAAGGACAACATCGAAGAGGTGCTGGCCCAGTCCGGTACCGTAGTACTCTTCCAGGACATAGAGCATGCCCAATTCGACGTCCACTCCGGCATCCTGGTCTTCTTCGATGACCGGAGTTCCACCGGCTAGCCCGATGATGCGGCCATCGCGGTCTTCCGCGATGAAGAATTGCGCTCCGGATGCCAGCCCGCGTTCCCACCAGGCTGTCTGGCCATCAAGTTGGCCTTCATGGTGGGCGAAAAAGGACTCATCGCGAAGTGTGGCGTACGCTTCTCGCCAGGCTTGCAATTTCATTTGCAGCGCTGGGCGGACGTCTTGTTCAGTAGCCAGTCGGATTCGGTAGTCGTTCATTTGCGGCACTTCTCTAGCCTACGGCAGTGACTTCGCTATTTTCTTCCAACGCACCAAGGCCCCCTCCTACTAAAGTAGTATTGCGGACTGTCCAAATGCTTGAAAAAATATTCACGTAGTCGTAAACTTTTTGGCTCAAAGGGGGGTCGGACTTGAACCGGAATACAAAATACGCTGCCTTGACTGGTGGCCTTGTCGGTTCCCTGACCCTGACCATCAGCCTTTCCTCGACCTTCTGGGTGATTTTGCTCGGTTGCGTTCTCCTAGCCGCCGGCTTCAGCATTCTGGCCAGGTTCGAACGCTTCTGGGGCCCGGCCGAACCGGACCACTACTACTACATCGTTCCCATGCTGGTTGGCCCGGTAGTTGCGGGGCTGGTGCGCAATACCGGTTATGCCCTGTGGGTCGGCCCGCCGATGGGTATTCTCTGCGGATTGGGCGTGTACTTCTTGATCCTGAAGTCGCCGCCGTTCAAGCACGATGAAGCCGGGGAACTCGAATTCGAGCGCCCCGAGCGCTATCCAACGCGCTAGAGGACTCGCGCTAGCGCGAACCCGTCCCACCCCTTGACGCCTATAGTCTGCAGCGCCGTGGCTGATACGCGCGGGTCATCGCGCAACCACCGCAAAGAGTCCTGGATTCCGCGAACATCGGCTTCTTGCGTCCCATGCCGGGATGGGTCATCCAAGACCGCGCCGCTGCGCACCACGTTGTCGAGCACCAGCACGGTGCCTGAATGCGCCAGCTCCAGTGCGCGTTCCAGGTAGGGCACGTTGTTGCGCTTATCGGCATCTATGAAGATCAGGTCAAATGGTGCAACGCGTTTGGAAATCAGCGAATCCATGGAACCCTGAGCGGCCCCCAACCGGATTTCAACACGTTCTGAAAGCCCTGCCCGCTGCAAGTTCTCACGCGCAATCGAGGCATGCAGGGGTTCAAATTCGCAGCTGATGACGGTACCGGCTGCACCGACGCCCCGGGCGAGCCAGCTGGTGGAGTAGCCCCCGAGGGTTCCGATCTCGAGGACCCTGCGGGCACCTGTGATCTCGGTGAGCAGCTGGAGGAACTTTCCCTGGGCAGGACTGACTTCAATCCGTGGAAGCCCGGCACTATGGGAATGCTCCCGGCCTGCCTCCAAGGCATCAACGCGCAGCCCCAGCGCCTGTTCCAAATATTCATCGACGGCTGCGGCATGGTGCTCTGCAGAATGGTGGATCATGACGGCATGTTCTCCTCACTATCCTCAATAGCCTTCTCCAGGCGTTGGATTTTGCCATCGAGCTCACCTTCGTAACCGGGGCGGATATCGGCTTTCAACACCAGCGATACGCGCGAACCGAATCGGCCAACGGCCATGGTGGCTTGCTTGACTACCTCCATGACTTCGTCCCATTCACCTTCGATCTCGGTGAACATGGAGCTGGTGCGATTGGGGAGGCCAGAATCGCGGACGATTTTCACCGCTTCGGCCACTGCATCGTGGACCGAACCGTTGGGGTTGTCGTTACTTGGGGCTACGGAGAAAGCTACAATCATGCTTCCACTGTCCCACTACGCCTTGTGCTTGTCATCCGCCTTGCAGGCAATATCTAGGCAGCTAGTCCGCTCGCCCTCAAGACGATGGCCGCCAGAGCACCGACGACAACGACGACAAGATAGGGTGCCTTGAAAGCCAGTGCGATAATCGCCGCCGCGAGCGCACCGATACGGGCGTCAATCACCAGTTCCTGCCCGGAGGTGAAGGCGTTGACCGTCACCAACGAGGCGAGCAACGCAACGGTCAGCGTGGCCGCGACATGGGACATGGTCGGCGAGTCCAGAACCTTGCGTGGCACAAAGTAGCCGCATAGCTTGATTGCGTAGGCCGTCAGGCAGGCTCCCAGAATCCACCAGCTCAATTCGCTCAAGGCTGGTCCTCCTCAATGCTTTCCAGATCGCCGTGCTCGGTCGCAGCCGGGGTCCGGCGGCCGGTGGCCACCGCGTAGATCGCAGCGCAGGCCGCGGTTACCAGAATCGGCAAGCCCGGCGCGGTGACCGGCACAGCCAGCGCGGTGAGGATTGCGGCCGCAATCGCGATCATGACCGGTTCAACTGACTTCAAGCGCGGCCAGAGCAAACCGATGAAGGCGGCGACCGCGGCGCCATCGAGCCCCCAAGCCGCGGGGTCCCCCATGCGTTCTCCGAGCAAGGCTCCGACGAGGGTGAACAGATTCCACAGGACGTAGACGCCCACCCCGGCGGTGAAGAAACCACGGCGCTTCTCGGCCAGGTCCGATTGCCCCAAGCTGACTGCGGTGGATTCATCGATAGTCACCTGGGCCATCCAGGGCACATGCCGTCCCAAAGGCCGCAATGCCTGCTTGATCTGCATCCCGTACACGGCATTGCGGATTCCCAGCAGCGAAGCGGCGGAGAACGCTGCCGAGGCAGCACCTCCGCCTGAGAACACGCCGATAAAGGCGAACTGCGATCCGCCGGTGAACATCAAGGCGCTCAAGGCAACGGTTTGCCACAGATCCAGTCCTGCAGCAATGGACAGGGCCCCGAAGGAAATGCCGTAGAGCCCGGTGGCGATCGCGATGGAAAGGCCCATCCTGGTCGCCGGAGTGAACCAGCTAGCGGACGTGGCGTGCATCGTACCTGACCTTGTAGACACCGCGCTTGACCTTTGCGTCGCCGATCTCGACGTGCTGCAGCTGGTTCAGGTGCTTCACGTGGGTGCCACCGCAAGGTTCGGCATTCACCCCGGCGATGCTCACGGTACGGATGCCCTGAGCATCGGTGGCCGTTGTGATTTCTCCGCCGCCAGCGATGAGTTCATCGACGCGTCCTTGGAGCCAGGCCTTGGCGGCGGCCCGTTCGTTCTCATCGCCCAATGGCAGGTCGAGGCTGGCCGGATCGAAGTCGAGGCGCGACTGCCCAGGGAAGTGCGAGTGGCCCTGGTGCTGCCAGCCGCGGTCTTCGCCAGCGAAGCCCAGGACGTGCCCTGCGGTGTGCAATGCGGCATGGGAAAGGCGCAGCTCGCCATCGATCTCAGCTAGGACCTGATCACCCACCTGCCGGGCGCCGGCGCCGTACAAGACCACCAGTGCATTCGCGTCGCGCTGGACTGAGACAGGCAGCCCGTCCACGGTGCCTGAGTCTTCGGGCTGGCCTCCACCACGGGGATGGAAGATATTGGGGCTCAGGGCAATCCACTGCCCGTCTTCGCCGCTTCCCGTTGCAATGACTCGGGCCTCCGCAGCAAAAATGTACGTGTCCTGCAGGTACAGGTTGACCTGTGCGATTTCTCCGGTGTTCATGTGGCCTAGCTCAGCTCCAATTCTTTGCGCAGTTCTGCCGGGCGGTTGCTCGTCAATTCCCCGACACCCAGGTCCACCAGGAATTGCGCATCCGCGGGACGGTCAACCGTCCAGATGCGCGCCTTCAGCCCTTGTTCCAGCCATCGGCGCACAAGATGCTCATTGGCTCGGGTCCAGGCGACCCCGGATCCAATGATGCCAGCTCCCCCTGCGTTGATCAGTTCGATTCCTTCAGGCACGGAGCGGTAAAGAACATCGTAGACACCTGCTCGCCCCAGGTCGCCGGAATCAATGAGCTGCCGGACATAGTCCGGGTTGACCTCGGTCATCAGCTGGCACAATAGTGAAGTGCTGACGGTGCGTGCCAGATAGCGCAGGGAATTCGGCTCAAAGCTCATCAGGGTCACCGCGATCTGCCCTTGCGAGCCGGCCGTGCCCGTCTGCGGGTCGAAGCCATGGGCTGCCAAGACCTGCAGCACACCCTTTTCGAGCAGGTGGCCATAGGGGCTTGGATGCTTGATTTCGATAGCCAGGCCAATTGGCTTGCCGCGTGCTTCAATGAGCTCGAAAAGTTCGCCGAGGCTCAGGAGCTGTTCATTCTCCGCCCCGTACTCGGCCGGGACCAGGCTCGGAACGACTCCAGTGAAGTCCATGGCTTTCATCTGGGCCAAGGTAAATCCGGCAACCAGACCGGCTGAATCAGAGGTGCGGTCGACTGTTGGATCGTGGTGGCAGACGACGATTCCGTCTTTGCTCAGATGGACGTCGCATTCGATTCCATCGGCGCCTTCGTCGATGGCCTGCAGATAGGCAGCACGAGTGTTCTCCGAATATTTATGGGAGCTGCCGCGATGGGCGAAAAAAAGCGTATCCATAATTCCTACGCTACGCGATCATCGCTCCTTGGCAACGCAGATTGCCCTCTGCCAAGACGCTTATTTCTTCGACTGCTTTCGTGGCTTCGGCCTGCGGATGCAAGCACTTGCTGCCATCGTGCAAAACACGAAGTTACCCGGCAAGAAAAGGTGTCCGCTTTCCTGATTCTGCCCCGGAATTCCAAGGCAAAATCGCCATCGTCATGGGAATCAGCCTGCACGCCGATAGCTGGCTGCGATTGCCCCGCTGGCCAGCGGCTGCGCTGATATCAACTGGAGGTGACGGGAATCCTGCAATCCTGCCTCATGCAGGGTTGGTCCATGCCCGGCGATGACTGGATGGACTAGGAAGTGGTATTCGTCGATAAGTTCCATCCGGTCCAGAACCGTTGCCAATTTGCCGCTACCGAGCAGCACTCCATTGGGGTACTGGTCCTTCAGCTTCTGCACCGAGGCGCGTAGGTCGCCGCTTAGCAAGTGCGAATTCTTCCACGAGTACGCGGTGCGGGTGCTTGAGACAACGTACTTGGGCTTCTCCTCCAGCTGCAGCGCCCAGCGAAGCAGCGCTGGTGGCGCTGCGATATCTCCACGAGCGACGGCCGGCCAGTAATCTTCCATCAGCTCGTAGGTGGCACGCCCCCAGAGCATCGCTCCGTGCGCATTCATCAGTCGTGTGAAGTAGTCGTGCAATTCGTCGTCGGCGATGCCTTCGCGATGATCTACACAGCCATCCAGCGTGACGTTGATGCTGAATGTCAATTGTCCCATCGCAAGCTCCTGTAGCTATAGCCTCACCACCAGGTCCCCGGTGCCTTGACTGTAGGTTTGCCGGCCAGCCACGTCAAGCAGCGACGATGCATCATCAGGCAACCGGTGCGAAAGCAGAGACAGGCCCGTTCGCATCGGCGATGTCCGCCCAGCATCTGCGTTGGATGCAGAACCTGTAAGCGAAACACAATTTCACACTCATCCTCCGGGAGACTAAGCGTCAAAGGTAGGCTCGCAGTATGCCGCCACCAGACTCATCCCCAAGTTTGTCCCCTGGTCCCCGCGACCTCATGCCCATTGTCCAGGGCCTGGTCCAAGGCCCCTGGCCAAAGACCGAAGTCGAGCGTGAAGTCCTGTTCGGTGCCCTTGGATTCGTTTCCGGAAACAACGTTGATGCCGAAGACCACGATTCACCACATCAAATGATGAGCCTAGACCTCGGCCTGCCAGGAAAAATGGTGAGTTTTTGGGATACTTACCGTCAGCAATTCCTCAGCGTCTGCACCCACCTCTACGGATCGCTGAACGCCCAGGACCCGGTGGCCCAGTATGGCTACGAAGCCCTGCAGGCGCAGCTTTCCCAACTGTATGGCACTCCTGAGCGCCCTTGGGACGACGAAGATCAGTCGGTGGGCATGTGGCGCTGTAATGGCCGGAGCATCACCCTGCAGCTATTTGACCGGTCGGATAGCACCGTGATGCTCACCATCGAAGACCTGGCACTCGCGTCAATAATTGAAGCCGAAGAAGCAGCCCACTAGTCTTCTCACTCCTTGGACTGCTTGAAGCGGTTCAAAGCGATTGCGATGCTTCGATAATAGGCAGGCCGCAAGCCAACAGGAACAGTGCTTAAACAAGTGCAGGGGCCAGGCTTTCATGCCTGGCCCCTGCACGGGTTAAACAGGTGAGGCCCCGGCACCAAACGGTACCAGGGCCTCAAACCATC
>RCUF01000152.1_pt1 | contig 34234 bp, 31 predicted proteins | sample 2166311 | NCBI WGS metagenome assembly RCUF01 (sample SAMN09932608, study PRJNA488358) | compost metagenome | feature: garden; material: soil; isolation source: compost soil in 4-hydroxybenzonitrile-enriched culture | place: Germany: Experimental Botanical Garden Goettingen | collected 2016-01-27
TACTCTTTATTTTCGTATAAAATGCAGTTTTTTTAAGTAGTCATGGAATGCGGCAGGATCAAGCGGTGCAGGGAGCGCCTTCCTTGCACCGCTATTTCTAGTTTTGACACTAAACCAGCCCCTTTGTTTCATAAAAATCATGATAAAACTGCAGCAGCTCATCCAGATACGGCTGTAATATCTCATTTTCGCTGCGATATATTTCATGTTTGGAGCCAATGATTCTGGTTAACTTTCCATTTGCCAGATAAGAAATGAAACGATTCTGTCCCTCCGGCTTAACGAGTGAATCATGTTCTGCCTGAAACAGGAGCACAGGAACCGTTACCCTGCTGCAATTTTTCCGATTCACAATCTGCTTGACGGTTCTTAAAGATTCCCGCATCCATTGATAGGTTGCCGCACTATTTTGCAAATATGGCGTATTGATCCGTTTATTCAAATAATAATTAAATCTTGCGAGAGAGGTAGCCACCCCCTCTTCAAAAGGTTCGTCCTCCCGAAATGGCTTATGGATAAACAATGGCTTCCTTTTATTACCGACAAAACTCTGATAACCCGCATACAGCTTTGCGGCAAACATCGGAATATTGCCTGAATCAAGCTCCAGCATTGGGGCAGTCAGCACTGCACGATCAAATACGCCTGGATAAAGCTCCAAATAACGAGCACCAATGGCTCCACCCATTGAATGGGCATATAAAAATAGCGGCTTCTCATTTAGATTTTGCAAAACTATATGTATCATAAAATGGTGAAAATCCTGAATATACTCATCAAATCGCTCTACATGAGTCAGCCACATTTCCTCTGCTGCACGATATGAACGACCATGTCCACGATGTTCACATATAAAAACCTGATATCCAGCCTGCACAAAATAATAGATCATTTCTGCGAATTTATCACAGGATTCTGCAAAACCATGGCTTATCACAATACTTCCGACATATGCATCCGGCGTGTACCGTTCCCAATAAATTTCTTCGCCTTTCATTCGTTCGAACCGACCTGAGGTTCTTATAGCAGATATCGCAGGCTCCACTATGCCTAACATATCAGATTCATAATTACTTTCAGAAATACAGGAAATGACTGAGCATGTAGTGTTCATTATTTCTCTCCTTCCAGCGCGCCAATAACTCTCTTCTCATTATATAGAAGAAAAATTAGTCCGCCTAGTACAGAACACCGCGGCAATCCGGGTACATAATATCACAAGACCTGACGAAACCGCCAGGTCCTTGGTGGCAAACCAATATTTTAACTACAAGATAACTAAATCTTGTTTCTTCCTTCCGATCTTGTACGATATTGCTGCGGCGCTCGGCCTGGATAACGAGCAGGAAACGAAAACATATGCACCAGCATTGTGAACGGAATCGAAGCAAACAAAAGAAAAGCAACGATGATATGGATTTGAAACAGCAGCGGGACTTCTTTCATGAGCTGGTACTTTGGCTGAAAGATGAAAAGACTTCGAAACCATGGACCAATGGATGTTCTATACTCATAGGCGGTTACGGTCGTGTTATAGATTAATGTCATACCTGTTCCAAGACCCGCTGTAATCAACAGCATAATACCTGAGAAATAGTCAGCAAACTTAGCGTGTTTACGTATTCGCCTGTTTGTTAACCTTCTTATGATCAGCACGATAATCCCGACTACGACCATAAGACCGGCAATCCCGCCGCCCGCAATTGCGAATATATGGTATATTTCATCCGAGACACCAAGAGACAAATACACGCTTCTAGGGATAAGAACACCCATTACATGGCCCACAAGAGCGAAAATAATGCCCCAGTGAAATAAAGTAGACCCCACTCTGAGCCACTTCTTTTCAAACATTTCAGTGGATGGAGCAGTCCAGCTCTTCTGACGATAGGCGAAACGATATAGTAGACCTATGATCATCATCGCCAAAGTGATGTACGGGAGAATAACCCACCAGAAAATATCGGCCATCTTAAACCTCCATCCCCTTGCAAAAGTTCATACTTGGCATCGAAATATCTCCTCTTGCCATCCCGTCCATTCCATAAAGAATAGGGTAAGGCAAATCTTCTATGTCAGCGGCTTCTCTTGTATGTGTCAGCTTCTCGATATCCTCTGCTGTCGGTTCACCGAACACGTCATTAACTAAAATGCTGAAGCAAGATTTGTAAGGATGGCCATCAGGCAAATAATCAGCAATTTTTTTAGTGGCAACTGACAATCTTCTCTCCAGCGCCTTAATGTGAACATTATCATTCGAAACTGCGAGCAGCTCGTAAAGTGCAGGGATGTAGTCAGCAAGCTCACCATACGCTGGAGTAAATCCTGCATCCTCAACAATATTTTTTAGTAAAATGAGCGCAGCTCCCCGATCACGGCTATCACCCAGCTCCATCGCAGTCAAATAGAGACCTGTATCTTCCTTCATATCAAATGTTGTGACATATAGCTCTTGCAGCTCCATTACCGTATTACCGCACAGTTGACTTAGTGCTAATGACAATCCTTGCTTGAGATCATCACCCAGAGGCCATTCCGGAATAGCCATCAATATTTCATCCCGTTCATCTGGAAATCGATGATCCGGATACCCGATCAATCGTGCAACAGCAGCCAGAATGAATCTCTTCTCCTCATTCATCGGTTGTTCTCCTTTCTCAAAGCAGAAGGGATGACACCTTCAGGTGGAGCGATTCCTTCTATACTACATGCCCCCTGTTTGTAATGAAGATTCTCATCCATCTCTCTACGTCCTGTAGGAATTACAAAACGTTCATTATATTTAGCTACAGCAAACAGACGTGCCATTTCCTCGATATCATCTACAGACATACCTGCTTCCTGAAGCAATTTGCTATGCCTGAGCTCATCCATACCACCCATCGTCTTGTTCCGCATATGGACTCTCATTGCGGTCATTTTCAGAAGCACACGACGTATTACATCCGTATCTCCGGCGGTAAGGAGCGATGCGAGATACTCCATAGGAATACGCATCTGATCAACTGCAGGAATATAGTGATCGGTCTGAAGTGCATCCTCCTCGATATGATTCATGATCGGGCTTAATGGCGGAATATACCACACCATCGGTAGTGTTCGATATTCAGGATGCAGTGGTAACGCCACCTTCCATTTCATGGCCAGCTTGTACACAGGAGAGTTCTGCGCAGCATCAATCCATGCGTCCGTAATGCCTGCGGCACGAGCCGCTTCGATTACGTCAGGATCAAATGGGTCCTTGAACACAGAAAGCTGTGATTCATATAAATCCTGAGGGTTTTTCACAGCAGCCGATTCTTTTATTTGATCCGCATCATACAGAACAACTCCTATATAACGAATACGTCCAACACAGGTCTCCGAGCAAATCGTTGGCAGTCCCGCTTCAGTCCGTGGATAGCAAAAATTACATTTTTCCGCCTTATGTGTGTTCCAGTTGTAATACACCTTATGGTACGGACAGCCATTCATGCAAAAACGCCACCCACGGCAAGCATCCTGATCCACCAAGACGATTCCATCTTCATCACGTTTATACAGTGCGCCGGAAGGACAAGAGGCAACACAAGATGGATTTAGACAATGCTCACAGATCCGGGGCAGATACATCATGAACGTTTTTTCATACTCCATTGCTATATGCTCCTGAAGCTTTTTGATGTTAGGGTCCATCGGAACAATCTCACTGCCACCGGCAAGGTCATCATCCCAATTGGGTCCCCACTCTGGCTTGTCTATAAATTCCCCGGTAATCATCGATACAGGTCGAGCGACTGGAAGGTTCTCTCTCTTGGGACTGTGAATGAGGTTATCGTAATCGTAGGTCCAAGGCTCATAGAAATCATCTATAGTCGCCATATTCGGATTATAAAAAATGTTCGCCAGCTTCGTAATAGGTCCTCCAGCACGTAGAGTCAAGCGGCCATTACGCAGGACCCAACCACCTTTGAACTTGCCTGTGTCCTCCCACTTTTTCGGATATCCCGGTCCTGGACGTGTCTCAACATTGTTAAACCACATGTACTCGGCTCCTGGTCTGTTGGTCCAAGTGTTCTTGCATGTAACGGAGCACGTATGACAGCCAATGCATTTGTCCAGGTTCATAACCATTACAACTTGCGTTTTAATCCTCAAGCCAGTCCACCTCCTTCAGCGGTCTCACAATCGTCATCGTGTCTCTTTGACTGCCTGTCGGTCCATAGTAATTAAATCCGTAACTTAGCTGTGAGTACCCGCCAATCATATGCGTGGGCTTCATCGTTATTCGAGTTACGCTGTTATGCGTCCCCCCGCGTTTCTTTTTAATGTCAGTACCCGGAACACCCATCGTTCGATCCTGAGCATGGTACATATAGGAAATCCCTTCAGGGATGCGGTATGTAGTGACTGCTCTGGCTACAACAGCACCATTGCGGTTATATACCTCAATCCAGTCGTTGTCCTTAATACCGATTGAAGCCGCATCCTTCTCATTCATCCATACAACCTGCCAACCACGGAACAAGGTCGCCATCTGGTTGGTATCGGTAAACATCGTATGAATTCCCCATTTTTGATGTGGAGTCAAATATCGCAAGGTGATGGACTTTCCGGTGCTCGGAACCTCCTTCTCCCCTTTTAGAAACGGACTATGCTCTAATGGTGGTAAATAGATCGGCAGAGCTTCACCAAAGTCCAATATCATTTCATGGTCCAAATAGAAGCTTTGTCTGCCTGTCACCGTACGCCAAGGAATACTATATTCCGTGTTCAGTGTAAAGGGCGAATACCGTCTATGATCCTTCTCCAACCCGCTCCATACAGAGGATGAAATAGCCAGCCTGGGCTGGGCTGTAATTTCTTCGAGTGTAAAAGCATCTTCTTCACGTGGTTCAGCGATGGTTGTCAGCTTTTTACCTGTGCTAGCTTCCATTGAACGCCAACCTTCAACCGCCCTTTGTCCATTCGTTGCACCTGACATAAGAAGAATCGCTTCAATCGCTTGTTTGTCAGTGAATAGATCAGGATTTCCCTTACCGACTCCTTCTCTACGCGATATTCCTAACCTTTCAATAAGCTGTTTATATACTCTGTCACCCGGGATCGTTATCCCTTTGCAGCTATATCCATTTTTGATATTAGGTCCGATCGTGGTCATTTTTTGATAAACATTCGGAAAGTCACGTCGTACTATATGGAACGTTGGCATAGTTTTGCCCGGGATTGCCGCTGTTTCTCCTTTTCTCCAATCTTTGATTTTTCCAAAAGCTTGTGCAATTTCATTCGGTGAATCATGACCAAGCGGTGACATGACTACATCTTCTGATTCCGGGAGATGCTTCTCTGCCAGCTCAGAGAATATTTTGGCAATCTCTCTAAACGTATCCCAATCACTTTTCGCTTGCCACGGCGGTGAAATCGCAGGATTAAACGGATGAATAAACGGATGCATATCCGTACTGCTGATATCAAACTTCTCATACCAGGTTGCAGTCGGTAAGACGATATCAGAAAACAAGCCCGAGCTTGTCATACGAAAATCTATACTAACAAATAGATCTGTTTTTCCTTCAGGAGGCACATCATCGGTATGCACATCTTTGGGTCTCCAGGAATGAGTTGTATCTGTTAATACCTGATGATCGGCGCCGATTAAATGCTTGGCAAAATACTCATGTCCCTTTCCGCTATCCCCTAGCAGGTTCGAACGCCAATTGAAAAATACTCTTGGAAAATTACGTGGATCATTAGGATGCTCAATCGCCCATTGGATTTCATCCTTAGCTGCCTGATCAGCTATATACTTAGCAGCTTCCTCATCTGTCCTAGCACCTTGATCTCGAGCCTTGCGAACAAGCTCTATAGAATTTTGAGAGAACTGCGGGAATGACGGTAACCAGCCAAGACGTGCGGATAGAGCATTAACGTCAGCGGGATGCATATGAGTATATTTTCCGCCCCAAGGTGTTGTCTCTTCTTGATTTACCTTGGACTCATAACGAAATTGCTCGGTTGTGAAGTAAAAGAACGAGGTTCCGTTCTGAAGTCGTGGCGGCTTCGTCCAATCACTTGCAAAAGCGATCTGCTGCCAACCCTCTAACGGACGAACTTTCTCCTGACCTACATAATGAGCCCATCCACCGCCGTTGACTCCCTGTGATCCAGTCAATAGAACAAGGTTCAGAATAGAACGATAGATCTGGTCACTATGGTACCAATGATTCGTTCCACCCCCCATCGCAATCATCGATTTACCGCCTGTTTTGGCAGCATTTTCTGCAAACTCTCTTGCGACTTGGATGACATGCGATTTTTTCACACCCGTGATCGCTTCTTGCCATGCTGGTGTGTAGGGCTTCATATCATCATAATCACGCGGGTAATCGCCCGGTAAATTTCGCTGTATGCCGACATGCGCCATCATAAGGTCATATACGGTTGCCACTTTTAAAATACTGCCATCTGCAGTTTTAATGTGTTTAACAGGCACACCTCTACGAATGATCTCTCCATCCTTCTCAGCGAAGTAAGGAAAATCAACGATAATCACTTCATCAGACATATCTATAAAAGTTAATTTCGGATCAATTGGAGCACCGTCTTCATGCTCTAAATCGAGATTCCATTTCCCGCTTTTGTCCCAGCGAAAGCCTTGGCTGCCGTTCGGAATATAAAGAGCATCAGAATGGGTATCCCAGAGCACAGTTTTCCATTCAGAGAGTGCTTGCTCATCCCCAAGATCCGAAGCGCGCAAAAAGCGATCCGTACGACTAAGCTCTCCATTCTCCTTAAGTAGAACGAGGAAAGGCAGATCTGTAAATCTTTTAACATAGCTTTGAAAATAAGGGGTTTCGCGATCTTCGTAGAACTCCTTGAGTATGACGTGAGTCATCGCCATGGCCAGCGCACCATCTGTACCCACTTTGGCAGGGAGCCAAATATCTGCAAACTTTTCATACTCGGCATAGTCGGGGCTTACTCCAACAACCTTTGTTCCGTTATATCGAGCCTCCACCATAAAGTGAGCGTCCGGAGTTCTTGTTTGCGGAAGGTTCGTCCCCCAAATAATGAAGTATTTGGAGTTGTACCAATCCCCACTCTCAGGCACATCTGTCTGCTCTCCCCAAATTTGCGGAGAGGCGGGCGGCAGGTCGGCATACCAATCATAGAAGCTTAGAATTGTTCCGCCTATTAATGAAAGGAATCGGCTTCCTGCAGCATAACTCACCATAGACATCGCCGGAATAGGACTAAAACCTATGACACGGTCAGGGCCATAGGTTTTGATCGTATAAATCGTGGCAGCGGCAATAATTTCACATGACTCTCGCCAATCTGCCCGCACGAATCCGCCTTTCCCTCTTGATTTAACATAACGTTCGCGCTTTTTCGGGTCCGTGACAATGTTCGTCCATGCGGTTACAGGGTCATGTCCAAGCTGTCTTTCTGCCCGCCACATTTCAACAAGCTCGCTGCGAATATAGGGATACTTCACACGTACTGGACTATAGGTATACCAGGAGAAGCTTGCCCCACGAGGGCATCCTCTTGGCTCGTACTCCGGAAAATTTGGCCCTGTTGTCGGATAATCGGTTTGCTGCGTTTCCCAAGTAATAATGCCATCCTTGACATACACCTTCCAGCTGCAAGAACCCGTACAATTCACACCGTGAGTAGATCGAACTACCTTATCATGCTGCCAACGACCGCGATACAGATCCTCCCATGCTCTTGGCTTTTCAGTTTGTTCAATCCAGCCATCAGAGATAGTTTCTCCACGCTTTAGATGCTTCAAGGATTCTAGTAACTTATTCTGCCTACTACTCACGTTGATCTCCCTTTCCTAGAAAATAATCTAGATTAATCCCAAAGGATTAAAGCGTTCACCCGTTATTTTGTATGCCTGATTCCCTTCGCGCATTTCCTCCAGAAACACATCTAAATGCGGTGCATTACATGCAACAAGAATTAATCTCTGAAGTGTGCTAAGATCATGAATTGCCTCAATTACTTGTATAATATCAGTAGATAATTCACCAAATCTCATCCTCAAAATAGTGAAAATATCTTCACGATCCCCCATCAAAAATTGCTGTTCGTTCATGAATTCCATCCATTTTCAACCTCATTCATTTTTCATCATTTTGAAATAATCAGATATCAAAGCCTTTTTTATATCATCTCCAGCAGATCGGAAAAACTTGCGTATATCCTCAACATTTTCCTCCATCATATGTTGGCTGAAGCTCTTTTCTTTGGTATAAGACAGTCTGTCACCGTATTTTAAAACGACGGTAAAGCCTTCATTACATGCTGCTCCGCACGCTTGCACATCAAAGGAATGCAAATGATATGGGGCTAGTTCCTGTCTCAAAATCGAGTATAGCTCCGGATTTGTGTATTCAAGTGGCAGCATGTTTTGCCCCCTGTTCCGTTTGACCGATCATGCTCTCCTCATCGTGATTATGCATTTCATCGACTATGATTAATGCTGTGAACCTTTCAAGCACCTTTTTAGTAACTCCTTCTCTGCTCAACAGCTCTTTAATTTCAGCCGCTAGTTTTCTCATTAAATTATGATCTCTTGTTAATGCAATAACATGATCTCTCAGCTCGGAATGAGATTCAGCTATCTCTTTATACAGACCTTCTTCTTCACTTTGAGCATGTTGTAACGTCCTGGATTCCCAATGCTCCAGAGTAATATATGCTACTTCAAGCGCTCGCTCCATCTCATCACGAACAAGAAACCGCTCCAAAACGTCTGTCAGTTCTCTCGCTTCCCCAAGAGCTGCCTGATGGATCAATGAATGACTATCTACCTTCCTAAGTGCTGGACCTGACATTATTCAAATCTCCTTTTTGTACGATCACTTTTGTAAACTTTATCGCCCAAAACAGGACGTAATATACACTTAATCAAGTGAAAAGAGCGAACTAATCAAAACATTTTTCCATAAAAAAAAGCCTGCACACTGCAGGCTCTGATCAAATAACTTCGGGCAACTATCCACCCATATAGGACATGTTCTTCTTTTTTCGATTTCTCGCTGTTTGCTCTGTACGCTCGTCCGAATATCGATCACTTCGCTTCTCCCATACCGAAGCAATCGCTTGAAGCAGTTCCTCGTTGGTAGCGCCGCTGCGAATCATGTCACGAAGGTCGAAGCCCTGTGCAGCAAACAAACAGGTATAAAATTTGCCGTCCGAGGATAGCCTTGCCCTGGTACATGTCGAGCAGAACGATTCGGATACCGAGGTAATAAAGCCAACTTCAGCATTTGTGCCCTTATATCGATATCGCTTCGCCACCTCGCCAAAGTAATGCTCCTCAAGCGGCTCCAAATCGTATATGGCTGATAAACGTTCGTAAGTTTCTTTTTTGGTCACCACTCTATTGAAACTCCATTCGTTATCATTACCTACATCCATAAATTCTATAAAACAAAGTGTGATCCCCTTATCTTTAAAATACTTGGCCATAGGCAAAATTTCATGATCATTCATCCCTTTTTGCACGACCATGTTTACTTTTACTTTGAAGCCAAGCCTGTGAGCAAAATCTATGTTATCCAGAATAACTTCTGGCTGGATTCCCCGACCATTCATATGTCCAAACAATTCCGGATCTAGCGCATCCAGACTAACATTTACCCGGCGCAATCCTTTATCAAATAATGACTGTGCATATTGCTTAAGAAGAAGTCCATTTGTAGTTAACCCCATGTCTTCAATACCATCGATCCGGAGCAGCTTCTCCACTAACTCTGGTAAATCTCTGCGAAGCAAGGGTTCTCCACCTGTTAATCGAATCTTCTTTACACCGAGAGAAGCAAATAGCCGGGCAACACGACTCATTTCTTCAAAGGTGAGCAGCTCATGCTTCGGCATAAATGGATAATCATCGCCAAACAATTCTTTAGGCATACAGTAAGTACACCGAAAATTACACCGATCAGTAACCGAAATACGCAAATCTCTAATCGGCCGCTGCAACTGATCTCGTATCGGTGATGTTGTCATGTTATCCCCTCCTCTCTCCACGAGATTGAACCTACAATTAGCCACCACTTACTGGAGGGATAAAGGCAACAACGTCACCATCCTGTATAATATCCTCTGATCTGGCATATTCTTCGTTCACCGCAACCAAAATCGTTTTATTATTAAATCCGGCATAATTCTCTTCTGCCCATTCTATGAGCTCCTTCACCGTCCAGCTGTTTCGATCAATCGTTTCCTCTGATTTCCCTGTTGCATCTCTTAAACTTGCAAAATAACGCAAATGGATCATTTTACAAATTTCCTCCTTCAAACGGCTTACGTCTTTGATCACCAATCCATTCCTCTCCGTCTTCCCAAATTTCCTTCTTCCAGATTGGAACCATTTCTTTAATTCGTTCTATCGCATATTCATTAGCCTCATAGGCTGATTTTCGATGTGGAGACGACACAGCGATCACGACAGCAATGTCTGAAATCTGTAATTCTCCGATTCGATGAGCGATCGCAACCTTCGAGCCCGGCCATTTCTCATCAATTTCTGAACCGATTTGTGCCAGCTTCTTCTCAGCCATCGGAACGTAAGCCTCATAAGATAAAAATAACGTCCGAACTCCATTCGTCCACTCACGAACATGTCCTGTAAATGTAGTAATTGCTCCTGCACCCGGGTGAAGAACATAGTCAATGTATTGTTGAACCTGAAGAGGTCCCTCAACGATTTCAAATTGTTTCATACAAGCCGCCCCCTACAACATAAGGGCTTCCAGTCATATTGACCCGGTCACCCTTAGAAACTCTGGTTACAAATCGATTAATTATGGGGTGTAATATCACTAAACGATCCTACATAACGTACGACGTCCCCTGATTCATCTCGAACCGTGTTAATCGTGAGTAGCTGTAAATACTCTTCTCCATTTTTTCGACGGTTCCAAATTTCCCCTTGCCACTGGCCAGATGTTCTAATATTATTCCACATTTCATCATAAAAAGCACGTGACTGCTTACCTGACTTCAGAATACTCGGTTTTTGATTGAGAGCTTCTTTTTCCGTTAATCCGGTAAGTACCGTAAAGGCAGGATTTATAGATTTGATAACTCCAGCAGCATCTGTCACCAAAATACCTTGGCCTGTTGAGCGAAACACTTCGTCAGACACTTTCAGTTTATCCGTGTAGTGCATCCATAACACAAGGATAAGACTTGCCAGAGCAACTTGTGACAACGCCATAAATCCGATTGAATATTGACCAGTTATGGAATGAATAGCAGATAAAATCAACGGTGGAAAGAAACCGCCGAGCCCCCCCATCATGGATACAATGCCGTTTACCGTTCCCGCCTGTTTACTAAAATATTGTGGAACGAGCTTGAAAATGACCCCGTTTCCGATCCCTGCACATAATGCGATAGACAGACAGCCTACGGTGTATAGTCTGATTGATGGTGAAAACGCAAGAATAATCGAAGAAAGCGTTAATCCGGCGAAAACGATCATAAGCAAATAATTCGGTTTGAATTTATCGCCTAACCACCCACCCACAGGTCTCATCAATGTACATAACACGATAAATCCAGCTGTTCTAATACCTGCATCTACCCTCGTTAACTCAAAGTTAGTAACTAGAAAATTAGGCAAAAACACCGTTAACGCAACAAATAAACCAAATGTAATGAAGTAAAACATGGAGAATAACCACAGCTTCTCGTTTTTGTATACCGCTTTGATTTCCTTCATCAACGGGGTTTTCATTCTCTTTTCTTTACGATCACCTAGAAAAAAGTTAATGACTACGAATACAAGCAACAATATAAGGTACAGCTTAATGGTTGTAGACCATCCATATCGATCCGCAAGAACTGGAGCCGCAAATGTTGAAATTGCAGTCCCCGCATTCCCCAGACCATAAATACCATTGACTAGTCCATGCTTTTCCTTAGGAAAATATTTAGGTATCGATGTTACCCCAACCGAGAATACGGCACCACCTATCCCAAGGAATATCCCTCCTATAATTAGGTCGCTTAACGAATTAGCCTCACTAATGTAATAAACGGGAAACAGAAGTAGAATAAAGCTGATCATAAACACCAGTCGTGATCCAATAACGTTAGCATAGTAGCCAAACGGAATTCTAAGGATTGAACCTAACACAACTGGAATTGCTGTTACAAGAGCTAATCGATCTGCCGGAATAGCAATATCCTGCTTGATATATGAAAGGAGTGAAGAAAGGATTACCCATACCATAAATCCAAGTATTAAGTTAAATGTCTGTAGTGGTAATTGAAACTTCTTGGCCATCATATCACCCATTCTTTAAGTAAATTAAAGCTGCTTTACACTCGAATGACTTTTTATTGATTCCCGCTTATTATTGTAAATCGAGACCCAATAAAAAATAATAGGGAAATCCCTCGGCTGTAAAAGGTAATTCCCCATAAGTGATATAGTTTACATTTTTGATATTTTCTATACGAAATTAAAAATCGAGAAGTTTCTTCTTAAGCGCATATTCCACTAGCTCTGGCCGACTTTTCAAGTTCAATTTTTCCATGATTTTCGCCTTGTGAACCTCGACAGTCTTCACCGAGATGAACAGCTTCTCTGCGATTTCCTTGTTACCGTAACCTTTAGCAACTAAGGGCAAAATCTCAATCTCACGTTTCGATAATAAATGGAAGGGATCTGAATCAACCGAATCCAGATCCTTTTTAATAAATTCCCTGACTAAAGATGTTGCCATCTTGGAATGAATATAGGTTCCACCCTTATGCACCGTTCGAATCGCAGTTAGCAATTCCTCATCAGGGGCGTTCTTTAATATATACCCTGCTGCTCCGTTTCTGAGCACATGGAACATGTACTCCTCATCATCATACATCGTTAAAATTAATACTTTTGTATCGGGAAAATCACTGCTTATTTTGCCAGTAGAAATTAATCCACTTTCACCCGGAGGCATGCTTAGATCCATCAATATCACGTCAGGGTTATGCTTGGCGACCATCTGGTAAGCTTCAACCCCATCAGCCGCAGTACCAACAACCTCCATATCGGGCTGATAATTCAATATCATGGAGAACCCGCTGCGAACGACGGCATGGTCGTCAGCGATCACAATTTTCATTGAGCATCCCCCCTCTCAGGCAATAGCGACAATGGCGATAAAGGAATATGAAGGTGGATCGTCGTCCCCTTTCCTAACTCCGAAACAATACTTAACTCACCATGTACAAGTTCTGCCCTCTCCCTCATTCCGAATAATCCAAGTCCGGTTCCTTTCGGCTCTCTTGAATTCAGCTGAAATCCATCCCCATCGTCATGGACGATCAGTTGAAGCTCACCCTTCTCCTCAAAAAGTCTAACTTGGATTTCATCAGTATTTGCATATTTCAGCCCATTAAGTATTGCTTCCTGACATATGCGATAGACTACCGTTTCGATCTCATTGTTGTACCTGGCAGCAGACAGCTCTGCTTTAAAATCTATAATCAAACCATAATTTTTCTCAATCCATTTAAAATGAGAGCGAAAGGCTGCTTCCAATCCAAAGTCATCCAATGCCGCCGGACGCAGCTCAACTGCAAGACGCCGGATATCATCCAATAACCGCGTTAACGAAGCCTCGGTATGCTGCAGCTTATTTAAGACCACTTCATCTGTATCCATATATTTTAAGACACGCAGATCAACGAGAGAGCTCAACAATTCTTGAGCCACACTATCATGTAGTTCACGCGAAATTCTTTTACGTTCGTCCTCTTGTGCTTTGATTACATATTTCGTCATATTCGTCTGATACAGCACTTCTTGGGTTCGATATTGTTTCGTTAAATTGAGCAGCATGAAGACGCGAATCCCTTCGTCCTCATCTATCGTGTGAAAGCTTGCTGCATAGGGGACTAACCCCTGCCCACGTGTGTTTAAATAGACCTGAAAGGAAGAAAAATCCTCCTTTGTGCTTTTCAAAAAACAGTTTACACAAGACATCATCGCTACTTCACTCGTATAACCCTCGCAGGAATGACAGACCGTAATCGAATCGCCTTTATGCATCAATTCAATCACATTCAGATCAAGGATATCTTCTGCGGCCGGGTTCATATCCACAATTTCACCATCTGCGTTTACGAAAAAAATAGCCTCCATGCTATGTTCATACATTTTTTTCAGTAAATCGGATTTCAGAGTATTCTTTAATTGACTCATTCCTCAACCAGCTCCCTGGTGAAATATGGCCCAAAGGATGGATCAATGGATTGCTGAAAATCATGAATCAAGACTTCAGTTAACCGTCCCTCTCCACGAAAGCCAACCATTAATACACCTACAACACGAGCATCCTTCCAAAGAGGTACAGCGCACACGCTCTGAAGCTGCTCGGATACAATAATCGGGTAGTTAAACAAATCGTTAGGCTCAAGCTCAGTCTTTACACTTGGAATGAGCATCGGCTTGCCTGTTTTGAACACTATACCCGCCACACCTTTCCCGGAGTGCAATACGATTCGTTTATATCTATTATTTAAATTGCCTGATACATATTGCCATGTCAGCACGAATTGATCGGCAGCAGACTGTACCAGAGCTATAGAGACAAAGTCAAAATCAAACACTTCACGAAGTGAATCAATCGCCTGCTGAATTTCAAAATTTACTTCACCCTTCATAGGTTTTCTCCCCTACTTATGGAAAAGAAAGAAGGCATTAAGCCTTCTCCCTACATTCCATGTTTACGATTCTTTCTATATAGGATATAACTTCTGCCCACATAATTCAACGGAACGCTCCATACGTGAACCAGTCTAGTGAACGGCCAAAGTGCAAAAATGAAGAAGCCTGACAAAATATGCAGCTTAAACGAGAACGGTACATCGACCATATAACTTGCATCCGGTGCAAGAATAAAAAGGTTGCGGAACCAAATCGAAATGGTCGAGCGATAATCAAATTCCGGCTGGACTGCATTTGTCACGATTGTACTATACATGCCAAGACACACGATTCCGAGCAGCAGCAGGTTTACAATAATGTCTGAAGCGGAGCTGAGCCTGCGAACATTTTTGATCGTCAGACGACGAGCTGTTAGCAGAAGCATCCCGCCCAATGTGAGGAAACCGAAAAAACTCCCTACATACACAGCGCCTATATGATACAAATGATCATTTACACCTATCGCTTCCATCCATTCCTTCGGAATGCCTAGACCTGCAATATGTCCGCCTATAACAGGAATAATCCCTAGATGAAACATTAGACTTCCAAGCTTAAGATGCTTTTTCTCAATAAATTCACTAGACTTGGCTGTCCAATTGAACTGATCATGACGATAACGGTAGATGTGTCCCACAATAAAGATGACGATACACAAATAAGGGAAAATCACCCACAGGAATTGATCAAGCAAGTTCATGATTCATCGCCTCCTGCCTAATACAAGCCTTCAACGTTTCTCTTAATGCTTTTATTAAATGATAATAGGGACTTTTGTTCTTCTCTAACGTTTTCAACAAATGATAAGTACCATCCTCAATGACGCCCACCAATACGCTAAAATCCTTCTCTGCCTGTTCATTTCCTCTCCACTCCGCTGCATAAATAAACTCGCACATCAACGGTAAAAAATCAGAAAGCTCATGGTCCGGCATATCCAGTCCAAACATTTGATACAATATTTTCAGCTTGGCAAGCATTTGACCGCGTTCCTTGGAGTCCTCGAATTTGAAGTAGGTCATATACAAGGTTGAATCCTTTTGAAAGTCAAAGGTCTGTACGTACATCTCTTCCAATTGTTCCATACTGTAATCGTGCATAAGCTCCCAGAACTTAGCGACATGAGCATAAGCAGGATCGACAGGCTCTAGTAATTCTTCCAGAACAGCGGGATGAAAATCAATTTTCTCCGGATAGGTTAGCTGCTGAGCAAAGAAACCGAATAAATGCTTATTTTCATAGAGCTTCTCTAAGTTAATCACGCCAAATCCCCCCATAGAAGGTATCCTCGTCTTTTGCACTCTTTGCACCTGATCCACCAGAGATTCCACAGCCTCCGCAATCCATACCGAAGCCTTCTGTGCCCTGTGCATGATAAGTGTCCAAATAGGATTCCTTATGTGACGTTGGGATGACGAAACGATCCTCATATTTAGCAATAGCGAGCAAACGATATATCTGCTCTGTCTGGTGCGTTGTCAAGCCGAGTCGTTCCAATCGCTGCTCATCAAAGGAATGTCCTGTTTGCGTAGTTCTCATATACGAGCGCATCATGGCAAGACGCTGCAAGGATTCTTTAACTGGCTCTGGATCACCAGCAGTCAGCATATTCGCTAAATACTGGATCGGCAGGCGCATTTCCTCAATCGCAGGGAAGATCATATCCGGGTTTTGAATCGAATCCTTGCCTTCAAAATAATTCATGATCGGGCTAAGCGGCGGTACGTACCATACCATAGGAAGCGTCCGATATTCTGGATGTAACGGGAAAGCCAGCTTGTATTCGATAGCCAGTTTATACACTGGTGAATTTTGAGCGGCTTCGATCCACTCGTCCGTGATCCCATCCTTGCGGGCTTGTTCAATTATTTCTGGATCATTAGGATTCAGGAACAAATCACATTGGGCTTGATACAAATCCTTCTCATCCGGCATAGAAGCCGCTTCCTTCACGCGGTCAGCATCATACAAGAGCACGCCAAGGTAGCGGATGCGCCCTGTACAAGTTTCGGAGCATACGGTCGGAAGACCCGCTTCGATTCTTGGGAAGCAAAACGTACATTTCTCCGCCTTATTTGTCTGCCAGTTGAAATACACCTTTTTGTAAGGACAGCCAGTCATACAATATCTCCAGCCGCGACAAGCCTCCTGGTCTACAAGAACAATACCGTCCTCGTCGCGTTTGTACATCGCACCTGATGGACAAGAGGCTACACAGCTCGGATTCAAGCAATGCTCGCAAAGGCGAGGCAAATACATCATAAAAGCCTGCTCAAAATTAAATTTGATCTCTTCTTCGATTTTTTCGATGTTAGGATCTTTTGGCCCAGTAACATGTGCACCAGCCAAGTCGTCCTCCCAGTTTGGTCCCCAATTCAGATCCATATTGTCGCCTGTTATCACCGACTTTGGACGAGCGACAGGCTGATGTTTCTTCTCACCAGAAGTAGTCAAATGCTCATAATTATAATTCCAAGGCTCATAATAATCTTTCATTTCCGGCATATCCGGGTTATGAAAAATTTTACCGAGTGCAATTTTGGATAGCTTATCCCCTGATTTCAGTTCAAGCTTACCGTTCTTTAGGGTCCATCCACCTTTATAGTGATCCTGATCCTCCCAACGCTTCGGATAACCGATACCCGGCTTGGTCTCTACGTTGTTGAACCACATATATTCTGCACCTGGGCGATTGGTCCATGTACTTTTACAAGTCACGCTACAGGTATGGCAGCCGATACATTTGTCCAGATTCATTACCATCGCGATTTGCGCTTTAATCTTCAAGCCAGTCGACCTCCTTCATTTTACGGACAGCTACATAAACGTCGCGCTGATTTCCAATCGGTCCGTAATAGTTGAAGCCATAGCTGAGCTGAGCGTAGCCGCCTACCATTTGAGTCGGCTTGACGTGTATTCTCGTTGGCGCATTATGACTTCCTCCGCGATCCTTCGTAATCTCTGAACCCGGCACGTTAATATGTTTATCCTGCGCATGATACATGAACATCGTGCCTTTCGGCATCCGATGACTGACAACGGCCCGAGCTGTTACGACACCGTTGCGGTTATACACTTCTAGCCAGTCGTTGTCTTGAATTTGATGCGCAGCGGCATCCTCATTGTTAATCCAAACGGTCGGTCCTCCGCGGAACAGGGTCAGCATGTGCAAATTATCCTGATACATACTGTGAATATTCCATTTTCCATGCGGCGTTAAATATCGAAGCACAAGCGTATCCTTGCCTCCAGCAATCTGTTTATCCCTCGTTCCGAACACCATTGGCGGCAAAGTAGGTTTATATACAGGCAATGATTCGCCAAATTGCAGGAACAGCTCATGATCGATATAGAAATGCTGTCTACCCGTCAGGGTGCGGAATGGTACAAGACGCTCAATGTTTGTGGTGAATGGCGAATAACGTCTGCCCATTTTGTTCGATCCGCTGAATACCGGTGTTGGAATAACCTCACGTGGCTGAACCGTAATGCTCTGGAATGTAATTTTTTCCGCAGCCCGATCTGCTGATATATCCTTAAGCTCAACACCTGTGTGGTGCTCCTCCGATTCCCAGGCACGTTGAGATACTTTCCCATTGGTGGCTGACGATAAGTTCAGAATCGCTTCGGCAGCATGGCGTGCTGTATGGAGCTTCGGAAGTCCGTTTTTAATGGTTTCATCATGATAAGTGCCATTAATCCGTTTCATTTCCTCGTATTCCTCAGCTACAGAGAAGCTGACACCGTGAGCGCCTACTTTGCCTGTGGCAAGATTAGGACCGAGCGTAACATATTTATCATAAACCTTGCTGTAATCACGCTCTACGATGCTGAGATTTGGCATGGTCTTGCCCGGAACCGGATCTACTTCACCCTTGCGCCAATCCTTGATGATACCAAACGGCTGTGCAATTTCATTAACTGAGTCATGAGTAAGCGGTGAAGATACAACATCCTTATACACTCCGGGTAGATGCTCCTTCGCCATTTCCGAGAAATCCTTCGCAATGGTGCGGTAAATATCCCAGTCCGATTTAGATTCCCACAGGGGATCAACCGCCGGATTAAATGGATGCACGAACGGATGCATATCTGTAGAAGATAAGTCGGTTTTCTCATACCAAGTGGCTGCTGGAAGCACGATATCTGCATACATCGGGGTCGCAGTCATACGAAAATCGAGGGCAACGAGCAGATCCAGCTTTCCTTCTACCTCTTCACGCCAAGTGATTTCTTCCGGTTTTTCCTCTTCGTTAGGCGTAGCGAGCGGTCCATCCGTTGCACCGAGCAAATGCTTCATAAAATATTCCTGACCCTTAGCCGAGCTGGAAATCAAATTCGATCTCCACACGAATAAGGAGCGAGGGAAGTTTTCAGGTGCATCCGGGTCCTCTATTGCATATTTGGTTTCTCCAGAAATAATCTGGTTCAATGTATGCTGGATGATTTCTTCGTTAGTCGCAGTGCCTTGTTGTGAAGCCTCTTCAGCAAACGCTAAGCTGCTCTTGTTAAACTGAGGATAAGACGGCAGCCAGCCTAGTCGAGCGGCAAGTACGTTGTAATCCGCTGGATGCTGGTAACGCACATCATCTCCGGTTGGTGATTTTAGTGAATCTATACCTGTCTCTTCATACTTCCACTGATCTGTTGCAAAATAAAAGAACGAAGTCGCATTTTGCTGACGTGGAGCACCTTGCCAATCCTTGGCGAACGCCACTGTGGACCAGCCTTCAATTGGACGGCATTTCTCCTGTCCTACATAATGCGCCCATCCGCCTCCATTCACCCCTTGCGAAGCAGTCAAAATGACCAGATTCAGAATGGAACGGTAAATCGTATCGCTGTTGAACCAGTGATTGATACCCGCTCCCATAATAATCATCGAGCGTCCACCTGTATCCAGAGAGTTCTGAGCAAATTCACGAGCAATTTGAGTAACGATTGAGGCTTTTACACCCGTAATAGCTTCTTGCCATGCCGGTGTATAGTGTGATGAAGCATCATCATACCCCTTAGCCTCAAGATCATTGCCAAGGCGACGAACACCATATTGACTCATCATCAGATCATATACGGTGGATACTAGACGTTCTGAACCATCGGCAAGTTTAATTTTGCGTACGGGTATTGGACGTTTAAAAACGCCATTTGCATTATTATCAAAAAACGGGAACACGGTCTCTTGCCACTGTTCATCATGTCCTTCCACAGATAATGCAGGATGGATCTTCGAACCATCTTCACGTTCCAGTATCAAATTCCACTTCTTGTCCTGCTCCCAGCGCTGCCCCATCGTTCCGTTCGGAACAAGGATTTCATTCGTTTCCTCATCTAGAATGACTGGTTTCCACTCTGCATGCTGCGTAGTCTCGCCAAGATCACTAGCACGTAGAAACCGTCCTGCTTTATAGCTGTTCTCATATTCATCAAGCAGGATCAGAAACGGCATATCCGTATACTGCTTAGCGTAATTCAGGAACATCGGCTCCTGTCGCTCATTGTAGAACTCGCTTAAAATAACGTGAGTCATCGCTTGTGCAATTGCCGCATCTGTCCCTGGGTTTGGCCCGAGCCAGTTGTCGGCAAATTTCACATTTTCCGCATAGTCCGGTGCAACGGATACGACTTTAGTTCCTTTATATCGAACCTCTGTCATAAAGTGTGCATCCGGTGTTCGCGTCAAAGGAACGTTAGATCCCCACATAATAAGATAGCCTGCATTATACCAGTCGCTTGATTCCGGCACGTCTGTCTGCTCGCCCCATATTTGCGGGGAGGCTGGCGGGAGATCGGCATACCAGTCATAGAAGCTGAGCATTTCTCCACCTAATAGCGAAATGAACCGTGCACCTGATGCATAGCTAATCATTGACATGGCAGGAATAGGTGTAAAACCAGCAATCCGATCTGGCCCATATTTACGAATTGTGTAAATAAGCTGTGCTGAGATTAATTGTGTGGCAGCACCCCAGGATACACGAACATGTCCGCCTTTGCCGCGTGCTTTCTTGTAGACCATCGATTTTTCCGGATCTTCGACAATACTTGCCCATGCAGCAACCGGATCAGGATGTTCCTCCAAGGCCTTCTGCCACATACGCCATAAACGTCCGCGCATATAAGGATATTTAATACGTAACGGACTGTATTCATACCATGAAAAGGATGCGCCCCTTGGACAACCGCGCGGTTCAAACTCCGGCATGTCCGGTCCACAGGACGGATAATCTATTTGTTGATTCTCCCAAGTAATAATTCCATTTTTCACAAATACCTTCCAACTACAGGAACCTGTACAATTGACACCGTGCGTTGTGCGAACAACCTTGTCATGCGACCAACGTCCACGATACATGTTCTCCCAAGAACGATCCTTCTCTTCAAGAATAGACCAGTTGCCAGAATAGCTTTCTGTCGGCTTAAAAAACCGCAATCCAAATTTCCGTTTCATTGGACGTACTCACTCCCTCTGCAGAATGACAAATTATGACGGGAATCAATGATTGTCAATTCTTATACTTTCATTATGAAAGGGAGCTATTGTGATGACTATTAGGGGATATTCCTATTTCGCTAGAGGAATTCCCTCTTTTTCTCGATCTCTATATATTGAACTAATGATTGTATGTATATAGGCATCCGGGTAAAATGTTCTTTCCATTGCTTTTCCTTCAACACTTGAGTTATGTGGTTCGCAATGCAAAATTCCAGAAATTCCTGCAGATGTGCAGGCTTTTATGATGTAAAGTCTCAAAATATGCTAGATTGCTGCAAATGTGCAGGCTTTTTCTAAAATCCTCTTCAAACTGGACCCTTACGAAAAAAATTGCTGCACATTTGCAACCTCTTGCTCATTCTTTCATTTCTACTTCTAAAAAAACTGTATTTTTGCATACTTTCCTTAATCTTGGACCTGTTTTTGCTAATGACGTCGTCCTTTCTTTAGTTCAACTTATATAGATCATTTTAGTAGAAAAAAAGACCGTAACCACTATTGGTTACGATCCAGCTCAAGCCTCATTTTACCTTCATCAACTGCTCGCTGTCCTTCTATTTCAATCTGCTGAATGGCTTCATCAATGGATAATGCATTTTGAATGGTGTCTTCAACTACTTTTTGACCTACTTCTTTAAAAGCATTAAGAATTTCATAATTCACTGCATCATAAGGATCATTGCTATAAGGAGCAGGGTCTAACAAAAATAGTGGTGATACATCGTGATTCCCTACTGGTTTGATGAGATCAGTCTTTACTGGTAACCCAGATAATAATTGTTTTTCATGTTTTGCCCCCATGTTCTGATCATTGTTTGTTACGAAATCAATAAATTTCCACGCTTCCTCCTTATAGGGAGTTGAATTCGATATGCTATAGATTTCTTGAATTTCATAATAATCGCTTTGATTTTTATTTCTAGTAGGCACGGGAACTGTCACCATATCCCAATTTATAGGGTTGCCACCAATAAACTCACTATATGAATCAAAATTGTATGCCATTGAGTACGATTGAATCTCCATCGCAGCTGTATTTGTTAATATTGGTGAAGGCGCTATCTCGCCTGTTTCACTCTCCTCCTGATCATATATGACACCTTTACGAAAAGATTCCACAACTTTATTAAATATTTCCCTCCACTCAGCAGAGGATAGATTCACCTGTAATGTGGTCGGATTGATAAAAGTAAGACCTTCTGTCTGACCCATCCTTAAGATCATAGAAAACGCTATATTCATATAATAGTCTGACTTAAAGCCATATACCCTCTTCCCTGAAGCATTGTTCGTTGGAAATCTTTCAGCCAGATCAAGTACTTCGCTCCATGTCATTTGATTGGTTGGAAAAGGAATCCCGTATTCTATAAACAAGTCTTTATTATAAAACAGTGCATGACTAATAAATGTAGGACTAAGACCATAAATTCCACCATTTAAATCAGATCGTAAAGATTGTAGAGCGATCGGTGTAATTTCTGATAAAGGATATTTACTATTTTGGATAAGTGGATCAAGATTTAACAGCTTACCCTTTTCGATCATTTGCTTATAAACCTTAAGTTGATTAATAAAAATAATATCAACATTAATATTCTCGGAGTTCTCTATCAAATTTGGGTCTATCACTTTGATCGTAATGTTTGGATATTTTTGCTCAAAATCACGACCATATTTCTGATAAAACAGTCTTTCTGAAGGATAGTTCACAGTAAGTGTGATAGGCTCTTGAGTTGCTTCCTTTGTACATCCAGCTAGAATGATACACATGCTAAGAAGATACAACGCACACACTTTAGTTCTATGTATCATTATAATACCTCCACAACAATTAAGGATGAACATCTTTTAGCGTATTCTCAGCTTCTTCTTGCATACGATCTAACCCTTCTTGCAAAGAAATCCTCTCATTAATGATATCTTCCGCATATGGATTCAATAATTCCAATATTTCAAATGGTAATTCGTCAAAACTATCTGTCACAGGTGATAATTGATAAAATGGCATCACGAGTTCCTCGTACTTCTCGTTTGTAACCAAGTGATTGCTTAGCGTCGAAAATCCATAATCTGTTCTATATTCCCAGCGTGCTGCTTGATCAGAATTGAGGAACTTAATTATATCCCAGGCTGCTTCCTTGTTGTCGGTAGAGTTTGGAATGGCATAAATACCAGGAACTTTTAAATAATGTGTATAACTTGGTTCACTAGGGCTGACTGGCATCGTAACTGTTGACCACTTAAATGACGGACTATGTTGTTCTAGCCTCTTGAAATCATCATACGAAATAATTGCCATGGCGCGATCCCCTGACAAAAATGGGTCAATATAAGTGTTAAGATCTACATTAAAATCCAGTGAACCCAATTTGTCTATTTCAATTGTATTCCTCCAAATGGAGGACCAAGCTGATCCATTGATCATTACTTGTTGCCGTTTTGGATTATAAACTTGAAGTCCTTCCGTATTTCCTATATGCAGAATAAGATTAACCAAATTAGAATATCTCAATGTAATACCCTTCAATTCCTTATGGTTTGATTCAGCAACCGAAAATTTGTTAGCAAGCTGTAAAATTTCCAACCAGCTCATTTGATCTCTTGGATATTCAATCTTATATTTATCAAATACATCACTATTAAATGCAATTGCTTGTCCATAAAAAATAGTTGGCATTCCATATAGTTTCCCTTGACCATATTGTCTAATTAGTTCAATGACGCTGGGCACATAGTTTTTTAGATTGATCTGATCTCTCTCAATGAGTGGCCCAATATCTGTTAGTAATCCTTCGTCAATAAACTCTTGAATGCGATGGGCTGGAATAAATAAAACATCAACATCATTTTCTTGTAAATACTGAAGTGGCATCATTTTAGGATCATTTAAAACCTTTGTCGAAACAACGTTAAATCGTACATTTGGATATTCTGATTCAAGTAACTCCTTATATCTTTGTTTGAACTGTTCTTCATTTATATATCCTATATTTATAGTGACGTTACTATCCTTAGGGAATTTCTCAATAGCATCTTTAGAACATCCAACAAGTAAAATGAACAGAAATAAATTTAAAATAATAATTGAGTTTTTCAAGCATAAACCCCCATACTAATTTACAATATATTCTATTATCAACACAATATTACGACTATATCAATATTTAATATTTTTAAAGTTCAATAATTTATTAATAAAAAATGTATTGAGGACCCTGTGCAATCACATATTCATTAACTTATCCATCCCAATAATTTTTTTCATCCATATATCTATTTCGATTTCACCTGTCACAATGCTAGCCATCCCCTGCCCTAAATCAAAGGCAACCTTTCCGTAGGTTTGCGCGATATAAGGCGCAAGTATTAAAGCGTTAGTCCCTGCCGCTAGCAGACATAAATCGAAATCACAGCCGGCTATTTCTTCTTTAACACGAGGGATGTCCTCAAATTGATCAATTAGAATCGTTCCGGTGATCGTGAAACCTAATCTCTTTTGAAGCCCTTCCTCCATCTGTTGCTTCACTTCTTCAGCCATTGTACTTATTAGTAAAATTTTTCTACCTGATAGCATTTTTTCGAATTTATTTTTTTGTGAAACCATGATAACCCGCCTAATATATGCGTCGTATACAAATAACGGTTTTATATTATTTTTTTCAAACACGATTTCAGTAAGCTTACCAGCATCCATGTTGTGAACAGACAGACAGTAGCCGATGATGTCAGCTTTTTTCACTGCCTCAACTGCGGCATCCCGTATTTCAATATTAGGAAATCTCACTCCTCGATGCTTAACCCCTCGTTTATGACCAGCGTTCGCAACGGCTGCCTCTGGATGATTCATAAAGTATTCCTCGGAATGAACTGTATACTGAGCCATTACAAAGGTTTCCGTGGCACCGACTGAAACAACAGACAAAGGCTGTTTATTGTTTAAGCAGTACAGAATACGATCCATGAGTACTCCACTGCTTACATATACTGAAGAATCCAACATATTAAACCTCCTCCTTAGAAAAGGGCAATCTTAACCTAGAAGCAATGACTCACTTGGTCACATATACTATGAAGCAGATACAAGACTGGCAATAGACGTTTTTACGGATACAAATAATTTATTGAAATATGGCATCATAAAGCAAAAAAGCCGCATAATGCGGCTCTATGTTTGATTAGTGATGGTGCTCAGCGTGAGTATGATCCATTTCGCTTTCGCTCGCCTGTTCCTGAGCTATGAGCTCCTCAACAGCTTTGTTGCCAACTGCAAAACGTTTGGATGGCATCACCTGATATTCTTGTGTAGAAACATGACCTTTTACGATATAAATTCCTTCTTCAGAAAAGCTGTAACTCGCTGTATATAGTCCTGAGGAGCTCTGTTTGCCATCAACCTTGATGACAGCATCCTTATTTCCTTCGGGCCAAACTTCAAATTGCACCTGAGCAGCGTCGCGATAAGGAACATCCTCTTGGGTAAGCAAAATTGAAAATTTGTTGGTATGGTACGCATCTGTCGCAGAGGTTACCTGCAAATCAACGTTCAAATGCGGCTTTAATCCATTTCGATCAGATACAGGCACTTGTGCAGTGCATCCGCAAATGAAAGCTAAAATGAGTACAATTAATGGAACCCTGATGGCTCTGTTTATAGTAAACATGATTACATATTCCTCCTATGCCGAGAACCAATGCTTTAGCGGCCTTACGTTTCGAATAACTAGCAAATCCAGGATGAGAACTACGATAAGAGATAAACCTACCAGTGGCATTAGGATACCAAAAATGAGCATTATTATAAGCACACCGATGGTGGTGCGTTTGTCTCTCGGTTTATTTGGGGCTCCAAGCCTGCCATTCGTTTTACGTTTGCGCCACATAAAATACGAGCTGATCGAAATCAGAATAAGGCCGATGCAGGTGATTAAACCGAGAAGTTGATTAAATATGCCGAATAATCTGCCTTCATGTAGTGCGATACCATACGTAATTGCCTTTGCCATCATGCCATAGTCCGCAAATCGTACATCTGTAAGAATGGCTCCGCTGTATTGATCTACATGTAATGTAGCATCGCTGCCAGGTCTAACATGATCGGTTGATATCGTATATACCCCTCTTGCGTCTTGCGGGATTGAAATCGTATAAGGCTTTTGGATGCTTTGCTTATCTGCTACCCCGACGATCTCATTCATATCCAGTTGGATATAGCTTCCGCTAATAGAGCTTGGAACTGGAATATTTTCAGCTGCCCATGGGATATTATCCGCAACATCTTTTGCTACTGTTACAGAATCAGGCTTCTCCATATAAACAGTCCCATACGGCGGATAATTCGTGTTAGTCGCGTTAGCGATACGGTCAATTTGTGGACCCAGTACACCTGACCAAGGGAGTCCTGTTGCAATTAGAATCAAAATGAACAGGGACAGCCAAAATGCCGGTACTGCATGCATATCGCGCCAGAAGGTACGGCTGCCTCTATTTTTGAACCTTGGAAGAAACGTTCCCCAAATCGCAGATTTCTTACGTGGCCACCATAAATAAAGTCCAGTTACGGTCAAAATAAATGCCCAACAAGCAGACAGTTCAACAAGACGATTAGGCCACGTACCATTCATGAGTAGCTGACTGTGCATTTTTTTGAAGTAAGCGGAAAATGTCTTGCTATTATCCTGAATCCCTAGTATATGACCAGTATATGGATCGGCGTAAAGAGTTGAAGCAATCCCTTCATGCTCCACAGACATTCTGACCGTGGATTTCGGTTGATCAGGAAATGTAACAGATGAAATCTTCAGCCCAGGATAAGTTGAAGTGACTTTTTCCATCAGTTCTGTAGGTGCAATTAATGATGTCCCCACCTCTCTCACTGTCAGTAGATCCTTGTACAAATGCCCCTCAATCTGCGGCTTGAATAAATACATAGAACCACTGAACGCCAAGATTATGAGAAATGGAGCAAATATTATACCCGCATAAAAATGCCATCTCCATACGGCTTGATACCACGATGTTTGGGCCTTCATATTTTTTACGACTCCTATTCCAAGTGATTTACTATCCGATTACTAACTGTTATTATATGCGTGGGTCAGTGGTCAAGCCTATGACTCGAAAGAGTCATTTTTAATGAGGTGAATAACTTAAATGTCATATAAACAAATTAAATGGTTAATTTTAATTATTCCTACACTAACAATTGGCATATGGGAATATGTGCGTCATGAATTTTTGCTGGACTATCTTTCGATGGAGCTTGGAAATTTTCTTGCTCCTGTAATCGTTTTTTTGGTTACGATCCTTCTGTTAACAAGGCTGTTCTCCATGATGGAGAGCAATCAGGAGGAATTAAACAAGGCGAGAGCACTCCACGCCACCATGCAGGAACGGGAAAAAATCGCCAGAGAACTGCATGATGGAATCGCTCAGTCTCTCTTTCTTTTGAATGCACAAATCGATCGTATTGAAAAGACGGGGAACAGCGATAACCTGCCATATGAGGAGTTCAAGAAGAGTATTCATCGTACCAACACTTATGTAAGGGAAGCTATAGCTAATTTGCGTCATCCGATCGATCCGGAATCTGTTCCCTGGATGCAAGGTCTAAAGTCTCTGATTGAAGATTTGCATAAGGAAACGGATCTACGTTTTGAGGTACAGTGGGACATACCGGATGAAGCCTTATCCTCCAAAGAAAAAATTGAATTGCTGGCTTCGATCCGGGAAGCATTATTAAATATACACAAGCACGCAAATGCTAAACATGTGAAAATTCATGCCCATGTAACCGAAAATGGCTGGACATGCACTATTGCTGATGACGGAAAAGGTTTTGACCCATATGATATAACCAATAATAACCACTATGGCATTAAAATCATGAAAGATCGGTGTTCGACGATGAGATGGAAATTCGACATGTTAAGAGAAGATGGGCAGACCATAGTTAAGGTCAGGAAGGAGACTCCATCGAAGTGAATACCTCAAGGTTTAAAGTACTCATTATTGACGACAGTGATATGGCCAGAGAAGGTATTCGTACCATACTCGGCAATGATCCAGCCTTTGAAATTGTTGCGGAAGGCAGCAGCGGCGAAGAAGCACTTGAACTAACGGAGTTATGGATGCCTGATCTCATCCTTATGGACATTCAAATGCCAGGTATGGGTGGACTGGAGGCAACAAAGCTTGTGAAGGAAAACTTCCCTTATGTAAAAATTGTGATGGTGACCGTCTCCGACGACATTACTCACTTATTTGACGCTCTTAAAAAGGGTGCGCAGGGATATTTGCTCAAAAATCTAAAGCCTGAATCCTGGCATGAATATTTAAAGGCAATAGCGATTGATGAAGCTCCCATGTCACGTGAATTGGCCTTTCGCATTTTGAAGGAGTTTTCTCAATATGAAAGACCTGATGTCAGTGAAAGTCCTTTAACAGCGCGGGAAAAGGAAATTCTCGGTCTCGTAGCAGAAGGCCTGTCCAATCGCGACATTTCAAACCAGTTAAATATTTCAGAGCATACGACTAAAAATCATCTCAAAAATATTTTGCAAAAGCTTCATTTAGAAAATCGAGTGCAGCTAACAAAATACGCCTATGAGCAAGGCTGGATGAATAAATGACATCGTTCATAATCCTGTGTCAGTTATAAGTCGGGAACTTGTAGCGCAGTCATTGCCGTACGCTTCTGTTCATCATTCACATGCGTATACACCATCGTTGTTTCGATAGATGCATGACCTAACAACTCTTTAACAACTCGTATATCTACGTTATGATTCAGCATCATCGTTGCAAATGAGTGTCTGAGTTTATGACAGGACAGCTTCATATCTGCCATTTCCGGGTGATCCTCTTTAAAATCATCAAAGATTCCGGACACTATTTTTTGAATTTGACGAATCGAGAGTCTTCTCACCTTTTGGGACACAAAAAATGCTTCCTCCCTCTTACTATAAGGATGAATTCTCTCCTTCTCGACTTTTTCCAGGTACTTCATAACCATGTCTGGCAGCGGAATCTCATTCCATTTTCGCCCTTTTCCAAGCACTTCAAGAGTGCCCTTTGCCTTCTTAAAATGAGATAGATTCAATCGATGAACCTCACCTACACGCAACCCGCAATATCCCATCAATAAAAAGATAGCTAAATTTCTATCGCGATATCTTCCACCTACATAAGAAAGTGCTTCCTCAAGCTCCTTCTCCTCTAAATACACAGGGTTTCTATTTTTCTCTGTTTTTGACTTTTTGACATCCATCGCAGGATTTTTAGATGCAAGCTCAAAATCTATTAATGCAGCATAAAAAGACCGAATCGCTGAAAGCGTTCGATTTCTTGTTCTGTCACCCGCTTTATCCTGTTTAGATACTAAATAACCAACGACATTCATTTTTCCGGCTTGCTGCACAGGTAGTTCATCCAAGGACTCCAAGTAGCTGTGAACTTCTCTCAAATATTCTTTTCTTGTCGTTTCCGTATATCCCGATTGCTTCATCCAAATCGTGAATGCTTGTAGCGGCTCAGCATAAATTTCTTCCAGTAAATAATTTCTAGCCATTGTCATCACTTCTGTTATTCATGTTGTGCCATCTCCAGTGTGTTTGATCATTGATGTTGATTTATACCAATATATGAATAATATGTGCGACGATTTAGTAGAATTATGCCCCACCTTATAGATTATCAATCCCTTGCAATGAAAAGTGCGCAAAATACGTGTTTTGCGCACTTAATTATAGCACATTATTTAAAAGTCACTAAACAACAAAATCAGGCCTTTTAAATCAGGCCTGATTCGATAGAAAGAATGATGTTATAGAATTACAGCTTACTTAAAACTAACAGATTGAACAATTTTATCTGTTTCTGCCTTCATTTCATCATCTGCGTAGGTAAAAATCATGTTATAAGCGTAACCATCAATAATTGAACAATAGTAATCTTGAGTAATAACCATATCGCCATTTTCGATCGTAATCTGCATCATATCCATATCTTTTCCGCCAACCTTAGTCGTCGTGATGTCCTTATAATTATATGGAAGCTGAGAATCGATCATAAATTTCTTGGATGCTTCAAGATAGTCCTTACCTGTCTTCACACCTTGAAGAAGGCTAACCTTTTCAGCTACGATCACGACTGAAGGACCAAGCTGTCCAGAATCCAGCGGATATTGTGATGCCATTAACAGGTTCAATGTTTTAATTGAAGCAAGATCCAGTTGCTTTTTCTTGCTCTCGTCGTCACCAGCAATGATTTCACGGCTTTCCTCCATCAATTGCTTCAGGGCTGCTTCATCTTGAAATGTCCATTCATTTGGAAAGGACAACGATACTCCAAAATAATCATTCGTGTAAGAGCCGTTTGTTGTCGTTCCTAAGCTAATCTCTTTTTTTGTACCCCCGCATGCAGTTACCAATGCCATAGTCAGCACTAGGATAACCGTCAAAAGCCCAATTTTTTTCTTAGACATAGTACCCTCCTGATAGAATATCTCTTTATTTTTCATACCAGAAAAGTTTATCATAAGATCCTTATGTTACCACCTATATAAATCTATAGGTTAATCACAAGATGGAGTGTCGAGTGGCGATGGAAACTGCTTCTGTGCTGGACTGAACGCCCAATTTTTCAAAAATAATTTTTTTATGATGGTTCACTGTGCATTCCTTGATCTTGAGCTTGATCGCAATCGCTTTTACTGTGTATCCTTTTGAAATAAGCTGAAGGACTTTTAGCTGGCGTTCAGTAAGACTCTGGAAAAATAGCTCTGACTCTTGCTCATTGACGTACTCTTGATACCTAATTAACATTTGAGCTGGAAGAAGTTTCGTTATAGCAACTAATTCTCTGTTCATCCCGGAGTTAATGGTTGACACATCTAAATAACCAATTGTTTTATTATCAATTTTCAATGGAACCGAGAAGCAGTGCCAGTCTTTAAAGGCAAGGCATTCATGCTCTTCAGGCGGTAAATAAATAGGGGCTTCATGCTTCATGGCTTCAGAAATTGCATTAACTCCGCAGCTTTGCTCGGTAAAATACATTCCAGCTCGTATTGGCGAATGATTTACTATGGACTCAATATTTTGACTGAAATCCAGATCCAGTAATATTCCTTCTACATTAGTAAGTAAGAATAAATATGTATCCGACAGGTATTCCTTTATTTGCAATATACTGTCTTGAAATGCACTAACTAACAAACAGTTGTCTGAAAGCACCTCTTCAAATTTTTGTCGGGGCACCTGTTCCCATTTTTTCGGTAAAAAAGTAACTGCTTCTGTCATGATGACGGTACCTCCTCGCTGTATATGTTGGATCTGGAAACAGTTGAAGCTTCATTTATTATCGGTAAATTCCGGCAATTTTTGAAGGTGAAGCAGATTTAATACTGACAAAAAAAACGCCCATATCAGGCGTCTTTCAAACAATATATTACTTGTAAGTAACTTCTTCCCCTTGCTTTCGGCCTATTAACAGCAGCATAAGAAATGATATCAGAATCATCATGCCTGTCCATGCCCAGGCCATAGTCATATTGCCAGCATCGACGGCTACATATATTGCAGTAGGCAAGGTTTGAGTTTTGCCAGGTATATTTCCTGCAAGCATTAAGGTCGCACCAAATTCGCCAAGCGCACGAGCGAACCCCAAAATATATGCAGTCATAAAGGAGCGATAAATTAACGGAAAAGTAATGTATCGAAACACTTGCCATTCATTCGCACCGATTGAACGTCCTGCATCCTCTAGCTCTCGGTCTACTGAGCTAAAGCCTACTTTCATCGTCTGGTATACAAGCGGAAAAGCCACTACGATGGAAGCGATCACAGCGGCCCACCACGTAAATACGATCGGTGCAGAGAATAACCATTCAATAAATTGCCCTAATCGGCTTTTTCGTCCCAGCAGCATCAGGAGTAGAAAACCAACTACTGTTGGAGGAAGAACTAATGGAAGCATAAGCACCGTTTCAATTACTGTCTTTCCAACAAACCTTCGACGTGACATTCCCCATGCGGTTAACGTACCTAATATGATTACAATGATGCTCGACAGAAGCGCTACCTGCAAGGAAATTCGGATAGGTGACCAAAAGTCAGAACCATATATTGTTGTCGCCATAGTCGTCATATTAGTCACCTTCATCGAGAATATTATTTAGCAGATGTAAATCCGTATTTGATGAATACATCGATAGCATCCTGTGATTGCAAATAGGTATAGAAATCTTCTGCTTCTTCATGATATTTGGTTGCTTTTACTATACCGATTGGGTATTCAATAGCAGGGTAACTAGAAGAATCAACGGTAAGAGCAATCTTTACTTTACTAGAAGTTAATGCATCTGTTTTATAGACAAAACCAGCGTCAGCATTTCCGGTCTCAACATATTGTAACACTTGTCTGACATCCTTGCCCTGCACAGTTTTAGCTTCTACCGTGTCCCAAACATTCTCCGTCGTCAACGCCTCTTTGGCATAGTTTCCGGCAGGTACACTCTCAGGAATCCCAATCGCAAGTTTGCCTACTTCTGAGGATGATAAATCTTTTAGTGCCTGAACATTAACTTGTGAATCAGCGGGGACAACCACGACCAGTTCATTCTTCAATAAATTCAGCTGCTCGCCGGAATCGATGAGTTGTTTATCAACAAGTGCCTTCATATTTTTGGTCGCAGCTGAAAGGAATAAATCAGCAGGGGCCCCCTGCTCTATTTGCTGCTGAAGTGCTCCTGAGGCTCCAAAATTATAATTGATCTTTACATTGGAATGACTCTCTTCATATGCTTTTTGAATCTCCTGCAGGGCATCCGTCATGCTGGCAGCTGCAGATATCGTGAGCTCTACCTTTTTCACTTCTTTAGTCTGATTATTCTGGCTTGACGAAGTATTAGAAGTGTTCGCATTATTACATCCTACAACCAATACTACACAAAGCAACATTGATAACAAAACATAACTACTCTTAATCAATCTCATCCACAAACACTCCTATCTTATATTTAGTTATAATTAATTATATCTGATTATATTATGATGGTAATTTGTATGTAAATAGTTTTCAGAAAATCAAATCATCATTTGAAACAAATAGTACAGTTTAGTGAATTAATGTCGAGTTACATAATGCGTACCGTCGTTAAACAACGTTACCTGATTCCAGTAAATTCAAAAATAAACCCTCTTATTCTGACAGATATCTGTCAAAATAAGAGGGTAGTAAAAAACAGTTGGAATTCTGCCTCCTGCAATTCATTCAGCTTTTGCCGGAGCGAGGTATTTAGCTAAACATTTTCGGAAACTGCTGCACAATTCCTTTCGTAAGCATGTCTGCCATCTCCAATGCCTGTTTCTCAATTAAATCATATGTTTCTATACTTGATTTATATTGCCCTGTCAATTGATATACAGCTTCATCCTTCGTTAACTTTAAATGCTCGTGTAGCATTTTAGTCCATTCCTCTTTGGACCAGTACGGATTAATTGAACTTAGAAACTCGGCTATTTCATCAGCATTTGCATACCATCTTTTTTCGGCATTCGCAGCCGTTTGTTGATCCCCAGCCTTCGCTGCTTTCACTAATTCTGCCGCAATAACCAGATGTTCTGTAAACAATTGATTAAACCTCGCCGCTGCACGATCGCCATAATATTTTTTGAATACAGCAGCCATATCAGGCGGATTACGAAGTAAACGCTCCGTAACATACTTCACATCCGCTAAATTTCCAGCAACACTAATGATAAACATTCTAGTCCAAGCTACATGCTGTTCCCATAAGCTCCGCCATAATCGATTCAACTGAGCTTCTGCTTTACTTATACAGAGAATGCTATGCAATGGTATTGACCTGTATGGATAAATGGCTGGATAATATACGGTTACACCATAAATACTTGCTGTTTGTGTCCAAGGCTGCTGTCTGCTAATCGGATAATGATTCACTCTTTTTACCTCCCGCATAGTTATATACCCATAAAATATGTAGGTAAGGGCTAAAAAGTCTGGGCACAAAAAAA
>RCUF01000153.1_pt1 | contig 33414 bp, 20 predicted proteins | sample 2166311 | NCBI WGS metagenome assembly RCUF01 (sample SAMN09932608, study PRJNA488358) | compost metagenome | feature: garden; material: soil; isolation source: compost soil in 4-hydroxybenzonitrile-enriched culture | place: Germany: Experimental Botanical Garden Goettingen | collected 2016-01-27
GGTTTTATTCCCTTTTCTCTTAATTTTCTGGCCAGTTGGTTTGCCTTTTCGTTTACTTCCTTATAAGTCAGCTGTTTATCTTCAAACACTACAGCAATATTATTGGGTGTCTTTTCTACCTGCTCTTCAAACAGTTGATGTATAGTCTTATCCTTAGGATACCGGACCTTTGTATCGTTAAAGTCATATAGTATTTTCTGCTTTTCTTCCTGTGAAAGCATATCAATTTCTGACAACCTTTTTCCAGGATAAACCGTTATCTCTTCCAGAACATTAAGGTAATGGGCTGCAAACCTTTCTACAGTCTCTTTCTTGAACAGCCTTGTGGCATATTCCAAATCAAATGCAATACCTTCCTGGGTTTCCCGAGCATTTAATGTCAAGTCAAATTTGGATATTCTAAATTCATTTGTATAGGGTATAAACTTAAGCCTATCTATCTTCAATTCTGATGAGCCGGTATTTTGCAATACAAACATAGTATCAAAAAGAGGATTCCTGCTCATATCCCTCTTTACATTAAGCTTTTCCACCAGTTCTTCAAACTGGTAGTCCTGATTTTCATAAGCCCTTATAGAGTTTTCCCTTACTTCCTTTAGAAACTCAGCAAAGGTCTTTTCTCCCTGGGGATAGTTCCTCATGGCTAAAGTATTTACAAACATACCTATTATGTCTTGTAAATCTGTATGAGGTCTTCCAGCTATAGGGCTTCCCACTATAATATCTTCCTGCCCCGTATACTTAGACAGCAGTATGTTGTATGAAGCAAGCAATGTCATGTAAAGAGTAGCCCCATTATCCCTTGCAAGCTTAATAAGTTTTCCCGTAAGCTCACTGCCTGCTTCAAAACGGATAAAACCTCCGTCAAAGCTTTGAACCGCAGGCCTTTGGTAATCTACTGGCATATTCAGCACAGGAATTTCTCCATTAAATTCCTGGAGCCAGTATTCCTCCTGCTTCTTTATTTTGTCCCCAGCAAATAGTTCCTTCTGCCAAACAGAATAGTCCTTGTACTGTATACGGAGGGAAGAAGGGTTATTTCCTCCATACATATCCATGAACTCATGTACCAGTATATCCATGGACGTACCGTCAGATATGATATGGTGCATGTCAAACATCATGACATGCTTGTCTTTTCCCGTTTTCACAAGGCCTACTCTTAGCAGCGGAGCAATTCCAAGATCAAACGGCTTTATAAATTCTTTTACGATTTCCCCCACTTTTTCTTCGTCAGATTCTAGATACACTACACTAAAACCCACAGGATCATTGATCTTCTGGACGGGTTCACCCTCTATGAAATGGAAAGATGTTCGAAGGGTCTCATGCCTATTTATAAGCTGTTGGAAGGTCTTCTGAAAAAGCTCCAGATCAATACTGCCTTCAACCAGCAAGCTGCCTGGCATATTGTATGCTGTCCCTGCTCCTTCAAACTGATTTAATATATACAGCCTTCTTTGGGCTGATGACATAGGGTAGTATTCCATCTCTTTAGCAGTTTGGATGGATTGATATATACTCTCCTTTGCTTCCTTCATATACCTTGCTATTTCCGCTATAATTGGAGCCTTAAATATTTCCTTAAGAGGCATGTCTATATTGAACTCTTTGTGAATTCTCGCTACAAGGCTTGTAGCCTTTAAAGAGTGTCCACCTAACATAAAGAAGTTGTCATTTCTTCCTATCTTCTTAATTCCAAGGATGTCTTGCCAAATCAGTGCAAGCTTCTCTTCAAATTCGCCTATAGGCGCTTCATACTCTATTCCCGTATTTATATTACCTTCGGGTTCAGGCAATGCCTTCCTGTCTATCTTGCCATTAGCTGTCAATGGCATTTTTTCAAGCTGCACAAAGTATGATGGTACCATGTATTCGGGCAGTTCTTTTAAGAGATGCTCCCTTAGTTCTGATATTGTCAGCTCATTTTCTCCCGCTATATATGCACACAGGTATTTACTGCCCTGATGGTCTTCCTTTGCAATCACCAAAGATTCCTCAATTGAAGGATGCTTTAGCAGTTGTGCTTCTATTTCACCAAGCTCTATCCTAAAGCCTCTTATCTTTACCTGGTGGTCTATTCTACCCAGGTATTCCATTTCTCCATCAGATAATAACCGGACCAGGTCTCCAGATCTATATAACCTCTCTTCCGGCTTGTACGGATTTTGAACGAACTTTTCCTTTGTAAGCTCCGGTCTTCCAAGATATCCTCTGCAAACTCCGTCTCCTCCTACACAAAGCTCTCCGGCTACTCCAATGGGAACAACTTTCATGTTCTTATCCATTACATATGTTGTAAGGGTTGGTATAGGCCTTCCTATGCTGCTCACATTAGATCTAATTTCTTCCTCTTCTATCTCTTTATATGTGACATGCACTGTTGTCTCGGTTATTCCATACATATTGATGAGTCTAGTCTGCGGGTACTTCTTTCTCCATTCCTTCAACAATGCAGGCTTTAATGCTTCCCCTCCGAATATGACATATCTTATCTTAAGTTCTTTTTCTTCATATGATACTTCTTCATTGGCTATATTATAGAAGGCTGAAGGTGTCTGATTTAATACGGTCACCTTCTCATTCCTTAGAAGTCTCAGATACTCTACATTGCTGCGTGCTGTCATTTTAGGAACTACCACCAATCTGCCCCCATATAACAACGCCCCGTACATCTCCCATACGGAAAAATCGAAACTCATAGAATGAAACATAGTCCATACATCATTTTCGTTAAAATCAAACTGCATTTTACTGTTAAATAACAGCCTTACTATGTTTCTATGCTCTATCATTGCCCCTTTGGGTTTACCTGTAGAGCCTGAGGTATATATTAAGTAAGCTAGATCGGAAGGTTTATTTACCTCCGATAAGTTATATTGTTCATCTGAATATTCCTGCTCATCTTCTAAATTTATTACTGTACCTATTGATGTATATTTGTCTATAAAATGTGATTGGGTCAACAGGATCACTGCCCGGCTGTCTTCCAGCATATGACTTATTCTTTCCTCAGGATAATCTGGATCTATGGGAAGATATGCCCCTCCTGCTTTTAATACCCCTAGGATTGCTACTATCATCTCAAGTGAGCGTTCTGCCAGAATACCTACGATACTGTCCGGTTTGACTCCTTTAGCCCTTAATACATGGGCCAACCCATTTGATTTTTTATTGAGTTCACTAAATGTAAGCTTTTTACCCTCAAATACCACAGCTACATGATCAGGGTTCTTCTCTGCCTGCTCTTCAAAAAGCTGATGGATAGTCTTGTTTTTAGGATACTGTGCCTCTGTAGCGTTAAAGGTATATAGGATTTGCTGTTTTTCTTCCTGTAACAGTACATCAATTTCCCACAACCTTTTTTCAGGGCATGCCGTTATCTCTTCAAGAACGGTAATGTAATGGGTTCCAAACCTTTTTATTGTCTCCTTCTTAAACAGCCTGGTACAATATTCAAGGTTAAATGTTATACCTTCTTGACCCTCTACCACTTCAAGCATAAGGTCAAATTTTGCCTTTCTGCCTTCCAGCCAGTTGTTGTATTGTTTGAAGTTTATACCCGATGCTGCAAATTCTGTCTTGTTTGAAGTGCGCAGTGCAAACATAGTGTCAAAAAGAGGATTCCTGCTCATGTCCCTCATGAGATTAAGTTTTTCTACAAGTTCTTCAAACTGGTAGTTCTGATTTTCAAAAGCCAAAAACGCATTTTCCCTTACTTCCTGCAAGAATTGGACGAAGGTCTTTTCTCCCTCAGGATAGTTCCTTATGGCCAAGGTATTTATAAACATACCAATGATACCCTGCAGGTCAGCATGGGGCCTTCCGGCTACAGGACTTCCAACTATGATGTCTTCCTGTCCAGTGTATCTGGACAGGAGTACGTTATATGCAGCCATCAGTACCATGTATAAGGTAGCTCCATTATCTGTTGCAAGCTTATTTAGTTTGACTGAAAGTTCAGGGTTTATTTCAAAGCTTACAGCATCTCCTTCAAAACTTTGTACCGCCGGTCTTGGATAGTCAGTAGGCATATCCAGTACCGGTATATCACCCTTAAATGTCTGGAGCCAGTATTCTTCCTGCTTCTTTATTGAGTCTCCGGCAAACATCTCCTTCTGCCATACAGAAAAATCCTTGTACTGTATCCGTAGTGGCAAAAGGGTCTTCCCTTGGTACAAATCCAAAAACTCACTCATAAGTATATTGACTGATATACCATCTGATACTATGTGGTGCATGTCAAACATCATAACACGCCTGTCTTCGTTCGTTTTTACAAGTCCTACTCTCAGTAATGGAACTTGGCTAAGATCAAAGGGCGTTATGAATTCTTTGACTATTTCTGCTGCTTTTTCTTCATCCAGTTCCAGGTACGTAATACTGAAATCCACGTAATCATGAACCTTTTGTACTGGTTCACCCTCAACCATATGAAATGATGTGCGCAGAGCCTCATGTCTTTTTACTAGCTCCTTGAATGCCTGTTCGAAGCGTACTGCATCAATGTTTCCTTCCAGCAGTACGACGCCTGGCATGTTATATGCAGTACCTGCTCCTTCAAGCTCGTTTAGTATATACAGCCTTTTCTGGGCAGATGACATAGGGTAAAATTCCTGCTCTCTGGCAGAAGGTATTCCAGAAAAGGCATTTGGCGTATATTTTGAAACATCTTTTCCTTTTTCTTTTAGCATCGTCTCAAATAGCTTTCTTTTTTCTGGAGAAAGAGATTCTATTCTTTTCATCAAATTATCCATAACTTCGTCCCTCTTCTCTATTTCATCTCTTTTAATTCCTATTTATAGATTTTCAATCATGCTTAAAATTTCTTCGATTTCCACTGTATCGTTAAGTCTATTTTTAATACTTTTTGCTATTGCCGAAATTGTAGGACCCATAAACACTTCTTTTAATGCAAATTCTATGTCAAATTCTTTATGAACCCTTGATACAAGATTGGTTGCCTTTAATGAGTCTCCTCCTAATTCAAAGAAGTTATCATTTACTCCAATCTTCTGGACTCCAAGGATTTGGCTCCATATCAGTACAAGCTTCTCCTCAATTTCACCGAATGGTGCAGCATAGTCTACCCCTGTATTAATATTTCCATCAGGGGCAGGCAGGGCATTTCTATCTACCTTGCCATTCGCTGATAAAGGCAGTTTTTCCAACTGTACAAAATATGAAGGGATCATGTAGTCTGGCAGATCTTTGGAGAGATACTCCCTTAATTCCGGTATTGTCAATTCACTTTCTCCAACTATATATGCACAGATGTACTTGTTCCCTTGGGGGTCTTCCCTTGTTGCTGCCACAACTTCTTTTATTGAAGAATGTTTTAGAAGCTGAGCTTCTATTTCTCCAAGCTCTATTCGGTATCCGCGGATCTTAACCTGATGGTCTATTCTGCCCAGGAATTCGATATTCCCGTCAGGCAGCCATCTTCCCAGGTCTCCTGTTTTGTACAGCCTTATCCCCTTTTCTTCTCTGAAAGGATCTTCAAGGAATACATGGGCTGTTTTTTCAGGGTCATTTAAATAACCCCTTCCTACACCTGTTCCAGAGACGCAGATCTCTCCTTTTACTCCGATAGGGCACAGGTTCATGTTTTTATCTGTTATATATAGATTCATATTTTGTATAGGCTTGCCTACAGGAATGTTCTCTCCTTCATGAGCAGCTTCCATAGTATATAGAGTAATATCGTCCGCTGCCTCTGCAGGTCCGTAGGCATTAACTACTTTAGTATTTGGACATAGGTCAAACCATTTCCTTACTATGCCGGATTTTACGGTTTCTCCCGTTATCAGCAAGTAATGAAGTTTTTCCGGTTTATTCCCTGTATTTTCCACATACTCAAGCATTAAAGCAAGGTATGAAGGTACCACCTCAAGGACCGTTATGCCATCTTCTATGATCCGATTCGTAAACCTTGCAACATCCTTTACTATTTCATCTGGATAGATGATAATTTGAGCTCCTATGGTTAGGGCTGCAAAGAACTGCCATACAGATACATCAAAGTATTGAGGCGAGTTCTGGGATATTATGCTGTTGTTAGTTATACAAAGTTCCTTTATTTCCGCATGGATGTGGTTTATCATGCCAAGATGCTCTATCATAGCTCCCTTTGGTACACCAGTTGAACCAGATGTATATATAACATAGGCCAAACTATTTATGTCTATATCTAGATCTAGGTTTTCGCCACTTTCAGCCTCAATCTCTTTTTCACACTGGTCAAGGTATATAATTCGGCCTTTATAGTTCTCACTAAGCTGCTGGGTCACATAATCTGATAAGGTCAACACATAGGCAGCTTTAGATTCCTTAAATATATCAAGCACCCTTTGTGTAGGGTATTTTGGATTTACAGGTATGTAAGCCCCCCCTGCTTTCCATATACCAAGTACCGATTCTACAAATAAGGGTCCCCTCTCCAGCATGACAACTACGGCTTCTTCTCTACCAGTGCCAGCCTTTAGCATGTACCTTGCTATCCTGTTTGCCCTTTGGTTGATCTGGCCATATGTAAATCTACGGCCTTCATACGCTACTGCTATATTGTCTGGACGTACTTTCGTCTGCTGCTCAAACAGGTGGTGTACCGTCAGGTGATGTTCAAATTCAACCTTCGTATCGTTAAAGCCGTATATTATTCGCTCCTTTTCTTCTTGGGATAACATATTGATTTCTGATAGTTTTTTTTCAGGGTTTGAGGTTATCTCTTCAAGGATATTAAAGTAATGCTGAACAAGCCTTTCTACCGTCTCCTTCTTAAACAGACGTGTAGCATATTCCATCCATAATATTATATTATGACCATCTGGTATCAACTGGAATGTTAGGTCAAATTTTGATGTTTTACTTTCAACCGGATATTTGGAATACTTTAATTCACCACGATGTTCCATAATATGCTCATCAGAAGGAACAATATTAAACATAACAGTAAATAAAGGATTTCTGCTTGAATCTCTCTTTACGTTAAGTTTTGTCACAAACTGATCAAACCTGTATTCCTGATTTTCATATGCTTCTAAGGAGCTTTCTTTTACTTCTTCCAAGAACTCAGTAAAGGCCTTATTTCCCTCTGGGAAATTCCTTAATGCCAGGGTATTTATAAACATCCCCAGTATTCTTTCAGTATCAAAATGAGTTCTTGCCGCTATAGGAGTACCAATAATTATGTCTTCCTGTCCTGAGTATTTATACATTAGTGTATTTAATGCCGCAAGAAGTATCATATACACGGTGGCTCCTGTTTGGGAGGAAAGTACATTTAATTTATCCATCAAATGACTGTCTAAATCAAATAGCAACCTATTTCCTTCAAAGCTTTGAAGGACAGGCCTAGGATAATCTGTAGGCATATCAAGGATAGGAATTTCACCCTTGAACCTATTAAGCCAGTATTCTTCCTGCTTTTTGTAAACCTCAGTGCTAAACAAGCCATTCTGCCACTGGGCAAAATCCTTATATTGCACCTCCATTGCCGGAAGGCTTTCACCACTTAATATAGAAACTATTTCATCAAAAGTCCTGATTATTGAAGTTCCATCCGAGACTATATGATGTACATCAAGCAAAAGTATTTGCCTGCTAGCATGGATTTCTATAAGACCTACTCTTATTAAGGGTGCTTTGCTTAAATCGAACGGTCTTACAAATTCATCGATTATTTTCTCTACTCCGTCTTCCTCAGACTCAAAATATTCTATAGTAAAATCAACTTCATCTTGTATCCTTTGCACAAGCTCCCCATCAATCATCTCAAAGGATGTCCTAAATGCTTCATGCCTTTGTATCAATGTTTTTAATGCTTCCCCAAGGGCAACCCTTTCAATCCCACCTTCAAATAAAATTCCCACAGGTATGTTATACCCAATGTTGTTACCCTCAAGATTATTAATGATATACATCATCTTTTGTGCAGATGAGGTTTCATAGTACTCTTTTTCAGAAACTTTAGGTATTCTTTCAAGCTCAGCCTTACCCATATTTAGGGAATCCTGTTCTGAAATCTTTCCCGATTCGTATAGCTTTGATATCATTTGCTCGGAAAGATCGTATATGCTGGAACCCTTAAGAAGTTCTACTATGGAAACAGGTGTTTTAAAGGCAACCTCCATCCTGTTTTTTATTTCGGTGGCCATTAATGAATCCATCCCAAAAACAGTTAGTGGTTGTTTGGTACTTAGATCCTCAGGATTATAACGCAAAACCTTCGCTACTATTGTTTTAATATGCATTTCAACGATATTCTGCCTGCTCTGTATTGGAGATGAAATAATATCCTCCAGGATATCAACATCCACCTTTGATTTATTTATATTCTTTTGTTGTCCTGACTCATCTTGCAAAAGAGTTTTAAGCACATGTGGAGAACTCATGGGTGAGAACCATTTTTCCCCAAACGTTTGCCACGAGAGTATAGGTAGAACCACAGACTGTGCAACAGCTTCTCCAACAAGGTGCTCCATAGCCCTAATTCCCTTTTCTACCGTTACAGATTCTATGGATTTTTGTATATAATACTCCGGATCACGTTCCATAAACCTTGCAGCCATTCCAACCTCTGACCATGGTCCCCAATTGATACTCAGTGCAGGAAGTCCTCTCGATAAACGGTAATGTGCAAGTGAGTCCAAAAAGGCATTCCCAGTTGCATATGCTCCCTGGCCTGGTGAACCAAATACAGAAGCAACTGAAGAAAATAAAATAAAGAAGTCAATAGGCCGTCCCTCTGTCATACGGTGAAGGTTCCATGCACCATTTACCTTAGGCGAAAGGACCCTATAAAAAGTCTCATCTTTACTAACCTCAAGAAATTGATCATCCGTAATACCAGCAGAATGTACAACACCTCGAATAGGAGGCCTTTCTTCCTTATCAAAATCTTTAAAAAATCCAGCAAGCTTTTCCTCATCAGTTACATCCACTGATCCAATATATACTGTTGCCCCCTGGGACTCCAGCTTACGAACAAACTCAATCCTCTCTGCAAGGCTGCTGCCTGGCTCTACATTGTTCCATTCAGAACGTTTTGGAAATTCTCCGCGTCCAAGCAGTACCAGATGTCTTGCTCCCTTGGCAACCATCCACTGGGCTGTAATCATACCTATGCCACCAAAAGCACCTGTAATAACATAACTTCCATCGGGGCGAAGATGTACGGGTACTTGATGCTGCATATCAATCCGCAGTTTATCGATTCTTGCTGCAAGTCTATTCCCATTACGGAAAGCAATTTGGTTCTCTCCATTACCTAAGACTTCTTTTAACAGCATTTCCATTTCACCCGCATTAGCCTCTATGTCAAGGTCTACAAGGCCTCCCCAATTTGAAGGCAACTCATGGTAACCTATGACGGTGCCAAGGCCCCATACCAACGACTGTAAGAATGCAGAATTTGGAGTAGCCCTGTTGATCATTTGGGCTCCTCTTGTAATAACCCACAGCTTAAAATTTAATCCCAGATTTGTGGTTGCTTGTACCAGGTGTTTTAATACAAACAGGTTTTCAAAACAAGCTTTTTCTATAGCTGTATTACTAACTTCCTGGATCTCAAGGATATTGAGGCTCCACATATATACAATACCTGTTAGCTTCGTTTTAATTTTTGAGAATTCATCAAACAACGCTCTAAGATCCTCAATGCTTCGAGGGTTTATATATATCTCACGCTCTTCATACTGCCAACCAAAATTCTCACCAGGATATACCATAAAGCATTCTTCTCCCCTTTTTTCAAGGAGATTTGCCAGTTCTTTTCCTGCTGCTTTATGATCCACAAAAATAAGCCATGCTCCAGAGTTAGCAGCAGCTGTGCGGGTATCAACTTCTTCACTTTTTAGAAGCTCCCAGTTTATCTCATAAAGATAATCCTTAACTCTTCCAGCATCAGACCCTCCACTATTTCCAAGTTCCTTAGTTCTTATGCCCAGTATTTCGGCGATTAGATTTCCGTCCTCACTATATAGACGGATGTTGGCGTTCAAATTATTATCTTTCCTATCTACCATCTGCGTATGACAAAGCATGACAGGCTCCGGCCTTCCATAAAGCTGCACCCTGTCTATTCCTACAGGTAGGAATGATTGGCCTTCGTTATTTTCATCTTCATTAAGTGGTGCAACTGCCGCAATGGTAACCTGGAAACAGGCGTCCAATACCGCCGGGTGAAGACCGTAGATAGAGCTATCAATCTCCAGTATTTTAGGGATCTCGATCCTGCCAAGAGCTTCGTTATCACCTTTCCATATCTTGTCTATACCTTGGAAATAAGGACCATAATGGAAACCCATTTGATAGAAGGTTTTATAACATACTTCTTTTCCGTATTCTTTGGTACAATTGCCAAGTATTTGAATCAACTCATCTTTAGCAGTGATCTTTATGTTTTGCCGTTTTCTTATTGTGCCGGATGCATTGCATGTCCAAGTCTTATCTTGTCCCGGTATCCTGCTTGAAATCTCGAATTTTGCGGTTTTTGGATCCAAAACCACCTGCACCACAGGTGATACTCCTTGATTTAAAAATAAAGCATTTTCAAACTTTATATCTTCAACTGTATAAAAACCCTCTCCAAAATAGCTTCTGGCACAAGCCATTCCCAGCTCTACATACCCTGCTCCGGGGAAAACTTCTATACCTTGTATTTTATGATCAGAAAGATACGTCATATAGGTAGTATTAAGTTCAATCTCCCATATAGGGCTGGAAGTTTTCAAACGGCGTCCTAAAAACTTGTGCTTATTTTTTCCCTGCCTAAATTCACTTGATTCCTGCGTTTCCATCCAGTATTTATCCCATTGCCATGGATAAAGAGGGAGACTTACAAACTCACCTTGGTACCGGTAAATCTTGTTCCAATCTATAGGGTATCCCAGTGCATATAGATTCCCTAAGTTCTCCAGTATTGAAACCTGTTCGTTTTCATTTCTTTTTATAGAGAACAACTTCTTACCTTCAACGTTTTTAGCTGACAGACAATCAGAAATAGAAGCTGCTAAAACAGGGTGAGGGCCCACCTCAATAAATAAGTTATAATTCAACGAAATCATTTCATACATTGCTGCTTCAAAACGTACCGGCTCTCTTACATTTTTATACCAGTAATGTCCATCACACTCTGTACCCGTCAGCATTTTCCCTGTAACCGTGGAATATATCGGTATCCCGGCAGGCTGGGACTTTATTCCTTTTAATGCCTCCAATAGCTCCTGCTCATATGGTTCCATTTGGTAACTGTGATACGCTACATTGACCTTTAAAAGCCGCGCAAAAACCCCCTTATCCTGCAACTGTTTTTGGATCTGCTCAAGGGCATCAGGATCACCTGACAAAGTTACCGAATTTGGGCTATTGATTGCTGCCATTGAAACACCTTTTATGTTCTCATCCAGCAGGGCCACAACTTCTTTTTCTGGTAAACCTACCGCCAGCATTGTGCCCTTGTTTACTGCTTTTTGCTGTGCACGGCTTCTGTGAATACTTACCAACATGGCATCTTCAAGGCTGTAAATTCCTGCAACATATGTAGAAGCCACTTCTCCAACACTGTGTCCTACCACCGCATGGGGTATAATACCCAAGGATTTCCATACTTCAGTCAAACCCACCTGAACAGCAAAATTGGCAGGTTGAGCAAACTGGGGCTGGTCCAGACGTGAATTCTCCTCATCGGCGAGAAGTTCCTCCAGTAGAGACCATCCAGCATACTGACGTGTAAGTTTATCGCATTTTTCTATCATATTTCTAAACACAGGGTCTTTTTCAAGGAGCTGTCTACCCATAGCCCACCATATGGGCCCCATACCTGTATATACAAAAACAGCTTTATTGTACTTTCCTGCCTCAACATTTCCCGCAGACATCCCCTGGCGTGCTTGTCCTTTAATATACGCTTCCAGGTTTCCTGCAAGTTCTTCCTTTGAAGATGCCGAAACCGCTAGTCTATAGTCATGATGGGTGCGCTTTTTGCTCATCATGCTTCCAATATCATATAAAGAAATACTTTCTCCACTTCCATTAATAAAATCAACATACTTTTGCGCATAGTTTTTTAGCGCCTTTTCTGAGCGCGCAGATATGGGAATCATATATGGCCATCCGGTATTTACATTAACTTCAGGAGTACCCTCTTTTTGGAGATCTGTAGCTTCCTCCAAGAGGATATGGGCATTTGTTCCTCCAAAACCGAATGAATTTATGCCAACCAATGCGGGTTGCGGCAAAGGCTCCAGGGTCTGAGGAATTCGTATACATAAATCGTCAAAGGGAATTTTAGGGTTTGGATTCTTAAAGTGCAGATGTGGAGGTATTTGCTTATGCTTTATGATTAGTGAAGCTTTTATCAGTGCGGCAACTCCTGCAGCGGCCTCAAGGTGGGCAATGTTTGTCTTAACAGATCCGACAATACACTTTTTATCTTTTGGCCTGTCTGTTGAAACCACTCGTGCTATTGCATTAGCCTCAATAGGGTCTCCAACCGGAGTGCCGGTGCCGTGAGCTTCAATATATGTTATATCTGAAGGTGATATTCCTGCCTTTTTGTATACCTCCTTCATTAAGTTTTCCTGAGCCTGCCCGTTTGGAACAGTAATCCCGTCTGTGTGGCCGTCCTGGTTTACACCCGATCCACTTATTACGGCATAAATCCTATCTCCGTCTTCGATAGCATCTGACAGGCGTTTTAAAACCACAACGCCGGCTCCTTCTCCTCTTGCATAACCGTTTGCACTGGAATCGAAAGTTTTGCACCGTCCATCGGGAGATAAAAAACCACCCTTACTTTCCGCTATGGTATACTCAGGTGTAGCTATAACACTTACTCCGCCTGCTATTGCGAGATTACATTCATTATTCAATAAACTCCCGCATGCAAGGTGTGTTGCAACCAAAGAGCCCGAACACGCTGTATCTACAGACAAACTTGGACCTCTGAAATCATATATATATGAAATCCTGTTGGACAACATTGTCATCATCATACCCGTTGCCGAATGTGTATCTAAACTTTCAACCGATTCGTTTTTAAATTGTATTGCTTGATAGTCAAGGGTGAAGCCCGCTACAAAGACACCGGTATTGGTTCCTGCTAGCTTGGCCGGATCCAAGCCTCCATCTTCCATTGCTTCCCATGATGTCTCCAGCATCAGTCTTTGCTGTGGATCAAGAAAGGCCGCTTCCCTTGGAGAAATACCAAAAAACAAAGGGTCAAACTCATCTATTTTATCTAAAAATCCACCATGACAGGTGTAATGCTTGCCTGGCTTTGATTTGTCAGGATCATAAAACTTTTCTAAATCCCAGCGGCCTTCGGGTAAATCGGAAGTCATATCTTTTCCCGCAGTCAATGCTTCCCAGAACTCCTCAGGCCCCCTTATTCCTCCTGGCAAACGGCATCCTATTCCTATAATGGCGATTTTATCCATAACTTTCGACCTCCAATACTTTATTTATATTCTCTTGAATAGCTTGTCTGATAATTGAACAACCCTGCTGCAAAAGTTCAAGCTCGATGGTTAACGGAGGCATAAGTTTTATAACACTGTCTTTTCTTCCTGCGCTTTCGATGATTAAACCGTTTTGGTAACATTCCTCTACTACTTTTTGCGTGATTCGCTCATCCTCCACATTGGAAAAATCAATACCCCAAATCAAACCTGCACCCCGAATGGTCAGGCCCTTATGTAATGACAAAATCTGCTTGGTTAAATATTCTCTTACAAATGCTTCCTTATATTTCACAGACTGTTCCAAATTATTCATTTCCCAATATTCCAACGCAGCTGTAGCTCCAATGAAAGCAAGCTGGTTTCCCCGGAACGTACCGTTATGCTCACCAGGCTTCCAGACATCAAGTTCCGGTTTCATCAGCAGAATAGACATGGGAAGGCCATACCCGCTGATTGACTTGGAAAGCAGTACAATATCAGGGATCATCCCGGCACGTTCAAATGAAAAGAACGGTCCGGTGCGTCCGCAGCCAACCTGAATGTCATCGCAAATCAGTAGAATACCGTGTCTGTCGCTAAGTTCCCTCAGCCTGAGCATCCATTCGGGTGAAGCTATATTTACGCCGCCTTCCGCCTGAATGGTTTCAAATATAATAGCCGCCGGTTTTTCGATTCCCGAGTGACCGTCGTTTAGAACGGCTTCCATGTATTCAATAGTATCGAATGAGTCAATTGGACTCTCGGAGTATGGGAAAAAGGTAACATCGGATAATGCTATGCCGGAGGAAGATCTTTTCTGAATGTTGCTGGTAACAGCCAGACTCCCCAGCGACATTCCGTGAAATCCTCCCATAAACGCAAATATACCAGTCCGTTTAGTGATCTTTCGGGCAAGCTTCAGCGATGCTTCTACAGCGTTTGTACCTGTAGGCCCGCAAAATTGAATTTTATAGTTTAACTTTCGGGGTTCCAATATGATCTGCGAGAATTTTTCGATAAATTCACGTTTCGCTTTTGTGTACATATCAAGCCCATGAGTAATACTGTCCGATTCAAGATAAGCGAGTATCTTTTGTTTGATGTATTCGTTGTTATGTCCATAATTTAAAGCTCCTGCTCCTGCAAAAAAATCAACAAATTTCTTTCCGGATTCTGAATAAATCAGTGCACCTTTAGCCCGGTCAAACACATCGTAGAAGTTTCTACAATATGCTCTTACGTTGGATTCATACTGCTCAAAAATTTCCATACTCATAATTCCTCCCTTAAACTGAAGTTAGTGTTTAAACACTAACTTCAGTTTATTTTTCCGGCCCAATCCACATCCATGTTCTCTCCCGGCTTGTGGTGGATGTGCATCGTTGCCTTTGTCCTCCCCCGCCCACTCCCGGTATTACTTACAAAACTGGGTGTACATGTACGGTAGGATTGTAAAACCTGCAAGGGTGGAAAATAAATAACATCTTAGTTCTTACCGCCATAGCCCTTATAAGTAGCGTAAACTGCATCTGCATATTGATTGGCCAGAGTAGGACGGCCATAAGAGTCTGTAGCTCCCGGATACCAGTTATCTCCTCCGTTATAGTGTAATAAGCCATTATATATGTTGCCGAATCTAGTAATCTTTTCATTTAAAATCAGTCCGCCCAAGCATACCTGATCTTGTTCACTGCCGTGATTATAAGCACGGCCAAATTTTGAGCTGAATTGAGATAAATAAGCATTACGTGTGTTTGGTTCTACCTGCATCAATCCGTCGCCGGCTGATGGACTGCCTGGTAAGCCTGCTCCAAAGCTGCTTTCCTTTTTGATCACAGCACTCAGCAATAAAGCAAAATCTCCGCCTTTACCGAATTTATCGCCCGCATTCATTGTGTATGTCCATATGTGGCTTGGAACTTCGGAAGGCTTTGTTACTGAAGGACCTGTTGGTGGCGTTGTTGGCGGTGTTGTAGGTGGCGTAGTTCCGCTGCCGCCTTTCTTCCATAAAGCAGGAACATTGGATGGTTCCCAGCCTACAAGGGAAGTATGTGCCTGAAGACAGGTATAAGTACTTCCACTATATGTTACTGTATCATTTACCGCATATGCAGTATTTGGACGTTCATACAATATTTATACCATAACGAACATTGTTCGTAAAGAACAATGTTCGTTATGTGTTAGAACACCTACATGTTCTAACTTTAGAACTCTCATCTTTTTCGCGCCTCCAAAAGGCGGAATTTAGGAGAAGAGGATATCTTGTTGTCGTGTGAAAGTATATCGCAACGCTCCACTACCCGCCGGATATATATCGCTAGCTCCAGAAGTTTGGGCTTACCGGACGCGCTGGGGTTATGGCGGCAGCCGCAGGACCGATCGATGAGGATCGGACGGATTGACGCGGCATCAATGCGTCAAAGTCAAGAGGCCGCTGAAGAGCTTTCGTAAGCTTTTTTCTGTTGCGGACGGAACCACGAGGCAGCAAGAGCGAGTAGAGAAGTCCCTATTAGTGCGATGATGACCCAGCGGTAACCGTGAATGACGAAAGCAAAATCAACGGCAGAAATCACATTGTTCTTTCCGGAATACAGCACGTTCTTCAGGTGGGCTGGCAGCGCTGCGCCGACGATGGTTAAAGAAAGAGCCGTACTCAGCACTTGACCCAAGTTATATAGCATGGACCGCAGTCCATTCGCCACCCCGCGGCTTTGCTCCGGAACGCTTGACATGATCTCCGTCGTATTGGGGGTAAGGAATAAACCGGTCCCGACCCCGATTAACAACATGCCGCAAGCGGTGACCCCGTAAGAGAAATTTCCACCGACCACGAATAGGAGTAGTAGTAGTCCTGCTATAGAAATAAGAATTCCAAGTGAGGCCAGAACTCGAATGGCCGCCTTCTTAGTCAACATGCCAGCAATCGGAGAAATGACCAACATCCCTATCGTAATTGGAAGGATCCTTAGACCGGCATTAAGCGCGTTTTGGTGGAAGGCAAATTGGTAATAGAGAGCGAAGAGCAGAGCAACCGCCGTACGGGCAAAAGAATTAAAGAATGTAGCGATGTTCCCCATACTGAACGTCCAGCTTTCAAAAAGGCTTAAATCTAGTAGAGGTGATGCTGAACGATGCTCATGCCATAAAAATATAGTAGTAAATATGGCGAATATCGCAAAACCTCCGATCACCTGCTTGTCTCCCCAGCCCAGTTCTCCCCCCTTGGATAAAGCAATGATTAGACCCGCTAAAGCGACAAAGATCATGATGCCTCCATATCCGTCCACTTTTTTATGGAGCTGCGCTAGGGGCTTCACCCTTAGAATCCAGAGCCCCCAGATGAGAGCAATGATCCCGAAGGGAACATTAGACCAGAACACCCACCTCCAGCCTCAGGCGGTCGTGACCACGCCGCCGACGACCGGGCCAAGCACCTGCGCGACGGAAGCGGACAATAAATTCAGACCGAGACCGGTGCCCAGCTGCGATTGGGGAAACGCATCGGTAATCAGCGGTGTTGTGTTCGTCACTACGAGCGCTCCTCCGGCAGCCTGTACGATCCGAAGAAGGATTAGTACCTCTACATTAAAAGCATAACCGAGTAGTAAACTGGATACGGTAAAGATGGCCATTCCTATTAAATACATTCGGCTTCTTCCGAAAATATCCGAAATTTGTCCGAAGATTAAAATCAGGATAGTGTTTACCAGCATATAGGAAAGTAAAATCCAGCTGGAAGCTGCCGCATTCGCATGAAATTGCTGGCTTAATTCCGGCAATGCGACATTAAGCGTTCCGATATTGACCAGAACCAGGAACGCTCCGAGACTGGTTACAGATAAGACATACCAGGGGTACATCCTATCGGACTTGGGACTTCTCTTTTGGGTCATAGAGACCAACCTCCTGAAATAAAAAAACGACCCCTGGAACCTGATAAATCCAAGGGCACATCTCCTTTGGGTTCAAACTTCAGCAAAGGCAGAAATGATTTCCTGTGTTGTCCGAACACGCCCGATGCGTGGAAAAATAAAATTTTTCACGTGATCGTGCTCGGCTTGAGAAAACCCGGTCATGGCATCGATCGCCAAAATCAGCTGATACCCATTCATAAACGCTTCCCGCGCGGTCGTATCCACGCCAAGCCCGGTAGCGATGCCGCATAAGACGATGGTGTCGATTCCCCGGCGACGCAACTGCAGGTCGAGCTCCGTTCCGTAAAAAGCTCCCCATTGCTTTTTAGTAATGATGTGGTCTGTTTCGGCGACCCGCATTTCCGGGACGATTTGATCGCTTGCTGTAGCCGGGAACTGAGAATGTAGTCTGCAACTGGCTCTTCATCCCCCATTTAAATAAGCCGCCAAGATACCCAGACGTTACCTTGCTCTACACCAACCTGGTAACAACCTTGTTTCCTTGATCGGCCAGTTACGGATTTACTTGCATTTTTATGGTAAAAATAGAAGGCTCAATTTTGATTTTTGTCCCAGTCCAAGAAAACAACTAATAACAATAAATGAAAAAAGCCGCAAAAGTCGCGGCTATTGTGAAATACACTGTCAATACAAAGTATTACCACGAATCTTATAGAATTCGGCAACAACCAGTGGCTGAAATACAGTTTATAATAGTATAGCTTCTTGCTCTAAACGCTTGCCCGTACACAACATCTCTCGAATTAATCCGTGAAACTAGGAATTATCCGTGTTTTCCAGTAGCTGCTCCAATTTGACTTGATAATCTGCAGTGAAGGTTTCTGCCCAATCCAAATGCTGATGGAAAGTAGTCTTATCCATACGATAGGGTCGTAGTTGTGGAAACACTGATTTTTGCAAATGCCGGAATATTTGGAACCCTCCCCAATCGATGTCGCCCCAAAACTGAACTTCAATCTGAAGACCATTTTTATCAAATTTATCTTGGATTTGCCGAAGAAAAAATCGTTTATCCGGTCCTGGAAAACCTCCAAGATAAACAACAATGATCTTCTTCTCTAACAAATTACCAATTCTCGATAACGATTGGATATATTCATGAAATACAGTTTTATTTCCAATGATAAGAATGCGTTCAGCCCTCAAATCTATCACGCGGCCTGCTTTCATTAATTGCGAGTGAACCGTCACACCAAAGAATAGTCGCTCCGGGAGAGATTCACCCATTTGTAATTCAATTCCGTACAAGGCTTGAAGTAACAATTTAGTTTGGACATAATCTTTACTTCAACTGAGATAAATTTGTCAATACTGACTACTAGATCAAAGTTGGAGGAATAAGCACATGGTGACCTGAAGCGGATTATTGTCAAAACAAGAATTACGTCAATTCGTAAAAGAGCATAATTTTCAATCGGCAGAAGATATTCAATGGACATTAAAGGAATTATTTGCAGATGTACTTCAAGAAGCATTAGAAGCCGAACTGGATACGCATCCCGGTTATGAGAAACATGATGTAAAAACAAACAAACGAGAAACAGCCGCGACGGCTACAACAGTAAGAAAACCGTAACCTCCGAATACGGTGATGTAGAATTTGAACCTGTAGTCGTGAAGAAAAATCAAACGAATGTGACCGGCATTGAGGAGCACATATGTATGCGAAGGGTATCAGTACACGGGACATTCAGGATCATTAGAATAAGTCAATATCTCCGAAATGCTGGCTGATTAATTCTCGGTACTGTCCGTTCTCTATGCGTAATTCGTCCAAAGCATCTTTATACGTACTTATAAGCTGTGTAAATGAGTAACCTTGGCTTGCAATTCCCGGTGCTCCTGGGCTACAATCTCAGGACTTGTAATCGTTGGTTCTCCTTCAGAGGCCGAGTCTAGGATTAATTGTATTTCCTCATTCAATTTGGTGAACCATTTTTCCAAATATTCCTTATAGGAACCCGTCCACAACATTCGCGAGCTTTTCAATCTGATTCGCGGGCGTTTTGCAATCATATCGTACACATCTGATTTTGAAAGACGCGATAATCGCCCCTTTTTGACATCATTTAAAAGCTTTCTTTTTACTTGTGCACATTCCCATGCCAAGTCGCTGCTACTGAAAGAAACCGGACGAGCCAATTTACTTTACCTCCCCACTTAAAATATAACAAAGCACTTCTGCATTAGTTGGATTAGGCTTCTCTTTAGACTGTTCACGAAAGTATGCCTTTGCTTTCTTAAAGAGCAATGAATGCAGTTTTTTCGCCTCATTTGGCGGCATTTTAAATTTAGTTTCCATAAGTAGCAGAACAGCCTCATCACACTATGGAGTGGAGAGGCCGCTTGTGGGGGAATAAATTCATTTCGTCTACAGCGGTTGATGTTGACGATTCCGTGTCCATCAATGGTGATGATGAGCATGCGCATCCGTCACATCGGCTTTGACGGTACATAAAATCGAGCTATCGTGAGCATGCCGTTCGGACGACATAACTTGTAAGGTCACGTGCCAGATTTCTTTGTGTTCCAGCATGTGTTTGATTTTTTTTAGAATCACTTCGGTTTCATAGATCGATTTTTCTCCGTTAACGACAACATGAGCAGTAAGAGCGTTCATGCTGCTTGTAATGGACCAAATGTGTACATCATGGACTCCCTTAACACCATCTATCCTTCGGATCGAATTGACAATTTCGTTCATATCAACATTTTCGGGCGTCCCTTCCATCAAAACATGCAAGGACGATTTTGTGACAAAGTAACCGCTACGTAAAACAAGTCCCGCGACAACGACACTAGCAAGCGGATCTGCCCAGCCCAAGCCAAAAAACATCATCATAAGAGCTGCGGCAATGGCGCCAACTGACCCCATCATATCACTGAGTACGTGCAAATAGGCACTGCGCATATTCAGGTTTTCCTTGGTGTCACTTCCACGCATCATAATCCACGCAACCAACAGATTTATAAGCAATCCGATGGTACTGATAATCAACATGCCAAATGTGGCTACTTCCGGAGGATTCATAAACCGCTCAATCGCCTCGTAAAAAATGTAAAGTGAAATGCCGATCAACGTAACACCGTTAAGGGCTGCAGCTAAAATTTCAAATCTCCTGTAGCCGTATGTTTTCCCTGTGTTTACAGCTTTGGAGCCAAATGTGAATGCAAGCAAAGCCACCCCTAAAGCGATGGAATCGGACAACATATGACCCGCATCGGAAAGCAGAGCCAAACTGTTGGTAATCACACCTCCAACCGCTTCGATAATCATATACACCGTAATAATGATGAATGAAATCAGGAGTACTTTTTTATTGTTGGTATGTACATGCTTATGGTTATGTCCATGGTCATGACCATGATTGTTTACGGACACCGTTATCCTCTCCTTAAACTAATTGAATGGTTTGTCATAATACCTTTCCACTGTTTCGATCGACTTTTCATTCCCTCTCTATACAGTTTGAAAGAAACGAATTGAATTTATATAAACATATGATCAACTGTTCATGTGTTTTGATTAGCCTTATTATATTTGTTCCCGATATAGGTGTCAACCCTCATTCTTGATTGAACAAAATCTAAGCCTAAGGTGGAAATTATATGGGACAAACACGCAGAAATATGCCGAACTGCATCGGAGCGGGGCAAGGTATCGCTCTCATAGGTAACCCCTTCAGATCTCGTTGGCAAGTTCTTTACCGTCACCAACCGAGGTAAAGAACTTTCAACGAAAATGACTGACTGAAGGTAAGAATATAAATAATCACTTTACAAATGAAAACTTTTATATCGCAAATAAAAGAAAAAATTATTCGCGAAGTACCAAAGATTGTGCAACCAAGCCTATACAAATAGAGTGGTTACAGTAAGTCAATTTACACTTAGCCTGATTATTTTCTGATTTTGCTGATGAAAAACGGATATTCAAGGAACACTTCGTATACAGTTTTTTGCACAATATGATACTTAGTATTACTTATGTATTCCTCTAACATTTCAACGGGTGTATATTTTAAACTTGCCATAAACATCAAATATCCCCCATGCTTGATTAAACTAAAACACGAATCTAAGCATTTTTTGAAGTCCCCTGTTTCATTAATAGCGGACCCAATTAGGGTTACAATATCAAAGGCTTCTTGAGGCAAATCGGAATCGAATATGCTCCTGCATAAAACTTTTGATGGATTCGGATGCTGCTCCCTCTGTTGTCTATACTCAAATATCTCGCAAATACTTTCGTCAATATCAATGCTGGTTAAACCACCTCTTCCCTTAAGCCAATATCCAAGGTAATCGTCCCAATCTCCAGTTCCGATACCAACATTACATACTTGGATTTCATCAAAAATATCGAATGTCTTCTTACGTAATCTCTTGTCACCAACTGTGTGTGAAGGCACTGTGGAGAAGAGTTCCATTCCCCCGCATTCGGACCTTTGAGTTCCAGATAATATTGCAGTAATTTCTCATCTTCCTTATTCATTGATAATGCCCCCATCATTAAGTTATGTTTGGTTTGTTCAATTCGATTAAATACAAACAAAAATTGCTCTTCCAACTTTATGCCTTTCTCACTTGATATTTTGCTTACAATGCATTCTTCACCCCATATATAGAAGGTATCGTCTTCAATCATAACCGTTTCTGCAAATTTCCTGCTTAAGCTTGGATTTTATAAGGTAGTTTTGATTGGAAACTTTGTGTCGATGTACATTGAACCAAACAGGATTAAGTATTCTGTCTCTGAAAATGGATCAAATAATTAAAAAAAGTTTGTGTCGCTGTGCGGCGACACAAACTAAATCCATAGAGATACAAATATCATTATTTAACTTTTCTTAATCATTCATCTTTATGTTTTAGTTTCACTTTAACATCATTAAAAAAAGCCGTTGTATTCCATACATTGAGACCAAAGTATCCTTCTTTATAAGTTTGATCTTTTGTGTCGATAACTAATTTATTGTTCAAATAAACCTTAGTGATGTCGCCTTGCGCTTCTACTTTGAGATGATAATCTGTATTTGGCTGTAAATCCAGTTTTCCATCATTGTTATATGTCGCAATTTCATATCCGGTCCCATCAACCAATTTAATTAATTTTACAACATTATTTTATGTGTCTCTATTAAAGCAACTTCAAGAGTATTTCCTCGATCTCGGCAGGATTAGTTGCATTTTGAAAACGTTTAACGAATTTTTCTTCTTGAAACAAACTTGTTAAGTTCTTTAAAAATGAGATGTGCATCTTAGGATTTTTTACTACAAGTACCATCACAATTTCTGCGTTGACAGTTACATCAGATCCCCCCATATCCTCGAACTCTATGCTATTATCTAAAACTGCAACGGCAATAGCAGTTTCGTTAACGAATTCTTTATTTGTATGTGGAATTGCTATACCAATTGTCCCCATGTTGATTCCGGTCGGATATTCGATTTCACGTTGAAGCAAAGATTCTGTATATCCTTTTTTGGCATAATTTTTCTCTTCTATCTTTTTTCCAAAGCTTTTGATAAGCTCTTCCCTCGAATCGTAACGTGCGTGCAGTTGAATTAAATCCTGATCAAACACGAGTCCATTTATCGTTTTTGCGCTCATAATAATTACTCCCTTTTATAAAAATCGGAAAACATAGATATCTTTTTAATAATCCGTACCATATTTTTTGATGATACTATGGATATCCATTGCACTTTGGGCTTGAATGATAGCTTCACAATCATCTTTACTTTCAACAAGTTTCATTAACTGAACCAATGCCCTTAAGTGCTGTTGTTTATCGACAGCGGCTATGATAATAACGATGTTTATCGGCCTATTTCTTGCAAATTCAACGCCTTGCTCTAAACGGAGCAAGCTCATAGCTACTTCGTTTACCCCACTTTCGGGACTATCATGAGGAATTGCCACATTTGGGCTAATAATGATATACGGATCTTCCACATCGTAATGTTGGATCATAGCTTCTACATAAGAAGGTTGGATACTCCCTTGAAGCAGCAGCGGTAGCGCCCCTAATCGTATAGCCTCTTCCCAAGATGATACTGAAGGAAGCAATGTAATATTCTCCGGCGTTATCAGGTCATGCAAATTTGTCTTTTGTAATTCGGGTTGTGATTTGAAAGACAACGAGTGATGGCTTGTAAAGTAGTGTTGTAATTCCTTTGCAAGAAGTTGCCTGTTCTGAACGGTTGCATATTTCTCAACGATCTCCAGAATATTTTTCAAACTTAATTCAGATGGAGTGAATCCATGCAATAATTCCATCACTTGTTTTCGTAGAGAGATCTTTTCTTCCTTTTGTAATATTGGCTTGACTATAAATAGTCGTTTGTTCGTTTGCAGATATACGGAAGAAAAAACAATGTCATATTCCAAATCATACATCTTGAATTCTCTCACAGATAAGGAATCCAAAAAAATAAATTCAGGAAATAAATCATTCAAAGTAATTAGTAAAAGCTTAGAAACGGATACTCCGTTAGCACAAACCACTACTGCTTTTGTTTTACTCAGAATGCTGTCTCCTTGCTTTGTTAACCAACCGCCTATCAGCATCGTTAAATAAGTGCATTCACTATCTGGAATATCACAGCCAATGTAATCAGCTAAAGGTTTTGCTGACTTTTTTACAAGGTGGTGCAGTTCTATGAATTCACTATTAATTGTTTCTTGTAGTGGATTAGTAATAGTAAGTTTGTATTTAATGCGATAATATGCAGGTTTTATATGCAGCATGATCATATGCAACAACTGCTTTTTGTCTTGTAAGAGGATGCAGGACATTTTCTCGAATCGCTCCAGCATCTTTTTCAATGCCTGATTTAAATCTGATACAATGTCTTCCCCAAGGAGCTCAGATGAGGAAACATTCGTCGTAAGAATTTGCAGCGTTATGAATAATCTTTCCTCGGTCGGGATATGCACCAAATCCGATAGTAGTTCTTGAACCGCTTGGTACTCCTTGGTATCCGATAATTCTTCATAGCTAATATGAAAGGAATTTATTGTTTTCCCAAGTTTGATTCTTCGCAGCAAGATCAGTAGGATATGTGGCAAAGTCTTCATCTTATCATCTGTAAATTTCAAGCTCAGATGGCTTTCAATCTTTTCAAGACGTTCATGAATCTGTTGCACTTCTTTTTCAGTGATCTCTGCTAACTGTTGAACCCATTTTTCCCCATTGTACATGTGATGAATTTTGTTAACGACATCAATCAATAACTTTCTTTTTTGAAATTCAACACCCTCAATTGAGTAACCAGATAACCGGGAATAACGGATACTAAGATCATAAGGTTCGACTAATTCTTGTGCTGCTTTTAGATCATTTAGTATGGTATTCTTGCTTACGTAAATGGAACTGGTAAAATGAAATAAAGATAATTCTTCACTACGACTCAGTAGGATCAGAATAATAAGTTCTACTCGCTCTGCTTCAGAAAAAATATATTTTTTTGTCGAAGGCTTGTTTACTTCATTAAGCACAGCAGAGAAGAGAGTAGCATCAACAATAAAAACACCCTGTTTATTCCGTTCAATTTTTGGTAGGCGTTGGCCCTCTAACCAGTCATTGATTTTTTCAAGGCTGTAACTGATTTGCCTGCGGCTTAAACCATACTTATGTTCCAAGTTCTTACTCTTCACACTTGGATTTGATAACAATTCTTGCAGCAAGCTGCTGCTTCTATCATCAAGCTGCATGGCTCTCTCTCCTCCTTCCTTGTTAATAATAATATTGACAGCTCCAGAGGATTATATAAGAGGCTTCAAGTTTAGGTCGTATTCAAATTACTCAATTTAATCTTTGGTCTTGGAGGCGCTCTGTGAAGAATCGAAATTTTGTTTTGCTCAAATCAAACGTTTATTCCAAATTAGCATGTCTTAATTTCATGTCATCATAGGTTTCATTAAAATTAGCTACCCATTCCAAAACAATCGCATCATACAAGAGAAGACTTAATTGCTCAAATGCCGATCCCATTGGTTGAATAGAAGATTCCATTAAATCAGTATCCGTTTCTTTATTGTCAATATTAATTAAAAGCATGTAATCAGCTAGTTTCCCCAAAGTCGACTGCGAATTCGTTGTATTAAGAATTACCTTTGCTCCTGATTGCTTTGCTTTTTTTGCATTTACTATTAGACCAGCGGTTTCTCCTGAACCAGAACCAATAAATAAAATATCCTCTGCTTGAATGCTTGGAGTAGTAATATCACCAACAATATAAACCGTTTTACCTAAGTGCAACAGTCGATTAGCGAAAGCACGGATCGCTAAACCTGATCTCCCTGAACCAGCAAGGAAAATCCGCTTTGTATTATACAAGACTTGTAGAATTTGTTCACTTTCACCAACATTCATTAAGGAAATACTTCTTTCTAATTCTTTCATAATGACTTCCATTTGTTTAATTAATTTGTCCATAAGTTCACCTTCAGCTTTCTGGATACATGATTACCTTGCCGATAAGTTCTTTTCTTTCCATTAATCGTTCAAACATTTCTGAACCTTCTTCAAGCGGTATACGATGTGTAATCATTTTTTTAGTATTTAATCTGTTATTGTGCATAAAGTGAACAGTCGTTGCCCATTCCTTACCTGGGAATGGTGCGGATACACAACTCCATGATCCCCACACGGTTAACTCACTTCTTAGGATTTTTTCAAAATAAAATCTTTCCATCGCAACGTCTGCATAAGGGATACCTAGGAACACAACTCCGCCGCCTTTTTTGGCGTAACCAAACACAGTTGCTGCTGTATGGGGCGTTCCAGCTGCTTCAACTACAATATCTGCATTCATGCCATCCGTATATTCAGCGACCTTTGTCAGAACATCTTCATTCAGAGAATTTATCGTATAATCGGCGCCTAATTCCTTCGCAATTTGAAGTTTTTCATCATCAATATCAACCGCAATTACTTTTTTCGCGCCAAATATTTTTGCCCATTGAACAGCAAACAACCCAATGGTTCCCCCTGCTCCAACAATGACCACATCGTCGCCCACCGATAGATTGGTTCGATAATACCCATGTAAAACTACAGTAGAAGGTTCTACCATAGAAGCTGATTCGAAATCCAAATCATCAGGTACTTTAACTAAATTCTTCTCTGGGAGTTTAATGTATTCGGCGAATCCACCAGGTTCCTTAGCACCTATTGCATGCAATGAATTCGCTCTAGCTGGTTGACCTGCTCGATAATAATAATCATCTTCTTCAATTAGTGCTGGACATCCAGCAACATGGTCTCCAACTTTTAGATCTGTTACTTGATCGCCAACTTGTTCTACAACACCTGCAAATTCATGTCCCCATACCTGACCAGGTGTGACTGCACCCAATTTTTTATATCGAGAGATATCAGATCCACAAATGCCACATGCTTTTATTTTTACAATGACATCTTTTCCATCCAGTATTTGAGGTTTTTCCGCTCCTCCAAAACGTATGTCTCTGGCACCATACAGTTTTAATGATTTCATTTTCTCTCATCCTTTCTCTCTCCATGTTCTAGACTTTTCAAATTCTTCACATGTGCTTTGTTATTCGAAAATAAATATGATCCGATGACAACCAAAGATGCTCCAGCTTCGATACATTGACTAGCTATACTCTCATCTACTCCACCATCAACTTCGATCTGAATATCTCGTTGACCTATCATTACTTTCAGTTCTCTTATTCTATCAATCGTTTCTTCCATAAAAACTTGATTAGGTCTTCCTGGATTGATCGACATAACTAGAACATAGTCAATGATGTTTAGAAAAGGTTTCAATATAAAGGTGTCCGTCCCAGGATTAATGACGATCCCTGCTTTCCTTCCATGTTGCTTAATCTGATCAATGACAAAACGAATATGAGGAGTTGATTCATAGTGAACTGATATCATTTCTGCTCCAGTGTCCAATACACTCGCTATATGCTGCTCTGGGGCTGATACCATCATGTGAACATCTAATTTCATATTCACTTGTTTTTTTATATTTTTAATTTGTTCTGGTCCAAATGCGATATGAGGGACGAAGTTTCCGTCCATCATATCTACATGAAGTACTTGAAATCCTTCTTCATATAAAACATCGCATTCACTTTTTAAGTTCATTAAATCTGCTGCAAATATTGAAGGTAAAATCAGATTCATTATTTTTCCTCTTCTCTAGTCTTTATTTAACTAAAGTGCTTACCCAATAAATTAATAAGTTCCATATCTCAGAAAAAGTAACATCTGTCCCTAAACCTTTTAACTCGACACCTGCGCTGTTAAGCATCTGTGTTGCACCTGGTGCAACAAATCCTGCCAAATAAAATGTGATAATACAAAATACTACTGTCGACACAATAGAACGGAATAGATTTCCTTTACTTGTTAACGTACACATTACAGAAATATAGGTAACAGACATTAACAGTCCTATTGGAAAGAACTGAACTCCAGGTAAAATGAGTGCCAATAACATAACAATTGGAATAGAAACGACTGTAGTTGTAATAGTAGTCGGATCGCCTAAGCCTAGCGCAATATCCATCCCCACATTTAGATTGGAGTTATTCCCCATGCGTTTAATCATAAAGTCTTTTGCCGATTTCCCAATTGGAGATAGCCCGTCCATCATCACTCCAACAACTTTAGGCATTAATACCATAACTCCAGCTATCCCTGTGGCCATAGTCACTATCTCTGTAACAGGTCTTTTAGTAATTGCCCCTAAAACTAATCCAACAATAAATCCAATAATAACTGGGTCCCCGAGAACGCCTATTTTTTTATTAATTTTACTCAGAGAAAACTCCAATTTATTTAAACCAGGAATGAAATCAATGATTCTATTTACCAGCCAGGCAATCGGATAACCCCAAGCTGAATAAATAATAGTTGTGCAGGTTGTACCTTCTAAACCAAAGTATTCTTGCCATTTTGAAGCAATTAAATCACCAACGAATAGAGCAATAACAGACATCACCAATGTTACTACCAACCCTAACCAGAAACTGTCAAAAAGAAAGTAAGCCAAAGCTCCTGGAATTAGAAAATGCATGTAATTCCATATATCCACATTTAACGTTTTTGTCCATCTAAGTCGAACTAATACTAGATTAATAATTAAACCAAGAGGAATTGCTAATGCTGCAAAAGGAGGCACCCAAGATGCCGCCCCTACAGCTGGCCATCCAATATCTGCAATTGTAAATCCAGAACCGATTTTTGCATAATAATCAACTGCCGGTTTTAGGGAGGAATTGAGCAAGCCAACAACTAATGTTAAACCTAAGAAGCCTACCCCAACTAAAAGGCCTGATTTGATAGCGTTTCCAATTTTCATTCGAAAAACTAGACCTAATACGGTGATTATTATTGGTAAAATAGCTGTTGCTCCCATATCAGTAATAGATTTAATAATATTATGCACAGTATCCATTATGATCTACCACCTTAACTATTTTTTAAATCCAGCAGTTTTTCAGCCAATTGATTTTTCAATTTTTCTTCATTAAGCCCTGTTACAAATCCCATGATATTCATATATGGCTTTTCATCGGTTTTAAAATTATTAGTTGTCAGAACAATATCGACGTTGTCAATAATATTCGGTAATTCCGTCATACTCGTTTTAATGATATCGTAATGTTCAATTCCTGCTTCTTTTAATACCTCTTTCACTCCATCTGCTGCGATAGTAGAAGTTGCTACTCCGCTTCCACAAGCTACGGCGATTTTAATTTTTGAATTTGACATGTTAATTCCTCCTGGTATGTTAGTTTTCGAAGCTAGTTTTAAATCCATTTCCAATCCCAAAGGGTTGAAAAAATCCTCCTTGCAAATTGTTTTATATTTCCTTTTACTCAGCAGGATTAACTTCTTTCTTGCTGTGGATTCATAATAACATGATGAATTCAATTGTTGTATTCGTTTACATCCCACTTTATAGACAACAGGTTGTACAATATAGTGATGAAAAAAATGATTTTCCCTCGATATTTTTCAGGTTAAAATCCATCTATTCCAATGAATTCAATCGTATCAACGAGTTCCGGGTTGGGTACAACGGTAGACGAGGCTGAGCTGCAACATGTAGACGTGAGAGGTGATGAATTCTGGTACATGACGTCCTATGGAGAGGAACCCACATCTGCCACAACGGAGGAAATGACACTTAGCAGTGCAGATTTGGTATTGCCCGGGTTGATTCCATTTTGTCTCACTCGTATATATGACAGCTCCAGGTTTGCTGAACTACAGCTACATTTCTCCAATCCCCCCTCGAAACCAAGAATTTTATTAATTGTTAAGCCTATGTCAAATTACATCAATTCGATTGACGATCATTTTCGCAGGTTGTTAAAATGTGCTCGAAAAACCACTTGGAATCTGATGATGGTTGTTACTGTGGGTTAAAGACATCATTATTCAAAATCCACTCCTTGATCAATCTTATTCGATGTTTTTGATGCGAGGGTCAGTTAATATAGAGAATAGATATGAAGGTGCATTAAGATCACTAAGTGCTCCACGACCACTAACAGGCATTTTTCAGATCGACTTTAAGCATTCCTTTTTCTTAAACTAAATTACTTAAATTACTTTTACTTCAATCTGAAGTGGTCTGTTTCTTTCACTGCGGTTTTGTAGTAAAGCTTCTAGCGCTCCTGCAGATGGCAGTAGAAGAGCATTTGGGGCGGATCAGGGGCAATCGTCTCCCCACTGATGAAATTTAAAGTCTTACTCTGAAATTTCTGAGGTAAGCATAACGACATTTGCTATTTTACAAATGTATAGATAAATGTCTAATTGTTAATTGGATCATGTTTGTGTTCATTACGGCAATCGGGACAAGAACCTGTACCGATAAAACAAAAAAGCCGCTATAATAGTGACTTTCAATGGGACCATGTTCTTGTCTCCCGATTAGACTGGATGTTCTTATTCCGCGCGGCTTTTTGAATTGTCATACCGTCAGACTCCATAAAATAAGTTTTAGACTTACCCTAGAAATTGAAACAGCGACAGAAAATAAAGTCCTAGACTGTCGCTGTTTCATTGAACTAACGTTCCCAGTTAGTTCAAAAAACAATTTAACATGATAGCTCTTGTTATATATAAAGTAAATTCATCTTTCCGTTATCAGCTTACAGTTGGATAATAGCCTTAGATGGTGGATGACCAGTATTTTGATTTTCAGCCATAAGGAAAATTCCCTATCATCTTGTTTGGAAATGTTCAAGGCAACGCGGTCGGCCTAACCATAATTTCACTGATTAGGGTGTCATCAGGTTCATTAATGGCAAACGCGATGGCTCTAGCAATACTGTAAGGAGAAATCCCTATGCCGCTTATTTGATTGGCGATCGTCTGCACTTCCGGGCTGGTAATGCTGTCAAAAAGTTCGGTCTTCGTCAGACCAGGAGCAATCAAGGTAGATCTAATACGCGAAGTCGAAGACTCTTCCAAGCGCAGCCCTTCCGAGATGGCTCTAACTGCGAACTTGGTGGCCGCGTATACGGCATTTGTAGGGGACACATGATAACCGGCTGTAGAGGATAGGTTAATGATATTACCGGACTGCTGCTCCCGCATGGTAGGCAATACCGCTGCGATACCGTATAAAACGCCTTTGATGTTCACATCGATCATTTGATCCCACTCTTCTACTCTTAATTCATTCAGCCTGGAACTCGGCATGACCCCTGCATTGTTCACCAATACATCAATTCGGCCATACACACTTAAGGTAAACTTGGCCAAATTCTGCATATCTTCGGCAGAAACGACGTCTGCTTTTACAGAAACGGCCTCGCCGCCACCCTGTTTAATTTCATTAGCAATCGCATGCAGACGTTCCTCTCTTCTGGCTGCCAATACCACCTTTGCGCCATTTTGTGCCAACAACTTCGCTGTAGCTTCCCCTATTCCGCTGGAGGCTCCAGTTATAATCACCACTTTATCTCGTATATTTTCCATTGTTAAATGCTCCTTTACCCAAAATTTTTCTTGGTGACGTGTGTTGAATATTTAACGGTCGTTGATTAATATTATAGACAGAAGCCCCGATTACTCAATGGTTAATGGATGCGTATTTGTTTTATATACAACAACACCCTAAGAATTGTTGATTAACTGAAGGAGGTAACGAAAGGAATGGAAAACGCTGTTAAAACCGACCGACGCATTCTCCGAACCAAGCAGTCCATAACGAAGTCGTTTCTGGAGCTTTTTTCGGAAAAAGACTTTGAACAAATCACTATTAACGAGATAGCGGAGCGTGCCAATGTTAACCGCGGCACCGTTTATCTGCATTACAGTGACAAATACGACCTTTTGGATAAATGCATTGAAGATCACATCAACGAATTGATTTCGTTGTGCAAGAAACGGGAGGCCAATCCGCTTAGCCAAGGAATGGTACAAGAGCCCAAACCGGTTTTTGATTATTTGCGTGACAATTTCCAGTTTTTCTCTGCTATGTTTTCCAATCAAAGAGCCTTTCTATTCCGGGACCGATTGCTGAATTTCATCTCAGTCAATCTTATGAATAAAATGGAAAGTACTGACAATAAGCCCGTTATCGACAATGAGTTAAAAGCCCAATTCATGGCCTCTGCTTTTATTGGCATTGTGGAGTGGTGGGTACGTCATCAAATGCCGCATTCCACACAATTTATGGCCGATCAGGTTAGGAATTTATTTGAAAAGAATCAAGTTTATCCGAAGTAGCATTGAATGTATCTCAGAACTTTATCCTTTCGCTTTTACGCAAACGCTACCTAATGGGGTTCGGCAATTCTAGGCCACGGTTATGAAGTGTTCCCTTCTTTACATTAATTCCACTAACCTGCCCATAAGCGTAATGAAAAGATCAGCCGATCGTTTGGCCGGCTGCGCTAACCTGGTTAGCTTAATAAAAATGGAGCAGCTGCCAACTGGCAAAACTGCTCCATACTGTTGTACAACTAACGTTTCGCGTTAGTTGTATGGACTAATTACTGAGTGAATTTCATACTATCTTGACTAGCAACAAATCCAAGTCGTTTATTGAATCTGTAGCATCTTTACGGTGTGTATGGTTGTCAGTTAGATTATTTCGTAACCCATTGTTTTAGCCTCATTAATAGTATAACAAAATGGGGACTCTCCAATTCCTTTGCCATAATAATCCTGTCTACACGAACACCCTCAATTTAACCTCTGTACCTAATCTCGAAAACCTCGGAATAATTAATTGTAAGCTGAATACCACCAATAACTTCGTTGTTATTCGAAAGGAACGATTACAACATTAGCATCTGCTGTTCAATCTTTGCGAGCGCTTCAAGCTGGTATCTTTTTGTACTACCGTCCCGAGCAATCGAGCAAAACAAGAATTGAAATTAACGATGGTATCCCTCAAGTCTCTGCTGGCCGTTGATTATGCGGGCGCCAAGTCTTTTTCATTTTGTTATTCTCTAGGCATTTCGTTAAAGAAAGCTACATCATCAACTGCCAGCCTCACCGTCGGATGACCGGGCTTCGCCGCCTTGCCGATGGCGATCAGCATAATCGGAACGTAGCGTTCTGATATCCGGAACGCTTCCATGAACTTTTGTTTGTTGTAGCCGCCCATCGATACCGTGTCGTAGCCTTTAGCGCGGGCGACAAGCATGAGTTGCATCGATACTAGCCCGCCGTCGGTATAAACTTTTTCGCGGATGGCCTCGGGCGGCATGCTCGAATACATCCCGGTATAGCGTTCCACGAACGATTTAGCCGTCTCTGCAGGCATGTAACCCGCATCGACCGCCATTCCGTAGATTTTCTCGGCCGATTTATAACACTCCAAATCTCCGAGTAGCGCAATGACAGCCGAAGCCTCGACCACTTGCTGTTGAGTGAATGCGATCGGAAGCAGCTTCTGCTTCAGCTCCGGCGAGTCGATAACTAGAAAACGCCACGGCTGCAGGTTAGCGGCTGAAGGAGCGAGCGTGGCTTGCCGCAATATTTCGGTCAATTCCTCCCGCGAAATCTTGATCTCGG
>RCUF01000154.1_pt1 | contig 33109 bp, 30 predicted proteins | sample 2166311 | NCBI WGS metagenome assembly RCUF01 (sample SAMN09932608, study PRJNA488358) | compost metagenome | feature: garden; material: soil; isolation source: compost soil in 4-hydroxybenzonitrile-enriched culture | place: Germany: Experimental Botanical Garden Goettingen | collected 2016-01-27
TGCTGTCCCAGTTGTTATTGCCGTCGTTAAAAGCGGCTTCCAATTGGGAGGCAGACCCGATATCGACGGTAATTTTGGCATAGCCGCTAATTTCGGCATCCTGCATTTTCACACCCGGTGCAGCAGTCCAGCTACCACCAGCCGGACGGTAGTGAATGTAAGGCGAGTTGAAGCCTTTTTTATAGTATATCGTTACTTTGTTGCCTGTACCGCCATTATTGTCAGGCTTGGCTTTGCTGATGATATATTGTTTGAATCCACTCAACTCACCGGTTGGTGAGCCATCATTGTTGACGAGATTGTTGATGCGCAATAACGTAAACCCGTGATAACCGAACTTCGTGATTTTCTCCTCGATTTTCTGGAATCCACTGCCGCCAGTCGGGAGTGCATTCTCACCATTCAGGCGAACACCCTTGGCATTCGCGATGGAGGAGACGGTATCAACCAGGGTGGACGGCAACGAATAATTCGGTGCTGTGCCACTGTCACTCATCTCCAGGCAAGTAAATGTCAAGTCTAGATCGGCATCCTTGAATTTCTGAATGAGACGGTTGTAATCATAATATCCACCCGCTTGTTCTGTGCTGTGCGGCATGGCAGGATTGTTCATTTGCCAGTGCAGACCGGAAATTTTGGCCCCGATCCGGACACCGAACACAGAATCGAAGTTTTTGTGTGCAGCTGCTCCGATGACACCTAGATGCTTCTCAAGCACGCTTTGGTACCACGACAGAAAATCCTTCCCATACGTGGAAGTATACCCGCCGTTCGTGTAAAATCCGTCCCCGTCGGTCGGTGGATTGATTTGGCCAAGGCTGCTCAGCTTGGTACCCCAGGCTGCATTAATCTTGTCCATTGATCCATACTTTTCATTCATGGCCGTGCGGAACGCACTTTTGGCTGTTTCAGTGTAGGCTTGGAATTTGCCCCGTGCAGGATAACTCCATCCCGCTGCCGGATAGTATGAAGGATATCGCAATTCTCCAGAGGGCCCACCGCTTAAATAAATTTTGGGAATGATGCTTTTGTAGCTAGCAAAGGTTTGAGCAAATGAGGCATATAGCTCGTCATATTGTTTACCAGTCCCGCTCCATAATGGAGAGAGGGCTTCGTTATTGGCAAAACCGCTTTCGTCCTTGAACTGCATTTCATCTGCACTGCCCTTGCTCGACAGCCAGCTTGGCAGTGGGATGTTGCAGTCATCTCCCACATTTCCTCCACACTTATGCGTTGAGATGATAGGAACCCACTTCAGTCCCGCTTCTTTCACGGCATCTGCATAGGTCTTGTAGTAGCTCCAATCGAACTGGTTATCTCCTGCGCTCTCCACATAGCCCCACCAGACGTCGGTAGTGATGGCATACACGCCATTGTTTTTAAACGTTTGCAGTTGCTTTTTAAAGGAACCCCAGTCATTAATTTTCGCCAGCGGTCCCATAACGGAAGCCTGAAAATCATCTGCAACCGCAGCGCTCGCCGTATTAGAGGGTGAGCCAATGAAGGCGGTCAGAGACAGCACAAGGCTTAGTAGAAGCATACACCCTTTTTTCCATAGACTTCGATACAAGGTCAAACCGATCATCCTCCCCAAAGCATAGTCTAATTCGACAACATTTTGTAAACGTCTACAAAAATAGTATAAAGCAAGCGGTTGCATAAAAAGAAGAATTTATTGCACACTCAGAGTGGACAAATATGACATTTTACGTAAGCAACCGTGTGCTTAAAAGTTTCCAGGCAAAAAAATAAGGCATAGGTCTGAGTAAGACGCATGCCTTTTAATGATGTGCGGATAGACAATGCCAGTATAGGAGAAAGCGAACCTAGGCGTAGAGAAGCCTTGTTCCAGTCTGTATGAAAGTATTGCCGAGACAGCTTGCTTAATAAATAGGGCGATTCTTCTGGTCGGCAATGCCGCTTTTACGGTAGAAATACGTATTGATCCGATCCCGCCATTCTTTGGCATGCTCAGTCTGATGCTCCAGCCGCTTCAGAACCTGTTCATACATGGCATCACTCAATTGCCCTCGTAGACTAACCCATGTGTCTCGGAGATGGGCCGCACGTTCTGCACCTTCAAAATGGGTATCATAAATGTGCTGTATGACAGTTTGGCCGGAGTGGAGCAAGTGTGTATAAGGAACATGGTGAAAGAATAAAAGCAGCTCATCCGGGCAGGTGTCCGTAGATTCGTAGATATTAGTATTGGGAGAAAAATATTGTCCTGCATAGCCCGTTCCGGTTGCGGACGTGCGATCTACCCCGATCCCCCGGCAATCAGCAAAATGGTAGGTGCCCCACATAGAATATTCGTACCCGTCTACATCCGGCCCATAGTGATGATCGGGACTGACCATCCAGCCGACCCCGAGAGGGGCGGTGTAGGATTCGTAGATATTCCATGAATCGAGCAGCATCTGCTTAATGGTAGAAATTAAATCTGTGTCGCCGTCGCTATTCCCTTGTCTGCCAAACGTCAGCCGAACCCACTCATCAGCGATTTCGTCTGCGGACAGGTCCGGGTCCCAAGCCAACCGACCATAGCCATAAAGATTGGATTGGGCGAGCAAATGTCCGGTCCAATTGGTGTCTGCACCAATATTGGATACAGCGGCTATTCCATAGTTGGTATGCTTGGGAGAATGCAGAGCGCCACTCACGATACGCTTGATGGTGGAGCCTTTTCCTTGGGCGTAGGTGTCAAAATCCAATACTTCCTTCCATTGCGGAACAAGGTAACATAGATGTTTCTGTTGGCCGGTGTACTCTTGCGCAATTTGAAATTCCAGCAGTACCTGAGTGGATTCCAGCGCACCGAACAGGGGGGAGACAGGCTCCCGCACCTGAAAATCCATGGGACCATTTTTGATCTGTAAAATGACATTTTCTCGAAACAGTCCATCCAGCGGTTTAAAATGGTCAAAGGCTGCGCGAGCCCGATCCGTCTTGCGATCGCGCCAGTCCTGCTTGCAGTTGTAGACAAAGCAGCGCCAAATCACACGTCCGCCATAGGACTGCAACGCATCTGCCAGCATATTGGCTCCATCGGCGTGATGGCGCCCGTAGCTGAACGGTCCGGGCCGATTTTCGGAATCGGCTTTGACCACAAAACCACCCAGATCGGGAACGGCGGCGTAAACTTCCTGGGCTTTGGTCTGCCACCATTCAGCTACAGCTGATTCTAAGGGATCGGCCGTGGTTAACCCGCCGAGCTGAATAGGACTGGCATAGTTAATGCTCAAGTAGATCTGTATGCCATAGGCGCGAAACACCGCAGCTACTTTAGCCACATCCGGTAGGAATTTATCTGTAATCAGCTCGGTTTCTACCTGATGGACATTCACATTGTTGATGGATAGCGCTTGAATGCCTACAGAAGCGAGCAGACGGGCGTAGTCTCGCAGGCGCTCCATATTTGTAGTAAAGGCATTATTGTCGTAGAAAATAGATCGGCCCGCATATCCACGTTCAACACTACCATCCATGTTATCCCAGTGGTTGATCATGCGGATGGGATTAACAGGGTTGGATAATTGGTCTAGAATGGGGGCGTGCAATGATTCGGTGGTGGGCTTCAACTTCCCATCTAGTCCTCCCTGCAGGTAGCGCAGCAGATGAAAGACTCCGTACAATACGCCTTTGGAGGTCTGCCCTGCGACTGTAACGTATTGTCCTTTGAACTCATCGTTACCATGCGAAGCTGAATATGCCGGATCTGGCATCTCTATCCCGCGAATTCGGTAGCCTTCTGCACCCACTTCTGCCTGTTCCTCTGCGCTGAATCGTTCTGCGACCAAAGGATGCGCTGGGAACGTACCCAGCGCAACGAATGGCGCATCCACAGGAACGGCGCTGATTTTCGGCTGCTGTCCAAACATGGAGGTCAATCCGTGCTGAAGCTCACTCGCAGCCGATTGAAGCACTTCATCTGTCTCATGGACCACGATGACCCTGCACCAAGCGGGCAGCTTTTCTACCTTACTATTGCGGCTGTAATGCAGCCAAGCCGCATAGCCGCTCTCTTTTGGCATATCCATAAGCTTGCTCATATTGGAGCCTCCTTTTGGGCAGGTGAAGATGATCCTCAGACATGCTGTTCCTGATCCTGACTCATATGTTCAGGGAGAGTCAGACGGTTGCCGTTGCCTTCATACAGCCACAAAATGGCGGTAACTCCGCGTGGATAGTATTTGCTGCCGTGAGCAATACCGGACAGTATCTGATCACTCCAGCACCAATAGGATTCTTCAGGGTGAAGGAGCCATGAGACGTGGGCAGCGTCTGCGGCCTGCCCAGCTTCTTCCCAAGGCAGTTCCAGCAGCTCGCGGGCAATAAACTGTGACAGATAGATTTTGCTCAGCCAGGAGTTGTTACTGGTCGAGGACAGCTTCCAGCCTCCGTCTTCAAACAGACAAACTCCCGGTACCAGTACAGTTTCCAAATGGCGCCGCAGTGCTTGGATATATCCACCGAACCGTCCATCAGGCTTAAGCGCAGCCTCACATCCTGTAAAGTAAGGGAAGATCAGCCCCTCAATGGCAGGAATAATCTGCGAGTCATTGCCTTCCTTAATAACTGCAGGAATATAGCCCTTGTCTGTCATATGTGCTGTGATTGCGGCTGCGCATTTGTCCGCCTGTAAGCCAGCCTCCTGTGAGAGGGAGTTAAGCCCTTTTGAGGCAAATATTTTTTCCAGTGCAACATATACCGCCCAGCATTTGCTGCCTAGATAAATGTTGTTGCGGGACTGACCCAGAGATACGTCCAGACTGTCGTAGGTTGTAATTTCTGCGCCTCCCCGGGTTCTAGAGCTGTCCAAGCCCATCAAGCCGTTTCGTTGTGCCGGGTCGGGGTGATCCCGCCGTAGCATGCTTTCGAAGCAGTCACACAAGACAGGCAGCATGCGTGTTGTAAATGACTGATCCTGTGTCTGCTCGATATATACCGTGGCGCAGCAAAGCCAGTTCACCAGTTCCTCATGGCTCATGTAAGAGAAGCAGTCGTCAATCCCAGCCAGCTCATAACAGGAGTACCCCTGCCGGGAGAACACGTTGGCCACGCCCATATCATGCGTAAACGTGATACCACCCGGATAGGTCTGTTCCTCTCCCGGAAAGCGTACCTCATCCCGATAGCTGTACCTTTGGACAAACCACTCCAGCTCGTTACGCACCGTCCATGGATTTAAAATCAATTCATAGTAGAGCTGATCTGCCGTCAAATCGAGTGTATTCATCATCCGATACTCGCCTTCGTTCACAACCCAGATCGGTTCTCCGTCCGCTTGGTGACTAAGCAGTTGGGTGCTGCCGTAGTAGCTGTGGATCGCCTGAGCGAGCATGAATTCCTGATCCGGGCTCAGGTTGGCCGACTCCATCCAGCGATTAGCCTGAACACAGGCTGCGGTGAGGTCTGTAAAATGCTTCAATGCATAGCTCCCCACGTCTTCAATATCCTTGAACAGCCGGGTATAGTAATACGATGCTTCGATGCCTGTCGTTACGATGCCGCCGCGATAGAAGCATATGGCGAAGGTATACGTGCGCTTCTCACCTGCGGGAACGTCCATCAGAAGCGCACCCGTCACGCCCAGGCCAAAGGATAAATTCTCGGCCATGGTCTCCCCAAGCAGCTTCTCCATTGCAAATCCGCTGGCAGGTACCGCTTCACTGCTGTTGGTCACAATGGCTGTGCTGCGCCCTTGGCCGATGCCTGTGAGTCTTTCCTCCAATGGGGTAGAATCCGTAGCGTCCCTGCGCGGATCTTCTCCTATAATGCGTATGCCGCTATACGGATCACTGCCCTGATAGCCGAAAAAAGCTTTTCGTGCTGCAGTTCCTTGCGTGTTATCGACGGTTAGCTCAGCGAATACCGCCGGAACCAACGCTGCTCGTAGCTCATCCATACCCGCGGTTCCCGGCTCGGGCACCGGGCGAACAGGAGAGTACAGTCGGAACGTCAAATCACCAGCCTGCCATGTATCCGTTCCTGCTTTTAGCTCACGGGTAATGTCTGAATCGGCAAAGGCCATAAGCTGTGGTTCCGTTCGTTTACCCTTTTTCTCCACGTCGTAGCGGGCACTTTCATCCTGTGTGGATGCAAAAAAGGGAAGCGCCTCGTATGATCCGCCATCTCTGGATTGCAGCCCAATATATACATTTTCATCGGCAGGCTTGCCTAGCTCCAAACCGAGTCCGCCGCGATTGCCCTTAAACCCAAGCGTAAAGCTGGAAAAAGAACCGATCGGTGCATGCTGCGTGTTATAAAATATATTTTTCGACATATAATGAAACCCCTTTCATAGTAAGGTTTAACTTTGACTAACTTCACTTAGAGCCTAGCATGTCATGTGGCGGGGAACCATTGTCAAATCGCTCAACTATTTATCCAAATCGCGCTGAAAGCGATATACTGGAGTATATCCATGTAAGTAAGCCAGGAGGGAAAACATGTCGTCACCACGTTTACCAAAGCGTCCCCATCATCCAGATCTTACAGCTGCCGGAGAGGAATTCTTTTTTCCCGATGTACGGACCACGATCAATTTGTTTGCCATTCATACACGAAGTGTCGGAAGAGAGTGGAGCTATCCGCCACACGAGCATCCTCAATATGAAATTAACATCGTGCTTGCGGGAGAACAGATCATGGTTGTGGATGGTCGCAGCTATACCCAGCGACAGGGTGATCTGGTGCTGCTGCGACCGGGGATTGTCCACTCCAGCCATAGTAACGGAGAGGGATTTACGTATTTTTGTATGCATTTCGACATTGATGATAAGCTGTTTCTCTCGCTCCTGAGTCGTCTGGAGCAGGTGATGTTTCCAGCTGAAGGCACCGTGGCAGGTCAGATGGGACCAGCGTTGAGCAAGCTGCTCGATCTTTCAACGCCAGAAGACATAGGAATAGGTAGTGATTCGGTGGCAAAGCGTATGCGAATTCAATCTGCTGTGTTTGAACTGTTCGCAACGTTGTGGGAGGCTGTATCCAGTGAAGCGGCCCATCTGCCGGGGCGTGGATATGTGCAGGCAGAGCTTGCCCATCAGATTGCCAGTCGTCTTCAGGGCAGAGTGAATCAGCCTTATGGACAGGCCGGATCGGTGGAAAAACAGGATGGGATCGAGGGGATTTCATCCGAGCTAGGTATTAGCGTGTCCCATTGTAATCGTGTATTCCGTAGCGTTTTCGGCGTATCTCCCCGTGTATATCTATCTGAGCTTGTGCTGCATGAGGCCAAGTTACTGTTAGCTGACCCGCAATGGTCGGTGCAACAAATTGCCGATATGCTCGGCTATGGGGATATTGCGCATTTTAGCAGACAGTTCAAGCGCTGGTCGGGCCAATCGCCGACATCCTATCGCAAAAGCACGATACAGGAAAGCCCATACGAATAAAAATGAGTATGTCTTTAAATAGTTATGATATAACCCTTATAAAGGAGTTGAGAATAGTATGAATTTACATAATCAACGTGTCGTCGTGATTGGCGGCAGTGCAGGTATAGGGCTGGCAACAGCCATAGAAGCAGCAAAGCAAGGGGCAAGCATCGTGATCGCCGGGCATGATCTAATCCGACAGGCAGGAATTAATCTTTAAACAAAAATCGGTTCAACACCATACAAAGTGTTGAACCGATTTTTTATGATAACAGGCTTGGCCCTCTTGCAACTTTTTAGCTTTGCACATCTAACCCTTTATATTTTCGCAAAATACGTGGATAAATCACTTTAGACCCGATGCATACCATCGCCAGCATGGCGAACAGCAAACCGCTCCACAGCGTCCCATGGATCCCCGCTCTGGCAATAAACCACCCCCCTGCCAGCGAGCCCAGTGATACCCCTAAGTTAATAAACGAGATATAAAGACTGTTGGCAAACGCGGGAGCTTCTTTGGCCTCATCAATCACCCAAATCTGGGCGACAATCAGTCCGCTGGTATGAACGGCCCCCCACACAATAATGATGAAGAGCGTAGGGATAAATGAAGAACTGATCCCGTACAACAGCAAATAGGTGCCCCCCAAGACTACTGGATGAAAAAGAGCGGTCCGTACCTTATGCAAGCCCATGAGCTTGCCAGCCAACAGATTGCCGAGCATTCCGCCGATGCCGAAAATAATAAGCAGAAAGCTGATAACATTGCTGCTCATCCCTGTATTTTGCCCCAAATATTCGGCAGAATAGCTATACACCGAGAACATGGCTGCAAAAATAAAAGTAGCCGCCCCGATATTGAGCCACAGCGATACTTTACGCAAAATGCCAAGCTGCTTCCGATAGGAGAACATTTCGGCTTGCGGTGTATCCGGCAGCATAAATAAAATACCGATCCCTGCAAGCCCATTCGCTACCGCAGTAAACCAGAAGGAGGCCTCGTATGAAAATTGATTGGCGATATAGGCTGTAATTGGAATACCGAGTACCATTCCCATGCTCGTGCCGAGAAAGGCCTTGGCGGAAGCTTGCGTTGCTTTTTCCGGGGGATACAACGCAGTGGCAGCGACAAAGGCAAGCGAGAAATACACCGGGTGAAACAGAGCCGGAATGATACGTAAAATCACTAGTAGATAAAAGTTGGATGTATAGGCTGACAGCAAGCTTGTTATGGCAAAAACAAACAACGACATTGTCATGATTCGCTTGCGGTTAAACCTGGACATCAATAGCACCATGAAGGGACCGAACAGCGCGATGATCAATGCAAATGAACTGACAAGAAACCCGGCCTGAGCTGCCGTAATATGAAAACGTTCAATGATGACCGGCAAAATGCCAACCACACCGAACTCAATCGTGTATACACCAAATAGGCCAAGCGCAATGAAAAGCAGGGGCTTACTATATTTCATTGGTTTCATTCCCTCTCCACGTCTTCCTGCTTTACGTCCTTGATTTTGCATGCTAATATTTCATTAAATCATAAAATAATAAGGCGATATTCGAAATAATACATAATAATAATTGTGTTTTTGTAATATTACCTTGAACTTAAGGAGGATGGTTTGATGGATCAAGTGGATCATAAAATTTTGTTGTGTCTACAAAACCAGGCGCGTATCTCCATGACCGAGCTGGGTAAGGAGGTTGGGCTTTCCCAGCCTGCCGTAACGGAAAGAGTGCGGCGCATGGAGGATAAAGGTATTATCACCGGGTATCGTGCCATAGTTTCACATGAGAAAGTCGGAAAGCCGATCATGGCTCACGTGCTCGTGCACACGAATCAATGCAATTCATTTGTTGAGTTTTGCCAATCTGCACCTGAAGTCATTGAGTGCCATAGAATCAGCGGCGAGCAAAATTACTTACTGAAAGTCATGGTTGAGTCTATGCTCAAGCTGGAGCAGTTCGGGGATGAGTGTGGAAAGCACGGGCACTCTACCACGTTAATTGTCCTGTCCTCGCCTGTAGACCATAAACATGTAACCCCCACTTTATTAGACCCTATTTGAGCTACCGTAAATGGCTTGGCAAAGCTCGGTTGTAAACGGACCTGACATCCCTTCGAATGCTGTATTGGTAAAGGCGACAACACTAAGTCTTAGTGCGGGATCAACGAACCACGAATGACCGTAAGCTCCTCCGAGACGCCACGTTCCGGGTGATTCTGCTGTTCCACTTTCGTCGGGATTTTGGAGTACGGTGAATCCTAGTCCAAAGCCTCGCCCCGGCCAGCCTGCCAAGGGGAGGTTTCCGGTCTGGATGGTGCCCATTTCACGAACCCATTCCTCTGAAAGTAACGGATTGCCGCCGTTTCGCAGTGTTTCCAGCAGCCGCATGAAATCTTTTGCGCTGCCAATCATACCCGAGCCACCAGAGTGGAAAGCAGTGGGATCAAAGGCTCGTGCAGGCTGAAAACGAAGTCCTGCGGTGCCTTCAAAAACCTGCGCAACCTCAAGCTCACGCATCCGCCGGGGTTCTGATATATCGTTGACATAAGGAGCCGCAAGCCGTCCAGCATCGGCGACCGCGAAACTGGTGTCGTGCATACCGAGAGGTTCGGTAACGAGCTTTTTAACAGCTGCATCAAGGGTTGTGCCACATACACGGCTAATGATAGCGCCGAGCACATCAGTAGCAATCGAATATCCCCACGCTTTACCCGGTGTATATAACAGTGGCACAGAAGCCAAACGTTGCAAGTTCTCTTCCAGCGTAAGATTTGAAAAATCCATACCATCTGATACGCCTGCACGATGATAGGGGCCGCCGCCTTCTTCCTCTAAAAAGCCATAGGTCAACCCGGCTGTATGTGTCAACAATTGGCGTACTGTAATGGAGGGCTGCTCACCACTGATTAATCGGGGGCGAAAGTCGGGCAACCAGCGTTCAATAGATTCATCGAGCTTAATCAATCCTTGGGCCGCCAAAACCAAAGCCGCAGTAGATACAATCGGTTTGGATACAGAAGAAAGCCGAAATAAAGCATCCTCATGCATAGGACGTTGTTCTTCTCGATCAGCCAGCCCCGCCGCTCGGACATACACGGGTGAACCGTCCATATATATCATGACGACTGCGCCGACCAGGCGCTTCTCGGCAAGGGTTTGATCTATAACTGCATTTACACGTCCGTCCAGACCAGCTTGTATCGCAAAAACTCTATTATCCAAACTCATAAATATCTCATCCTCTCTATGATCCAGCGGTTACCGCTTGATGGAACTTAGTTTACAGGATGGGAAGACGACATTACATAAGGTAACAAAGGTATTCAGTGAGTATTTACGTTAAAATAAAATTATATTAAAAGAATGGCCTTGGATTTAAATGAATGGGATTTTACAAGAAGTTATGCTGCGTTTTACAGTGCCTTTTTAAGTTGAGATACGTTGAAAATAGGTGGTAAAATTTACAACAAAGGGGGTTTTATTTATTGAGGATTGTATCGCGTAATAAGTTGGCTTGCTTGGTTGTCCTAGGAGGGATTTTGACCGTAATTGCTACAGGTTTTGGAGGAGGTAAAGAATCTTATAAACTTCCCGATAAGCCCAAAGAGGCTGCTGTCTCGACATTTTTAGAATATATGAACGCTTCTATGAGTCGCGATTACGATAAGATGCTTTCACTGTCTGATGATTATCGCTTTAAAACAGAACGGGCACGGCTTGATTTTCTAAAAGCCCAGGGAACACCGATTGATTATCGTATCGTGTCTGTGGATGATTCTAACCCTTCCAAGATTGTTGTTTCGTCGATAACGAAGTATGAGGATATGGAGTTACCTTCCATTAAGCATATTCTTGCTTTTGAGGAAGGAAAGTACAAGCTACAAATGAGAAATGTTGTGATCAATATGATTCCTTCATCACCTGACTACAGAACGGTCGAGTACGAGCCTGACAAAGTAGACGACAATTTAGAAGGTAATTTCAAGTGATTTTAATTTTTCAATTTTCTAACCAAACAGTCTAAAGCGTATCCAATGAGATACCAGAAAACTAGTGTAGTGAAGTAAACAATAGTTATGGGGATGTCTGCCTCTCGCACAAATCGAAATGATTCATACATCCAAACCAACGGGCTAATAATAGCTAATAGTATATTGTAGTCGTCGTACCCCGTAAAATTTACAGTAATAACTAGGCATGAGATTAGGACTAGCCAAAAACGAAAAGATTTCATTGCCTGTACCTCCGCAATTGTATTTGTTGTTATAGACGAATAAAAAAAACTGAAGGTAGCATTTATTCCAAATTTATTTATTAAAATATATTAAAAAGACAATATTTCGATCCTATTTACTTGTCACGATTTTTAGCCGTGCGGTATTCGTATGGATTTGAGTGACGCTGGATTCTTTCAGACTTTTCGATTTATGATATACTCTCGATATATGATTTGGATGGGATGGTGATGGCTAAATGAATCGTACACACGACCTAGGCAAGTTAATCAAACTAACTGGAGATAGAGCAAAACTGGACGCTAAAGCAAATGGCACATATATTGTCTACAAAACGTCGGATGGTCAATTTGTTAAAGAGTACAGTAATGGTCAAGTCGAACGAATTAAAGAGCAGGATATTTTATCATGAGTGAGCCGTTTGCTACTATGTTTGTATTCGCAGGAAACAACGGAAGTGGTAAGAGTACAATTCGTAATCTAATCGTTGATAAACTTGGTGTAAGTGTTAATATCGATCCAGATGCGTTAGCGCGAGGGATTGATCGTAAAAACCCTGATCGATACAAAGTATCGGCAGGAAAGGAAGCGATTAAGCTAGCACGGGATTGTATAAGAAATAAACGAGATTTTACCGTAGAGACGACACTTGCTGGTGGCAATGTGATTCGACAAATGCGAGTGGCAAAAGAAAATGGCTTTGAAGTTATCATGTTTTATGTGGGCCTTGGTGATTATCGTCTTAATATCGAGCGAGTTGCTGCACGAGTTCGAAATGGGGGCCACCACATTGAAACCGCTGATATTATAAGACGGCATCAGACCTCACTAGACAATCTGCTCTTACATCTTAAACTTATCGATCATTTAATTGTCATTGACAACAGCAGCTCAGATGGCGTGATTGTATTGGAATCAGATAGTGAAACGATAAAACATCATGTGGCCTTGTTACCGGATTGGGTTAAAATCATTGATAGTTACTTGCAAAATAAAAATACTGATCAAGAATAAACCGACAACTGTATGATTCAGGGATCGGTTTATTCTGTATTTACATCGTATTATGACCACAATGTCAATTCGATGTGTATTGCATCTCAAGATGGAACCCGTTAGTAATAAACTGTTATTATTTTTCAACAGACTTTAGCAAGACGATGAACAGCATCCTGATCGTAGCGGCTTCTTGGGATTCTTTTTCTCTACACTTTTTTCACTGGACGTAACACTGCGTATCCGTATCTTTCTGGGAAATGCCGCTGATAATCTTGCTTTGTTTCCTCATCCCATTCATACCCTAGGCTGCTAGGGTCAAAGTTCCAAGCCTTCTCCTCCACCATTCTCATAACGTCTCCGTTGTTTTTTAAATAATTGAAGGGTGGGTGAAAAAACACCAGGTAATCTGATTCGGGGATGTCCCGACACTTCATTCCTGCGGGAATCTCTCCATTGTAGTCAGCGGCGACCGGTATTCCATAGAGGTAGCCTTTCTGACCATCTTGATAGAACCAGCCCGCAGTTTGGCCCAATTGTTCGGGAAGCTTGAGATGAGACATGCTTTCCAATGTTCCGCAAATTTCATCACAATTGTGACCGTTTCTCCAGAAATCACCGTAGTTTCGAGAAGAAGTATCCCAGATTCCAATAAATTTGTGTGCTGGTATATGCTCGATTTTGACTTCAGCTTCTTGCAAATGATCCTTAACCATCTTATCCCGCTCCTTCAAATGGTAATGATAAGGAGAGAACACCTCAACGCGAATGGTCAGCGGAATAGGTCGGGGCTCCTTTTGGTATACAGCCGGAGTTACCTCAAACGCTTTTACAAATGCCCGTGTAAAAGCCTCTTGTGAAGAAAACCCATACTTTATGGCAACATCGAGGATGCGGACATTGCTATCCCGGAGTTCCAGTGCAGCACGGCTAATCCGGCGCATCCACACATAATCCCTTAACGTCATTCCTGTAAGAGAATGAAACTGTTTTGTACAGTAGTAAGGGGAGTAGCCTAACTGACTGGACATTCTCAGCAACGAAGGTGCTGAAGTAAGATTATTATCAATCCAATCGATCATGAGCTGCACCATTTCGTTCCATTCGTACACGAGGGTTCCCTCCTTTCGACTCCATCTTAACAGTCGGAATGCAGGAATATTTGATTTGAGTTGCATGCACTCTTTTGTATCCATGAAGCTTTAACCAAGGGCTGTGTTAGTCCTTGTTGTCTTGTTCTGTTTACTCCTCTACATAACGGATATATGGGTGTTGAAAGTACCTTTGATCAGACACGAAATAATATTGTTTGCCTATAACCAGAGGAGGGATCACAGACTTTGGGGAAATATATAATTCTTTATATTCACCTCCGCTAGAAGCATCTCTCTGTATGACCAAGTAATCATCTGTAGTTTTAACTAATTTAGCGGTTTCTGCCGAGTGATGACCTGAATAATAATAAATCCAGCTGAAAATCAGTAAAAAAAATATAATTCTTAGAATAGTTGCAGCCGTTTTATTCTTTGTAATCAACATTCGCGCAAACCTCCTATAATCCATTCTTTCATTTGTAATAAAATATGTATGATTGGTTATTTAACCTGTTTATGTATATTGTAAGGCGTATGATCGGTTGACGAAAGTAACTTTCACACAAAAAGCCTATCTGCCGTTGTTCCGGCAGATAGGCTTTTATAACATAAACGTCCACTATACTTCATGTTTATATGCAGTCTGTGCCTCTACATTGCAATTGCACCGACCACATACTCCCTATTGTCAGTTATCTCTACGCTGACGTGCGCGGGCTTCGCCGCCTTTACGGCCAGCTTCTTCCCTGCTCATTTTCCCGTCGCTATCACTTTGGTCTGAGTTGCCACGGGCTTCGCCGCCCTTGCGTCCGATTTCTTGATAGAATTCCTTGTCATGGTTTTTGGAAGTGGCTTCGCCGCCTTTTTCACCAATTTCCTGGTAGAAGTTCTTGCCATGACTTTTGGAAGTGGCTTCGCCACCTTTTTCGCCAATCTCTTGATAAAATTCTTTGTCGTGATTTTTAGCAGTAGCTTCTCCACCTAAACGTCCTGCCTCTTCGCGACTCATTTTGCCATTTTGGTTGTTGTTAGCCATGTTCAATCACTCCTCATCGAATTTTAGTAAAGCGGGTACGTGTATCTATTAACCTTTGTGTCAGGAATTAAACATGTCTCTTTTATTTTGTGAAATCACAGATAACTGGGGATATTCACCTGATTAGCGTTCCCATGCTTCTGTGTGCAGTTGTTGCTGGCGGTTAAATAATGCCGGATAAATGAACAGGCTGAGCAGCACGCTGGTCAAAATAGCAGAGGTCATGGTAGTGAATACAATTAGCAATTGCAAACGCACGGCGGCAATCGGATTGGCACCTGCGATGATTTGTCCGGTCATCATGCCGGGAAGCTGGACAAGCCCCAGCGTTTTCTGCCCCTCAATGGTTGGAATCATACTGGAACGTATGCAATCCTTGAGTATAGGGAAGATGGCTTGTCTAGGCGTGCCGCCTAGCGCCAGAATGAGCATGATTTCAGGCTTGCGCAGCAGGACTTCCGACTTGAGCCGGGACACCAGCAGGCTGGACAAAATCATGGAACTGCCAATGATCATGCCGCTAATCGGAATCATATACCGGGCTGTCGCAGGAATGATATGCAGGCCAATGAGGAATGTCTGTGTAACGATTTCCACACACAGCAGCGTCAGGAATGATTTCCACATGAGACCGGGGATAAATCGTCCTTTGCGCGCAACATTTTGTGAGGCTACGGTAATCATGAGCAGAATGAATAATACGATAAATCCGTAGCTTTGCATCCCAAAAATCAAATGCAACACATATCCAATCGCCAGCAGTTGAACCGACGCTCTGATTGTGGCGATGATTATGTCTCGGTCCAGACCGAGTTTGAAGGATTTGGACATGACGATGGCGATAAATACAAAACCGAGAGAGAGAATCAAGGCAACAATCGTCATACCCATTCTCCTGCTACAAACCTGCGGGTCTCACTATGCTGTGGAGCATTAAAAAACGTCTCCGTATCCGCTTGTTCTATCAGTCTTCCGTTGATCATCAGCCATGTTTCGTGGCCTACCCTGCGGGCTTGTTCCATATGATGCGTAATCCAGATCATCGTTGTTCCTTCTTCTTTGTTCATTTGCAGCAGCAATTCCTCAACCTCTTTGACCGAGGCAGGGTCCAGTGCAGAAGTAATCTCATCCAGCAGTAAAATATCCGGACGGTTCGCGAGTGTCCGCGCCAAGGCCAAGCGCTGTCTTTGTCCGCCGGACAGTTCCTGCGCCTTCTGTTCCAACAGGTCGCGAGTAAGTCCTACGCGTTCCAACAGGCCGGCAGGATCTTCCAGCACCGTACCGTGCAGCCGTTCTACGGTTTGGAGATTGTATAGGACCGTTCCCTGAAGCATGGGGGCATCCTGAAAAACCAATGCTACTTTCCGTCTCAGTTCAGGGATCTCCCACTCCGATATAGGTTTGCCGAGGACACGGATATCCCCTTCATCCGGTGTCATTAGGAGGTTGCACAGTGAAAGCAACGTGCTTTTACCAGACCCCGATGGACCGACCAACGTGGTGATTTTGCCGGGGGAGACTTTTGCTGTAATCCCGTTCAGAACAGCACGTTGCTGTCCAGACCCGGTGAAATATTTGATAATGTGATTGAATTCAATAGCTGGAAGTGGCTTGGGTTCCATAGATATAGCTAGCTCCTTTGTAAGGGATCGAGAAAGGGATCAGATCCGTTCCGTTTATGATCTTATTTTTTTATTATATCAGTAATGACCGCCATGCTCTTCTATAAAGGTTCGATGCAGGTCGGCTGTTGTAAACGGCATTTTCTTTGTATAAACTAACAGGATTAGTTAAAATAGAATCTGGATCGACTCAGTATATGTATAAGGAACCGGATTACATAGAAATTCGATGGAAGGAGACAGGATGATGTCGCCTAGAAACGGAGTAAAACTGCAAGATATCCTGCGGGCTGCCGAGGACATTGCCAATGAACAAGGGATGGGGGATGTCACGCTCACCACGCTGGCGCAAAAGCTGCACATTCGCCCTCCGTCCTTGTATAACCACGTGAACGGATTGAATGGACTGCGCCAAGTACTGGCATTGCACAGCCTCGAACAGTTGGAGGAAGCTTTGATGAGCGCAGCGGTTGGTAGAGCGGGCGGAGATGCGCTGACCGCTATGGGGAACGCGTATATGCGGTATGCTCGCGAGCGACCAGGTTTGTATGAAGCGATGCAGTATGCAACTGATCGAAATGATACCGAAATGAGGCAGGCTGCGGATCGCGTGGCCGAGCTGGTCATTACCGTCCTATCCAGTGGTTATGGCTTTAAGGAAGAAGATTGCATTCATGCAGCGAGGGGATTCCGTAGTCTGCTTCATGGATTCGCCTCGCTTGAACAAAAGGGCGGCTTTGGTTTACCTGTGGAAGTGGATCGGAGTATTGAGGTGATGATGGCTACCTTTTTGGCAGGTCTGCGTGTGCGGCAAAAGCGAGATGTCGAGCTTACCAAAGAAGTCTGATTTCAACCTGATGCAGCTAACATGATTGCGTCGCAGACCCGAAGGGTAAAATACATCTGTATAATGTAGATGAGAGACTGCGAATACAGGAGGGGTATGAGTGAACGTACTGGTGATTGGCGCAAATGGAAAAGTAGGCAAACATCTTGTTCGCCTACTGGGGCAAAATAAATCGCATCGCGTAAAGGCGTTGATCCGCCATTCGGATCAGGCCGAAGCGCTTGAACGTTTGGGAGCAGAAACGGTGGTAGCTGACCTCGAAGGGACGGTTGGTGATATTGCCGCAGCTATAAAAGGCAGCGATGCTGTCGTGTTCACAGCAGGCTCCGGTGGAAAAACAGGAGCGGATAAAACGCTGCTTATCGACCTGGATGGAGCGGTCAAGGCGATGGAAGCCGCCGAACAAGCGGGTATCCAGCGCTTCGTTATGGTCAGCGCCCTACATGCGGAGAATCGGGAGCAGTGGCCTGAATCCATTAAACCGTATTATGTGGCGAAGCATTACGCTGACCGCCTGTTGGAAGCGAGCAACCTGGACTACACGATTCTTCGTCCGGGTGGCCTGACGGATGATGTGGGCACCGGCAAAGTTGCTACCGGTGAGGAGCTCACCAGCCACACCATTTCTCGTGAAGATGTGGCGGCAGCGGTGGTAGCAGCGCTGGAGGAACAGCAGACGTATCATCGTGCAATTAATCTGGTGTCTGGCAGTACGCCTATTGCTGAGGCAATCCGGCTGTAATTACGGATGAAGTTGTTGCCCAAAGGACGCTTATAAATGACAAAAAAGCGAGAAGACGGCCACAATGGTCATCTTCTCGCTTTAATAATTTTACAGCTTGGTTGGATCCATTTCTTTTTGGAATGTTTCTTCAAAGCTGTGTTTTTTCTCGTATAAGTTGTACCAAGTTTCTGCAATGATATCTGGATGTCCTACCTATTCATGCCAACATCATACATGAGGCTGGTTATTTATGGGCATCTGGAATTACTCCGTTTGATAAAGAGGAAATAGCCAAGAAGGCTTCGTTATTAATAACAGGAGGAAAAGATTAATTCTTGTTTTGAGAGGTATCCCCGGTGGCAGAGTCCCGGGGATGCTTTTTGCTGTTTTCTCAGTACGGCCGTCCCCGTAGCAGTTCCAAGCTCCAACTCCAGCTGAATAGCAGCAAAAGTATTTGCTTAAAACTAATTATATTATTTATAATACTAATATAATTAGTTTATAATTAAGTCAAGGAGAAGAGATAAATGCGTATTGTTCAGGTGCAGCATGTGTATCAATTGACGTTTATGCCCCGGCTGTTCCCGGTGAACTGTTATTTGGTGGAGGAGAAAGAGGGGCTCACCTTGGTAGATGCCGGATTGCCATACAGTACCCGTGGTATAGAGCAGGCTGCGGCGCAGATCGGGCAGCCGATTATTCGAATTGTACTTACCCATGCCCATGGGGATCATGTGGGTGCGTTGGATAAGCTCAAGGCAAGGTATCCTGACGCGCAAGTGTTCATTTCAAGGCGGGACGCACCGCTGCTACAGGGCGATGTATCGTTGGAGGCAGGAGAACCGGATACTCCTATTCGAGGCGATGTACCCAAGCATATCCTTACCCAGCCTGACGTTTTACTGGAGGATGGGGATCATGTAGGTTCGCTGTTGGCGATCAGTGCACCGGGACATACGCCGGGCTCAATGGCATTCTTGGATACTCGCACCCGAGCGCTAATTGCAGGCGGCGCCTTTCAGACCCGAGGTGGTATAGCGGTATCGGGAAGGCTTAAGGCGCTATTTCCTTTTCCGGCACTGGCTACCTGGAACAAGGAAATTTCGCTGAAAAGCGCCAAAAAGCTGGCGAGTTTCAATCCATCTTTATTAGCTGTCGGTCACGGTAACATGCTGAAGCATCCACAATCTCAGCTGGAAAGGGCGATTATGGAGATGGAACGACAATCTTCAGTGTGATGATTCCGTATTCAGCCAACATTCAGCCAGAACTCACAAAGTCCTAAGCTAAGGCAGATACAATATGGGAAAATAGAAACAGAGAGAGGTGCATCGGATTTGAACGTTTGGAAAGCGAACGGTCTGAAATATATACTTCTATGTAGTCTCATATTGTGTGCTGTCGCTAGTGTCGTTTCGTTATGGAGTTATTCAGGTAGTTCTGCGTCCCAGTCTGCGGCTGTTAGGCAGGGACCATCCGGCGGGTTTGGGGGAGGAGGCGGACCTGGCGGAGTTATGAGGGGGACGGATTCGGCGAATAGCGCTGACAGCAAGAATCAGGGGACGACAGACCAAACTACCAACTCCTCCACTGAGGGGACATCTACATCGGGTGACAAAGGTACAACGACCGGGAATGATACGTCTGTATCGGGCGGCAGTGGTGTTGCCAGAGACGGACAGCACAGAGGCCCCGGTGGCATGTCTGGTAACGGATCTGGCATGGGCGGTCCTGGCGGTGGTATGGGTGGTGGAAGAAGTGGGAACTCCTCATCTGCTTATGCTACTCCGCTGGCGATTTTCGCCGCTTTGTTCTTCGGTGCGTTCGTGTTTATTGCGTACCGGTTTCGGGCTCGTGAATGGAAGCTCGGGGAACGTAATCGAGGACTGATGTTGTGGACTGTGCTGGGTGTGGGTTTCTTTTTAAGAATGGCGATCGCCCCATGGATTTCGGGTCACATGGATTTAATGCTATTCCGGAACTGGGCTACGACAGCAGCGGATAGCTTATCGGGCTTTTACACGAACGGATCAAGTGATTATCCGCCGTTCTATATTTATATTTTATATGTGATTGGCAAAATCGGCACTACGGATACTTTCAGTCCCTATATGTCCGTGCTGCTGCGGCTTCCAAATATATTAGCTGATATCGTAACAGCGTACATGCTATATCGGTTGGCAAGCAAACGGGTCGGCTATGGAATAAGCCTTGGATTGGCTATATTCTACGTGTTTAACCCGGCGGTGTTTATCAATTCGACCTTCTGGGGACAGGTAGATTCATTTTTCACTATGCTGATTGTGGGCATGATTGTGCTGCTTGTGGAAAACCGGGTCGGCTGGTCCGCCGTATTGTTTACGGTAGCCGTATTGATGAAGCCGCAGGGAATTATTTATGGGCCCGTTTTGTTCTTCGAGCTGTTGAGACAACGTAAAATACAGCCTTGGCTGTTGTCCATTGGCGGTGCCGTTGTGACGACCATTCTGGTCATATTGCCATTTTCGTGGGGGCAAGAGCCGTTATGGCTACTTGACCTATACAAGGGAACGGTCGGCGAGTATCCGTATGCTTCGGTGAACGCGTATAACTTTTTTGCATTGATCGGTGGCAATTATACGCAGGACACTACAACGCTGTTCCTGTTCAGTTACCATACGTGGGGTATGATCTGCATTGTGTTGGTGACTCTATTTACATGGTGGATGTATATCCGCAGTCGCAAACCACAATTTGCAGCAGCAGCTGCGCTGGTGCTCATTGCAGGTGTATTTACCTTCGCTTCCAGCATGCATGAACGGTACTTGTTCCCTGCGGCCGCGTTAGCTGTACTGGCGTATCTGTATTTACGAGACCGCAGATTTTTGTGGCTTGCGGGTGGATTCAGTCTTACGATTTTCCTGAACACCTTTGATATTTTCTATAGCTCCAACTCTCGGGATCAATACGGTATTATTTTGTGTGTGACATCATTGTTGAATGTGTTGTTGTTTGGGTATTTGATCAAAGTAGTGTGGGATTGCTCCAAATCGACCACGATTGAGGCTGCTCCTTCCACAGACAGAGTTTCGCCAGAACTTCCTTCAGCGCGGCCTGCATGGGGAGCGTCTTCCCAAGGTGTGAACACGACAATTGATAGTTAGTGGAGTATAAAATATGCTAAAAAACCGCCTTTTAACGAAATGGAAGTGGTTGATAGATCAACTGCAATCCATAAGTTAAAGAAGCGGTTTTTTGTTGTCCTCATGTTAGAGTAACATTGTATCTATGTGTCTCAATCCATATATTCGTTCAGTTTCTGTACATCGCAGATGGTAATCTCTCTTGTACCCCTGCTATGAATAATCCCCAGCTGTTCAAATTTTCCGAATTTGCGACTGATGGTTTCGCGGGTGACACCCACATAATTAGCCATTTCCTCGCGTGAAAGGGGGAGGTTTATTTTAATGTAGGAACCATCCGGCTTGCCGTATTTATGTCCAAGCTCAAGAATCATATAGGCGATGCGGATTTCCGGGTCTTTGGTAGCTAGGCTTTGAGCCAGGTTTTCGGTATGTGCCAAGCGTTTAGTAATGGTTTTGAGCAGCTTCAAAGAGATATCGGGATTGTTGCGGATCAACTGCTCCATATCATCCTTGGTGAGCATACAAATATCAGTATCTTTTAAGGCATACGCACTAAAGTTACTCAGCTCATCGCTGTTAAATATGTTCAACTCGCCAAAAAAATCGCCAGTTGTCAGAATGTGCAGAATTTGCTCCTTGCCCTGAGGCGTCATCTTCAGTAGCTTGACATGCCCGCTTTTAATAATGTACAGCGTATCGGATGCTTGTTCCTCGATAATCAGGGCTTCACCCTTCTGATATTTTCGGTGTCGGATCATGGAGCTGACCTTACACAAATCTTCGCAGGACAAAGAGGAAAAGATAGGCACTTTGCGGGCACAGGGCTCTTTTTCGCACTGGCAGGGACAGGACATCTCATTCACATTCATTCACTCCATTCATAAACCGGAAACTACAGGTTATAGCGCATGGTTGTTATTCTGTATCATCTATTGGGGCAAAATGACTTTGATCCTCACCGCAGACTGGACAAACCCAGTCTTCTGGAAGATCCTCAAACGCTGTACCAGGCATAACGTCTTCATCGGGGTCACCGATAGCAGGATCATAAATGTATCCACAGGGCTGACAAACGTATTTTTTCATCTCTAGTTCTCCTTGTCATTCAAAATTTTTGTAAGCTCTGGTGCGTCCGGTTTGAGTCCCTGCATGATGGCTGTTTTGTATGGTAGTGAAGCAAGGGCATCTCCAAAGCCAATCACGCCGCAGATAGAGCCGTTTTGTATGAACATACGTGTATAAGAAGCTTGATTTTTAGTAATCAGGCTGGTGTCGCAGACTTGTTCATCTACTAGACCGATGGAAAAGAGAGGAGATTCATAGCAGTTCGAAAGGGTTACAGGGAGGGGACGCTGATAGCTGACGGATGCGCCCGCCATATTAGCGCCTGCTATTTTTCCCTGCTCCATTGCGCTTTCCCATAACCCATCTACTCTACTCTGAAATTCGGCTGCATCACCTGCTGCATAGATATTGGCGGAGCTGGTCTCCATCTGCGCATTCACCAGAATGCCTTGTCCAATATCAAGGCCGATTTGGCGAGCAAGCTCCGTATTCGGTACAATTCCGATAGAGTACACGACATGCTCGCAAGGGATAACAGAGCCGTCCTGTAGTTCCACACCTTCTACGTGATCTGTGCCTTTAATACGTTTTACGCCTTGCCCAAGGTGGATCTGAGTACCCCGTTCGGTCATTTGATCGGTCAAAATAGCGGAGGCCTTTTCATCTAGCTGGCGGGGCATAAGCCGATGCGAAGCTTCCAGTATGGTTACAGCATACCCGGCTTGCTGGAAGGACCAGGCGGTTTCCACGCCTTGAATACCGCCGCCGATGATACATATCCGGTCTCCCTGTCGCAATTCCGCTTTAAGGCTATCTGCATCTTGTCGAAAACGGATATTGTGAACGTTCCTTAGAGAAGCCCCATCCAGCACAAGCTTACGGTTGTGAGCTCCTGTACACAGCAGCAGCTTGTCATAAGCAACGGTTTGTCCATCTATTGTTTTGATAGTACAATCCTCTGGATGTATCTCGGTTATCTTGATGCCGGAATACACATGAATTCGTTGATTGGCAAACCATTTTTCCTTTTTGATCAGGATTTTGTCACTGTGCAAATCAGTAAATAGTCCCTTGGAAAGTTTGACTCTGTTATACGGAAAGGATGCTTCCTCCCCGTAAATAGAAATTTCGGCCAGCTCATCATGATCTCTAATCGCTTTTGCCGCGTTGACGGCGGCGACACTGCCTCCGATAATAACGTAATGTTGGTTACCCATTCAGTATCTCTCCTATTCGCTATACGCTACTGTGTTTTAAATAACACTAAGCAGTAGATCTGAGACAAATTCAGCGGCATTTTTAATTTTTTTCACTTTTTCAACTTCTGTAGGAGAGAAACGAATACGTACCGGGAATTCCACATGGGTCATACCCGTTGATTTGATTACATCTGAAGTGCTTTGCACCTTCATATTAGTACCGTTCAAGTAATCCTGTACAACTTCAATGGCTTCCCCGCTCCAGCCGTAGGAACCAAAGGCAGCAGCCAGCTTGCCTTCCAGATTCATCTTTTGCATTTGTTGCAATAGGTCTTCCAATTTGCCCGTCATATCGGCATATTTAGTAGAGCTACCAACGAACACAGCATCTGCTGAGGCAATACTATTCAATATTTCCGTTTCATCCGCTTTATCCACGTCCCATAGCTCCACCTTGATTTGGTTCTCCAAAAAGCAGTCTTTCAGGATGTTTGCCATTTTTTTAGTGTTATTTTTGAGGGTGGCATAGACAATCGCTACTTTTTTATCCTCCTTGGTTTCGGTACTCATAGAGGCGTACAAATCAATAAACTTGGCAATATCATGCCGGATCGCGAAGCCGTGGGAAGGCGCAATCATCTCAATATCCAGATCGGCAACAGCTTCGATTAATGTGCGCACATATCTGCGATGTGGATGAATAATAGCCTGATAGTATCCGATAAAGTCCTCGGTGATATCAAAACCAGCCTCATCGGCAAATAGATGCTCTACAGCCACGTGTGTACTGAAAATATCGCAAGGGAACAAGATTTTATCTTCTATACAATACGTAATCATGGTTTCTTCTGTATGCAGATAAGGAGTTTCTTTGAACAGCAGCGTTTTGCCTCCAATGTCCAGTTGATCCCCATCCTTGATTACGAGGAAGTTGCGATGCTGAAGCTTGTACATTTGTTGAATTTCCGGAACGGCAATCTCAGTGCAGACAATCGTAGCGTTCGTTGCCTTGGAAGCAAGTGCCGCCAATCCGCCCGAGTGATCTGGTTCCGTGTGATTGACGATGATATATTGAATATCCAATGGATCGATCAATTCGGTTACAGCTTCGGCAAATTCTCTACCGAACGCCATATCCACGGTATCCACAATGGTTGGCTTTCCGGTTTTTAATAGATATGCATTATAAGTTGTACCCTTTGATAGTAGAAGACGATGAAAGGGAACCTCACGATTATCAATTTTTCCTACCCAATAAATATCCTTTGCCAGCTTGAATCCGGGCTTCATAGGAATAACCTCCTGCTTGTTATTGTTTTAGCATCTTGCATAATCCGATTCTAGTTGGATGTGTCGATGAAAAAGATGATTGAAATCAAATTTTTAAATATTTAAAAGTATTTTTTACTTAAATTTAGTTTTGTGATTGCAATCACAAGGCGAGCGAAATAATTCAATACAATAAAGGTATTAATCCGTCTTAAGCAAATTTAATTTCAAACAGGAGCGTGAACCAATATGAAAAAATCAAATCTCATTCAATTTCAGGAATATAAAGAAGCTGCGTTTACAAAACGAATTGTGCATAAGGAAGCCGACAATGTAATTTTTATTCTCAACTTTACTCCTAATGCTGAGTTGCCAACACATAATCACCCAGGAGCGAATGTATATTTGCTTGTTCTTGAAGGCAGCGGTACTGTAACTGTGAACGGCGAAGCAACGGAAGTTGTCCAAGGGGATATCATTCATGTTACGGGAGATGAGCACTTTTCCTATCGTGGCGGTGCAGAGGCAAATTCCAGTCTGCATGTAGTGTTAACCCAAACGCCATGCGAAAGCTATGCGCAGAACATATAAAAGAGGATACAGCACCATCATTGTATAAATGGAGCATTGGCATAAATCGTAAAAGTGGGTCTCCAATTGGAAATATATAGATATTGCATAATGCAACATGCTCATATAAAAAAAGAAAAAGGTTATTTTTTTACACTCGTATTGATAATGAATATCATTATCAAATTTTAAGAAGAGGTGTTAATAGCCAATGCAGACAGTAGATTACAAACAGGTGCCAGGGCACTGGATATTAGCAAGTCTCGGTAAGCGCGTGCTTAGGCCCGGAGGGTTAAAAATGACACGTTGGATGATAGAGGGACTTGACGTAACCGGGCAGGATGAGGTTATTGAGTTTGCCCCCGGATTGGGTATAACTGCCCAAATCACACTGCGGCTTAATCCCCGTCGTTATATTGCGATTGAACAGAATGAGAAGGCGGCTTCTATCGTAAAAACGTATGCAAGCGGAGCAAATCGGGAAGTCATTATTGCCGATGCTGAACAGGTTCCGTTGCCGGATGCCTCTGCGACGGTGGTATATGGGGAAGCCATGCTGACGATGCACACAAGGGCCAAGAAGGCGCAGATTATTTCGGAAGCCAGGAGGCTTTTGAAAACGGGCGGGAAGTATGCTATTCATGAGATGTGCTTAGCTCCAGATGATATTGAGCCTGCACTCAGAAAACAAATTTACAAGGATTTGGCTGTAGCCATGAGAGTTAATGCGACACCGTTGACGGTGTCAGAGTGGGAACAGTTACTGAAAGAGGAAGGCTTTAAGGTCGTTAAAATCTATACGGTTCCCATGCACTTATTGCATTTGCCACGTATCATTCAGGACGAGGGCTGGTTGAGATTTGGGAAAATTGCCTTTAACCTTATGCGTAACCATGCTGCCCGGACAAGGGTTATGGGTATGCGCAAGCAGTTTGTAAAGTACGCCGACCATCTGCAAGCGGTCAGTATCATCGCTGAGCGATAGCCTAAATTCACGAATAAGAGAATAAAGCTTTTTACGCAATAGCAAAAAAGGAGACGAACCCCTATTCAGGGATTCGTCTCCTTTTTGTATATTTGCTGCTTTGGCTTGGCCGCTGGCGTGCGCATGCTTTGCACCCCTCTATTCGTCATATAATACGCGTAACGAAAATTTCCAATTTCTGATGTTTTACATTACCATAGTGACTGAGATCATTGGAATAGTTAACCAAAATAATAAAATAGGCATACTTCAAAAGGAGGAAGCGTGTTATGAAGCTGCATCGAGCCATTGTGGTGGATGATGAAACCTTTACTCGTAAAGGGCTGCTTCAACTCATGGATTGGCAAGCCTGTGGTTTTGAAGTCGTAGGAGAAGCTGATAACGGTGAGGATGCGCTGGAGCTAATCAGCCGTATTCACCCGGACCTGGTCATTACCGATATTCGTATGCCTGTGCTGGACGGATTAGAGCTGATTCGGTCTGTGCTCGAACAGAGTACAGAACATCCCGCGTTTATTATCTTAAGCGGCTATAGTGATTTTGCTTATGCGCAGCAGGCAATCCGCTATGGGGTTCATGATTTTATGCTTAAGCCGATTGATGAGGGTGACTTTTCGGCTACATTGCGCAAGCTGAGTGAAAGACTGCATCGTGAACAGCAGAATGCGCAACGATATCAGAATCACCATGCAGGTGGGCTGTTAGAGACTGTGATGATGAACCCAGTGGATGATGTAGTGGTGACACAGTGGGAGCAGCAGCTACGGCTTGGGGAAGCCACTTATATGTACTATGTACTCGTCGAGCTGAATGACCAACATCCCTGGCGCTCCGGTGACAATAATATCATGCTATCGCTTTTCCAATTCAGGGAGCTTATAGAGCAAGCGCTTCATCGTTTAATGGATGGCAAGTACCCTCTCTATGTCCATGAGCATCGTAACCGGATTGGTCTTATCGTACCGGACTTCCTTTTGGAGTGTTTTGAAGGCAAGGTCGAAGTTTTTATGAAAGCGCTACAACGCGAGATAGAGGGGATGAAGACACTAAAAGATCAGCTGGGAAGTCGAGTTTTCATTTATGCAGGAAAGCCTGTGAATCGGTTGCAGGATATCCAGCAGTCCTATGCCTGTGCGAAGGAGGCAGTGCTCCATAAATACATTTATGACCATGGCGGTATTGTTGTATATCTACAGAAGGAAATGCCACCACTTCACTATAAGACCATCCCTCAGGACGTACTGGATCGCTTGACGGAACAAGTTGAGGAACTGCGGTTGGATGAGCTGCGTGTGGCTGTGGATTATTTATTTAGCAGCTTTCGGGAGGAGTGTTATGCTCCTGAGGCTATGAAAATGAGTCTGCATCAGTGCGTACTTAGTATCGTTCGGGTCATTCAAAACATGCAGGGAGATGAGCGCTCACTTCAGTCACTAGAACCGATGATGAACTGGCAGGACATGAACCTGTCCCTGGGTGAACTACAGCGATTGTTTACAGCTTTTGCAGAGGAAAGTGGAAGGTATATCGGGGTTCTGCGCAAGGATTGTCAGCAAGGAGGCATCCAGCACATCCGTGCTTACATTGAGCAGCATGCCGCCGAGAATATAAGCCTGAAAAGTATTGCGGCTCGCTTTTACATGAACCCGGTATACCTCGGTCAATTGTTCAGAAAAACGTATGGTGTGTACTTTAACGAATTCCTGCTGAAATTGCGCGTTCAGGAGGCGAAACGCTTGTTGCGGCAGACGGATCTGCGGATTTATGAAATTGCTGAGCGCGTGGGCTTCGGCAGTTCAGACTATTTTGTTACCCAGTTTGAAAAGATGGCGCATGCCACACCAAGCGAATACCGCAACAGCCTGATTGTTGGCAACGAGTCAGAGAGGGCCGGCGAATGAAGATGCTGAGAATGACTCTTGATCATGTACGACTGCGAGATAAAATGCTGCTGCTTTATTTTCTCTGTGTTTTTACGCCTGTAGTGCTGACCAATCTGATTTTTTACCATGTCACCTCGCAAAACGTGAAGGAACAGCGTATGCAGGATATTTCGCGCGCACTGGAACAGATTAAAATTGAATTTTACCGTGAATTTGAAGATGCGATGGAAATCTCGTCTATCTTTTATACGGATCATCAGCTCAATGAGGTATTGGAAAAAACATATCCCCACCCTGCTGACTATATCGCCGCTTATGACTCTTATTTACGTCATATCTTGAACAACACTTACAGTCCTGCATACCATTCCGTAGGTGGAATTACGATCTACACCAATAATTCAACGCTGCTGAATTCCGGGGGAATCAGCTTTATAGATGAGGGAGTCAGAAGTTTGCCCTGGTATACCAAAATCTCGCCTGGACGCCAGTCCAAGCCTATATTTGTACGTACCGATGACAGTACAGGTGAACAGGTGTACCCTTTTAGCCTGATTCGGCGGATGAACTACTTTTATTCCCAAAATGGTCGTGAAAAAATACTGAAAATAGAACTGCGAATGTCGTCCATTCGGGAGATTTTCAATAACCTGAATTTGCAGGGAAGTCTCTTTCTGCTGAACGAACGAGGGGAAATCGAATATACAACGGACCCCAAAGTGGATATAAACCACAAACATGTAGCCTATAACACTCTCAAGCTGCCCGAGGACACGATGGAGTTCAAGACGAATTATGTGCTTACGAGCAATCTGAATGGCTGGAGCATTGTGGCTGCGGTATCGAGAGATGCAGTGCTGTATGAAATGCAGGAATCTCGCAATTTTGTGCTCTTGTTAACCTGTGTAAATATGCTGCTGCCTACATTAATCATTATTTGGATTACACGTTCGTTGAACGTGAGGATTCATCGTATTTTAAAGCACATGAAAAAGGTGAAAAACCAGCATTTTGAGCTGATTCGCGGTACAGAGTCGCGAGATGAAATCGGGCAATTAACAGGTGAGTTTAATCGGATGACGCTGAAAATAAAGCGACTGATTAACGATGTCTATATGGCCGATATACAGCGAAAAAATCTGGAAATTCAGCGCAGGCATGCCCAGTTGAATGCACTTCACAGTCAGATCAACCCACATTTTCTGTTCAATGCACTGGAGACGATTCGCATGCGGAGCTTGATGAAGCATGAGGATGAGACAGCGCGCATTATTCATAACATGGCACGGATTTTCCGCAATTCGCTGGTGTGGAACAAGGATCGGGTTACTTTGCGGGAGGAGCTGGAGCTGATCCGTTGTTTTCTGGAAATTCAGCAATATCGCTTTGGTGAGCGAATACAGTACGAAGTGCAGGCGCGCTCTGAAGACTTGGACAATCTGCTTCCCAAAATGGTCGCGCTGACACTGGTTGAAAATGCAAGCATCCACGGCATTGAGCCGCTAAAGCATGGAGGACGCATTGAGATTCATTTTGAGCATGAGGAAGGACAACTGATTCTAACGGTTCGGGATGATGGGGTGGGCATGTCTGAGGAACAGGTACAACGCTTGTATGGTTACATGCAAAGGCAGGAAGAAATGGGTGAGCGTATAGGTCTACAAAATGTCATATATCGTCTTAAACTTTACTACGGGAGCCGCTTTGAGCTTGCCATTCGCAGTGCACCCGGCGAGGGTACGGAGATTCGAATTAGGATTCCTGCGGATCGGGAGTGAGATGGAGAGTAGTACCTATTTTGCTTTGAAGGACCTTTACCTATAGTTTTCTAAGTAACACCTTTAGATTGACAGGTGAACGAAATGAACAGCATTTTATAAAATGAAAGTGCTTACAATTTAGGGTGTGCGGGATTCTCAGTGCTTGAGGTACGTGCGCACGATATTCACACACAATCGACAAAAGAGGGCGAAAGGGGAGGGTCTGGCATGACAAGCAAAAGGTTCGGAATCATCACTCTCGTAATGGTTATGATGGCGTCTATGATCGCTGCTTGCTCAGGGAGCTCGGGCAAGGAGCCGGCGTCAGGAGATAGCAAGGAGAAGGTCACATTCACGTATTTTAATGCCACTGCGGGGAGGGACACTAATACCAATGAAACGCGGATCGGCAAAATCCTGGAGGATCAGACGGGGGTAAACTGGAAGCTGGAGCATTTGGTGGGTGATTCCAACACGAAGATCGGTACATTTATTGCCAGTAACGATTACCCGGATGTCATAGTACCGGATGGCACGATCGATAAGCTGCTGGATGCCGGGGCTTTTATTCCCCTGAATGATTTGATCGACAAATATGGACCAAATATTAAGCGTGTATATGGACCGTACTACAACTTGATGAAGGCGGAGGATGGGAACATTTACTTTCTGCCGCTAAGTGCGGTGGTAGGCGATTATTTACCTGCGCCTAACTTAGAGCAAGGAGCCTTTTGGGTGCAACGCAGGGTATTAAAAGAAGCGGGATATCCAAAAATCAAAACACTTGACGAGTATTTAGCTCTGATTCGTAACTATGCGAAAAAGCATGCAGATGAGGGCTTGACTGGGTACCTAGCGTTAACCACGCAGGATAGGTTTTATGCTCTTACGAACGCGCCGATGCATCTGGCAGGCTATCCGAATGATGGCGGCACGATTATTGATATGAAAACACATCGGGCCACGGATTATGGAGATATGGAAATCACAAAGCGGTATCTGAAAGAGCTAAATCAGCTCAATGTAGAGGGCCTATTTGATAAATCGTCCTTTGTGGACAATTACGATCAATATTTGGCAAAGCTGACCTCGGGTAAGGTGCTGGGCTTTTTCGACTACCGCTGGCAGGCGGGGCAGGCCCTGAATAATCTGCAAGAGGCTTCCAAGCAATCGGGCAATGATGATATGGAGTATATAGGGCTGCCTGTTGTATACGACCAGAATATAAAGGATCAGTACATTGATCCTTCATCATTCGTTAATAACCGAGGCATAGGAATTACGGTCAGTGCCAAGGACCCGGTGCGTATCATCAAATTTTTTGACAACCTGCTGACGGACGAAAACCAGATATTATCCAACTGGGGAATCAAGGGAGAAACCTATGATGTAGATAAAAAAGGACGCTTTTACCGGACTGAGGAGCAAATTAAGCAGACTGGTCAGGACGCGTTCCGCGAATCATTCGGGTTCAAATATTTTGAATACAGTTGGCCGCGATACGGTAGCGGTTCTACCCTGCCTGACGGCAACTCGGTTGGCCCCGGACGGCAGCCTGAGGTTGCGCGTATGTCCTACACCGAGGGAGATAAAAAGCTACTAAAAGTCTATGGTGTAGAGTCTTTCTCGCAAATGTTTTCCGCACCTGACGAGCGCCCATGGTATCCGGCCTGGAGTATTCCGATTGCTCAAGGCTCAACTGCGCAGCTCTTCCAGCAAAAGAAGGGGGACCTACAGCGCAAATATTTCCCGCGTTTGGTGCTGTCTGCACCGGAGCAGTTTGATGCGATTTGGAATGAATACACCACTGAATTCAACAAGCTGGATGTAAAGGCGTATGAGGAGCTGATCACGAAGGAGGTTGCCAAAAAAATCGAAAATCCCGGTAAAAAATAAAGGAGGAAGCAGCTATGGGCCACTCGTCACCACCACCTGTCACGATCTCCTCGGATCATTTGCCGCCCTCGCGGCGAACCGGCTTTAGGGGATTTATGCACAAGCTGAATCAGCAACGGGCACTGGTATGGATGTCCGTCCCTTTTTTAATCTGGCTGTTCATCTTCAAGTATTTGCCCATCTGGGGTTGGACGATTGCCTTTCAGGATTTTAAGCCTGCCCGCAAGTTGCTCGATCAGCAATGGGTCGGATTAAAACATTTCCATTTTCTATTTCAGGATGAACACTTTCTGCGGGTCATGCGCAATACGCTGGCGATGAGCTTTATTAATCTGGTGCTGGGCTTTGTCACCGCTATAACATTAGCGATTTTGCTGAATGAGCTTCGTCAGATCATGTTCAAGCGGGTCGTGCAGACGGTCAGCTATCTGCCACATTTTATTTCGTGGGTGGTCGCGGCTAGCATCATCAGTACGGCGCTGTCTGCGGATGGCGGCATCATCAATGAGGTGCTGATGTGGCTGGGGTTGATTAAGGAGCCTATTCTGTGGCTGGGAGAGGGAAGCTATTTTTGGGGCATTCTCGGTGCATCGGAGGTATGGAAAAATGTCGGCTGGAACACCATCATTTATTTGGCCGCGATGACGATGATTGATCCCTCGCAGTATGAGGCAGCCGAGATGGACGGAGCAGGGCGTTTTCAGCGGATTTGGCATGTGACATTGCCGGGATTGAAGCCTGTATTTATCATCCTGCTCATTATGAACATTGGCAATTTACTGGAATCCGGCTTTGAGCCGCAATACTTACTGGGCAACGGCATGAACGTGGATTACTCGGAGAATCTGGATATTTTCGTGCTGAAATATGGTATCCAGATGGGTAATTTCTCGCTTTCCATTGCTGCTGGGATGTTCAAAACGGTGGTCAGCTTCATCTTACTGTTTAGCGCCAATCATATTGCGAAGCGGTTAGGGGAGGAGAGATTGTTCTGAAAGAAGAGTGAGTTATGGTGGGGGACGGCCGCTTCGCGTGCGGATTGTTCTTCCGATCGCTGTTATCCCCGTATTTTCTTATTGGAATAAAGATCATAGGTTAAAATCCGGGGATAAAGGCGAACGCTCCGCTTCTTCAGAACAATTCCGCCCGCTCCGCTGCTACCCGCCGTAAAGTCACTTTTTTAAGAACTGAGGGTAGGGGCAGGGGAGAGCTTAAGGAAGGCGCGTGACTCGCGCTTCCTTGGGTAAATGTGCCATCATGGTTGACTCAGCTTCGCTATCGGCCATTAGAGGCTGTTTTTTAGGACTGTGCTATTCGAAGGAGATAGCAGAGGGTGCGCGATCCAAATGCCTAAACTATTTTTTAGAAAGGAGCGGAAGTCATGGGCAAAGGGAAGGCCGTACACGGGCG